>Ga0209710_1000619_pt1 | contig 31394 bp, 33 predicted proteins | sample ArcticOcean_MG_C_5_FD_187436 | JGI IMG/M metagenome (GOLD analysis project Ga0209710, IMG submission 187436) | Marine microbial communities from western Arctic Ocean - ArcticOcean_MG_CB4_138 (SPAdes) (version 2) | ecosystem: Environmental > Aquatic > Marine > Oceanic | place: Arctic Ocean...
CTAATTGGGAAATATTTAAAGATATTAGATATCACGCCTTAAAAAAACTCACTCTAATTGAATTTGATTTTCAAGACATTATTAAGCCTGAGAAACTATCAGAGTTTAGGAACTTTGCTTATGAGTATGAGTTATTTAGTAGGGTTGTTAATAATGCAACTCGACCATTAGATAAAGATACCTTAATAAAGTTAGAGACTATGTATAACAAGGATATAGAAAATCGTAAGGAAGAAATTAAAATACTTAGTCAGGATTTAGAAAAGAAAAAAGCACAACCTAAAAAAGTGATTGGCTATATCCGTCATCATAGTAATCACGATAATATAAATATTATTGAAGAACTATATGAAGAACTAGATAGAACTGAGAATAAATTAGCATGTGTAATTGCCGATAAAGAAGCTGATAGAACTAAAGGAAATCCAAGAGAAAGTCAGAATTTAATATATATAATTCAACTTGCTACTAGGTTATGGAATTGCTTAAGAAAAGATAATACAGACTACCTACAAGGTTTAAATTCTAAAGACCTTAAACAGTTTATTTATAAATTGATTTTAGATATCAAGTCATTAAGAGATACTGAATTATCTAAAATTGATAAAGCTATTAATTATGCAAAGAAAGATTCTTTTGTTTTTTATGATTTCATAGGTGTAAATAATGAAAAAGATTTTATAAGAATTAGCCAAAAGTTAATCAGGTAAACAAAACGCAAAAGCCCTGACAGGAGGTATTTGAGACTATTCGTAGTGTGCATAATAATACTATGAATAACTCAACTGAATCACTAATCAATAGTGAAGAGCAACGAGGTCAAGAAAAGTCGTTAGATGATTTACTAACTACTGAACAAGTTGCAGAACAATATAAAATATATTCCTCAAATTCTTTGAGGTTTTATAGATCCACTAATAGATCAACTTTCCCTTATATTAAGATTGGTAGGACAGTCAGATATAAGAGATCAGACATTGAAGACACCTTGAATAGTAAGAGGGTTTCAAATGCCTAGTAAATTTTCCAAAGTAAAGCAGAAGATAAAAAAACTTAATGGCAGAAAAAGTCTTAGCTCATTTGTCCAAATTCCAAAGTATATGAAAGAAAGCTCTGGTTATAAGCACCTCGTATTGAATTGTACGGGGGCTTTAACTGTCTATATAGAATTAGCTGATAGATATAATGGAATAAATAATGGAGAGATTTCTTATTCTGTTAGAGAAGGTAAAGAAAGTCTTGGTTTAACACCCAATACTGTTGGAAAGTATTTGAGAGCTTTAGAGCACTATGGGTTTATCATTACAACTCAGAAGGGATGTTTCGATCTTAAAAAGCGTCATGCTTCTACATATGAGATTACTATGTTTGATATTTTCGGTAAGCATAATGCAAAAAAAAATTTTATGAACTACAAGCCAACACCAGAGGAGCTGAAATTATTTAAAGATAGAACTACGGTTATTCCAAATGAATATCAAAAGTCGGTATTAAATAATAATACCCATGGGTATCAAAAACCAATACCGAGATGAAGAAATGGACACTTCACGGTATCAAAAATTGATACCTAAATGATTATTTTTAAGCAAGTCACGGTATTAATTATCAATACACTTCTATATCTACCATATAGAAAGAATAACTTAGATGTTATAGATGGTATTTGCTCTAGATGCCCACTTCTAAAAGCTTTATAATTATTTAAATATGAAAAAACTCTTAATTATAAATAGTGAATGTTCTTAGAGATTTTCTTAGGCTCTGCAGCTATTTATGCAGCCAAAAGACTATTTTCTGATGATGAAGAAGATAAAAAAAATTTAGCTCTAAATCAATATTCTGAAATTATCTATACAAAAGAGTCAGACTTTAAATATAAAGAATTAAATTATTTAAAAAAAAAGATTTTAGCATGTGATAGCTACATACCCATCAAGCAGCAAAAAATATTAAAATCTGAATTCGAATTTTTAAAAAAAATAGAAGCTAAACTTAATTTTGAAATTGAAAAAGATGAGATAAAACTCAAATATGAAGAATTAGTTCATTTTTATGAAAACTTTGATAAAGAAATTCAATTTTCGCACGATAAATATACAAAAAATCAAATTAAAAAATTTAGTAGTATTTTCAATCATAATAAAAAACCTTATACATTTCTCCAATCAAGAGCAATTATTTCTGAAGAAGAAAATACATTAGTTGTAGCGGGAGCAGGTTCTGGAAAAACATCTACAATATTTGGTAAAATTTATTACAGCGTTAATGGTCCAGAAAAAATTAATCCAAAAGATATTCTTGTAATCACCTATACAAATGCAGTTAAAGAAGAGCTAAAAAATGAGCTTAATGATATTCCAGGAATTGAAATTCATACATTGCATTCTTTTGGATTTAAAATATTAAAAAAAAATCCAAATAATTTTTTAGATGATGTTATTGAATTTAATAAGTTTATTAATAAAAATCTTGAATATTTACTTAAAGATGAAAAATTTAAAAATAAAATTGAAAAATATTTTACAACTTATTTAGCACCATATAAAGATCGTTTTGATGAAGATTTTAAAAATTTAAATGATTATGTAAATTACATGCAAAAAGCAAATGTAAGAAGAACCTTGAACGATGAAAATGTAGCTAGTTTTGAAGAATTTGAAATTGCTAATTTTCTTAAACTTAAAGGTATTAAATATGAATATGAAAAAAATTATAAAATCAATACTTCTGGGGAGGATAGTAATGGAAAATGGCGTAAACAATATAAGCCAGATTTTTATTTAGTTGATTATGATATTTATATAGAACATTTTGCTATTAATAAAAATATGCAGTCCCCATCATGGATGGATCCAGGCTATGTAGAAGATATGGAATGGAAAAGAAATCTTCATGTTGAGCATAATACAAAACTAATAGAGACATTTTCTTATGAAAAAATGGAAGGAATTCTATTGTCTCAACTGGAGATGAAACTTATTTCAAATGGTGTGAAACTGATTAATCAAAGTCCAGATTTTCTTTTTAAAATTTTAAAAGAAAAAAAACTAGTTTCAAAATTGACTACATTAGTTAAATCTTTTTTAAGTCATTATAAGTCTAATGAACTCAGTATTAACGAATTAAAAAAAAGAGCTTCCAAAAGAGGCTTTTTAGATATGCTTAGATCAATGGCCTTTATAGAAATTTTTGAATTTTTATTTAATAAATACCAACAACAGTTGGCAAAAGAAATAGATTTTATTGATATGATTGTTGAAGCTAGAAAAAAAATACCAACATTAGATAAATTTAATTATAGATATATAATCATAGACGAGTATCAAGATATATCTTCTTCAACTTTTAAATTAATTAAAGAAATAAAAAATCACTCCATTAATTCAAAAATTTTTGCTGTTGGTGATGATTGGCAGTCTATATTTAAATTTTTAGGTAGTGATCTAAGTTATTTTAATGAATTTAAAGAATATTTAGGCGATACTGATGAAATACTTCTTAAAGATACTTTTAGATTTCATCAATCGCTGGCGGACATATCAACAAAATTTATAACGAAAAATAAAAATCAAAAATTAAAAGAAATTATAAGTCAAAATAAAATTACAATAAAAAAACCTATTAGAATTACAATGAATACTGCTTCTTATAGAAGTATATGTGATAGTTCTTTAGATAAAATTACTAGAGAATTAATGAGAGTATTAGAATTAAAAGTTCTACTTAAAGAACAAATAGAATATTTTCTTAAAATAAAGCCTGAATCATCTATATTTGTTTTATCTAGAAATAGAAGAAAAAAAAAACTTGCTATTGATGAATTTATTTCTGAAAATTATCCTAATAAAAAAATATTTTTTAAAACTATTCACGGTTCTAAAGGTCTAGAAGCTGATTTTGTAATTTTACTTGATGTTAAGTCAGGATATAATTCCTTCCCATCTGAGATTGAGGATGATCCTCTTTTAAAACTTGTAAATGATGAATCTCCTAGTGAGGGAATTAGCGATCCAGAGGAAAGAAGACTATTTTATGTTGCAATAACTCGAGCTAAATTAAAAGTCCATATAATTGCTGATGAATTTGAAAAATCATCTTTTATTGAAGAACTATCTAAATATGAAAATGTAAATGTTATTAAGGATATAGATATAAATATTCTTCCATGTGATCAATGTAAGTCGGGATCAATGATTTTACTTACAAATTCTAATGATAATTCAAAATTCTTTGCATGCTCTAATAGGCCTATATGTGATTATAAACTCAAGTATTCAGATGAGTCGCATAGTAAGTATTTAATTAATTTATCTAGTCCAAATGGACCTGAATATCCATCTATGAATAAGGAAGAACTTAACTTAAATTGATATATAATATAATTATAAAAGAGGAGCTTTGACGAGGAAAATATTAATAAATATCCAAAGATAATCAGAGATAGATATAAAAAAATTGTTAGAGATAAAGCAATTAAAAACTTTGAGAATAAACCTAAAATTCCAAATTTTGTATTGAAGTTATTTTAATAAAAGTTTGAAAAATAGCTTATTAATAAGCTTTAACTTATATTTTATAAGATCTATAAAATTATAACTAAAAATTATATATTTAAATGACTTTTGTTAAATAACTAGTTGAGTTACAATACTAGTATGAGCGATCCAATTATGAGCGATCCAATTATAAGTGATTCAATTATAAATGACCCTATTATAAATAACTCTATATTTTTTGAGGTAAGTCTTTTAATACTTTCTTCTTTGTCCCTACTTGGTCTTATTTTTGTAATTTATCTTTTTTTTAAACTTTCCGATAAAGTTGACAATGCAAAGTCTGATATTGCTTTTGCATTTAAAGATAAAAATCATATTGCTGTGTTAAAAGAAAATAGCGAAAAGGATTTAATCACCATAAAAGAAAATATTACCTCTTTTACAAAACAGCTCCAGGAATATCTTAATAATTCTTTGGGTAAAATTAGAGAAGATGGAAGAAAAACTTCTGAATTACTTGAAAATTTAAATTCAATTGTAGATAAAAAAGATAAAGACTTAGATCGTTTTAAGCAAGGATATGATTTAGTACGACTCCGTTCATTTGTTTTAAATATTATAGAAGCATTAGTTTTTTTACAAAATAGAAAATCAGATTTTACAGATGAAAAATTTTCTAGCTACATTAATGTTTATGAGAAGCAACTTTTAAGAATTTTAGATGATATAGGCATTCAATCATTTTCTCCAAAGATAGGAGAAATTGCTACTGAAGTAGAAGGTATCGAGGTAGTTGGGACGACACCTTTGTCAAATAAAGGAAAATCTAACTGTATTTCAGAAATCTTATTAAAGGGGTTTGTTATGAATTTCCAAGATGGAAGAAAAGAAGTATTAAAGACAGCTCAAGTAAATGTTTATAAATAAAAAGGAGATATATTTATGTCAAAAATCGTAGGGATTGATCTTGGAACAACATTCTCAGTTATTGCTTATTTAAATGATTTGGGAAAGCCAGAAATTGCACCAAATTTTGAAAATAATCAAAAAACTTTACCTTCTGTTGTCTATATTGACGGTCAAAGCAAAAAAGTTCAAGTAGGAGAGAAGGCTCTTAATGCTCTTGCTACTGAACCTGAAAAGGTTGTTACAGCAGTTAAAAAACATATGGAAAACGAATGCGTGTGGAGCATAAAAGAGGGAAAGTTTATTGATAAAAATACTTCTGATGTGGGGGATGATGAGTACACACCTGCACAGATATCATCATTAATTTTAAAAAAATTATCAGAATTTAATGAAGGAACAAATAAAGTTGTTGTTACTGTACCAGCAATGTTTGCTGAAAGTGCAAGAAGAGCAACTGCTGATGCAGTTAAAATTGCCGGTCTAGAACTTGTCGATACCATCAATGAACCAACGGCAGCACTTCTTTATTATGCTAGTATTCCTGATATTGATGTCTCAGGAAAAATTATGGTGTTTGATTTAGGTGGTGGAACATTTGATGTCTCAATTGCCGAAGTGAATAATAATAACATTGAAATTTTAACTTCTCGTGGGGATAAAAATCTTGGAGGGCATGATTTTGATACTTTTATTGTATCCGAGATGGCAAAGGGATATGAAAAAGAAAAAGGTAAAGCTCTATCAGCGCAAGATCAACGAAAACTTTTGCCTATTGCAGAAAAAATAAAAAAATCTCTTTCTTTTAAACAAAATACAACAGAGTTCATCGACGGACCTGATGGTCCATATGAATTTTCTATTACTCGTGAAAAGTTCAATGAATTAATCAGTTTAAAAGTTACTCAAATTAAAATGTTGCTAGAAGAGGCTTTAGATTCGAAAGAATTAAAATTAAAACCAGAAGATATTGATCAAATACTTTTAGTTGGTGGTAGCACAAGAATACCTGAAATTATAAATCTAATAACTAGCGTCATGGGGAAAGCTCCAGTAAAAGGAGTTAATGTTGATGAGGCTGTTGCTCTTGGTGCAGCTATACATGCTGGATTAAATACATCTTCATCGAATTTATCTGCATCTCAAAAAAAATCTCTTAAAGATGTTAAATTATCAGATGTTTGTAATCATTACTTTGGAACAGGAAAGCTTGAATGGGATGCAAAATTATCAAAACATTATGTTGTAAATGATGTATTAATACCTAGGGATACTAAGTTGCCATATTCCATTACAAAACCTTATTCTACTGCTTATGATGGTCAAGAGGCAATTGAATGTCAGGTAACTCAATCTGAGCATGAAGAAACAGATATGGAGTTTGTTAATATCATCAATGAAAATACAATATTATCACTTCCTCCAAACAGACCAGCTGGTCAGCCTATAGAAGTAACTTTTACTTATGACAAAAGTGGTCGCATGAATTGTGAATTCACAGATATTAATAGTGGAAAAAAAGAAATTGTTGAATTAAGACCTGGAAGTACATTGTCTCCTGAAGAAGCAGATCTTGACTTTAAGATTGAATAAATAATGGACGGAGGAGTACTTATTGTAATTATTATAATAGGTGTCTTTTTCATTTGGCCTATCCTAAAATCTAACACACAAAAAAAAGAAATTAATAAAGCCATATCTTCAGTTTCGGATTTAACAATTAATGTTAAGGTTGAAAAAATAAAAGATATCCAATGTTTAGTAATATATGCTAAAGGTTGGATTAACAGTAAAAGAAATCATTCTATCAGTGGTAGTATTACATTATCTCTTTTCGATATAACAGCAGATCCTGGTTCTCCTATTTTAACCTCAGCTGAAGGCTTTGGAGAGATTTCTTACCCTCACATTTTTGGACTAGCTAAAGAAATGGAATTATCACCAGACTCCTATTTTCCTGAATTATCTAAACTTTTTATTTTACCTCTAGATATCCTTGCATTTCCAATGAGAGGACATCGTAAGATTGAAGCAAAAGTAATTTACGGGACTCATGAATTAGAGATAGCACTTGGTGGAGTTAAGGATACCAAAACTGCAATTGGAGTTGCGACTTCGGTATTTGACTTTGAAGTTAAGGCAATTGGCTATAGGGAATTTGAAAAAAATGCAATTGATTTTGAGGAGTCAGCTATTCAGCTTGCTATGTTTACAGCAGCTATTGATGGATCATTAGATCAGAATGAGCTAGATGTTATCAAATCCTGGTGCCAGAAAAGATCATTTTTTATTGAAGACGAAGACGAGTCAGAAGATAAGAAAAAAAAACTAACTAACTTTATACAAAAAACTTATAAACAAGCAAAAGAACAAAAGTTGACGATGACTCAAATTATGTCAAGAATTAAAAAAGATTTATCAGAAGACCAACGATACAAGGTTGTTGAATTAATGTTAGATGTTATGGCGGCAGACTCTGTTTTAGATGAAAAAGAAAATGATCTTATTGAAAAAACAGTAAAATCACTCAACTTAGATTATAAAACTTTTAAAGCGATGAGAGATGCTAGACTTTCAAGACTTACTAAAATAAATGTAGCAGACGGTGGAGAAGAAAAGCTATTTGGCTTAGATGAAAGTATGTCTAATGATCAAAAATGTACAGAATTAAGAAAACAATATTCTAAATGGTCTGGTTTGACAGCTAGTAGCAATAAAGTAAAACGAGAACAAGCAAATAAGATGGTAGAGAAAATTGCAAAACTTCGTCAAAACCTTAACTGTTAGTCACTTATTTAAATTACTTTTATTTATTTTTTTATCCAATTCAGCAACTGCTAATGAAATAATAAAAAAAGAATATTCTAATGCTAGCTGCTTACAGTTATTAAACTTTAGAGAATGCACATTTAAAGATGGTTCAATTATTATAGGAAATATAGATGATCAAGGTAAGTGGAATAAAAATATAAAAGACATTAAAAAAAATAATCTTGTTTCTTATCTCTATTATAGAAGCGGCGCTATCGCCTATGGAGTTATTAGTTATGATAACGGTTACTATGTTGGTGATCTTGATTCCAATGCTAAACATTTTGGATTCGGTAGCTACTATTTCAACAACGGAGATAAATACTCTTTTCAAGATTGGCAGAATGAAATAAAAACAGGATATATTGAATACTCTAATGGAAAAAAAGAAATTGGGAAATTCGATAAAAAATTAAATTTATTAAGATCCGTACCTTTATCTAGCAATTTTCAAATAAAGCTTAATAATATGGAGCTACTTGCACAAAATGTAAAGTTTGATTTTAAAAAAAAATACAGTAAATTTCTTATCAAAAAAAAAAAATATCAATCTAATCAATCTAATAAATCTTCCAATAATATTTCTAACATAAATAAGCTTGAAGCATATCAAAATCAAATTATTTATATTTCAATTGGTATCATATTTTTTATTTTTGCTTTTTTATGGAAACATGGAAATTCTTCAAATAAAACAAAAATTAATGTTACTGAGAATAAAACAAAAAAAAATAAAAAAGATGTTGTTTTTTTGGATGAGAAAAATCGATACAGAGATTTGTCTTTAGCTGACTCTAAAAAATTATTTTCCTATGGTGTCAAAGAATTTATGTCTGTTCCTGAAGCATTCAAACAACTTCGGTCTGAATATTTTAAGTGGTCTACAGTCTCAAATAATCGACAAATTTTAAAAAAAGTACAAGCTCAAAAAAATATGAATAAAATAATTGAATTACGAAAAAAATTAGAATGTTAACAAATTTCATTAATACTATTAAATATTCTAAAGATGACCCTATGAACTATGATATTAAAATTGAACCCAGTAATGATATAGATTACAACTCTAATCCTGATGCATACTTACTAACAACCTCAATGCAGATCAAAAATGATCTATTTCCTAAAATTTATCAGTCAATCAATGAAGTTAAAGAAATCCTTCAATTAGATGATATTTATAATTTCTATGTTAATCCAGATAACTCAAGCGCTAATGCTTATTGTAAAGTAATGCCTCGTTCCGATAGGGCAGATATTATCTTTACTTCTCGACTTATTGAACTTCTCGATGTCAATGAATTAAAATTTATTGTAGCGCATGAAATAGCTCACCATCAATATCAGCATTATTTATATCCCAATCCAAAAGATGCAGATAACCAACTTAGATATTTCAACTTAATCAATCTACAAAAAAATGCAGAAATTTCATCTGATCGATTAGGTTTTACCGTTTTAGGTGATCTTGAACAGACAATGAGAGCAATGATTAAAATTTCAAGTGGTCTCTCTTCTGAGCACATAAAATATAATTTTGATAATTTTATGAATCAATTAGATGATTTAAAAAAACTAGAGACTAATCCTTATTTAATGAATTCCTCCCATCCTTCTATTTTTACCAGAGCTCAAGCTGTCTTGTGGTACTCTCAATCAAATGAATTTACTAATTATAATAATAACTTCAATAAAGGTCTCTATGATTTACATGAAGTAGATCTCCTTATCGATAATGCTATTACGGATTTAATATCCAAAGACCAAGATCAGGTATTTGGCGATAGATCTAGAACCTGTCTATTTTGGTGCATGGTATATTTAATTTTAGTTGATAAAAAATTTACAAAAACTGAACAAGAATACTTATCATCAATTTTTTCTAATCAAAAAGTCATTAGTTTAAAAAGTTTTTTAATTAATGCCAGTTCAGATGAGATAGAAAAGAGAATGAAATCAGAATTACATCGATCAATAGATCTACCTAAAGCGAAAAAAAATGAAATTAAAGATAAATTAAAAGAGTATATTGAAAGGTTTTCATCCGATAATAATTTGATTTTAGTGAAAGCATATGGCAAAATTTTGGGTATATTAGAATAAATATGATTGGAATTAATGAATATATGGCAAAATACACTGAGGCTTCTTTGGAGGATATTAGGAAAACAACTATGAGGAGCGGTTTTACAGATGATGAATTGCAAAAATTAATGAATTTTAAAGAAAGAGATATAGGATCACAAAGAGAAGTCTTGTTTCACCCACTAATGGAAAATCAAACAAAGGATTTTTTAAAAGATGGTTTATTGATGCTTAAACTTTCATATTTAAATCTAAGTGTACTCTATGTAAAAATTCATGCAGGCAAAGGTTTTTTTGGAGATAAATATACATACAATATATATTTTGATGATTCAATTTTAGGAAAAACTTGGAGTCCTGGTCCTGTTTTTAAATCTTATTTATTAGCTATTACAGCTTTAAATAATATATTTAGAGATGAAGGCCTTTGACATGAAAAATCTTAATAAATACCCAAAAATAATCAGAGATAAATATAAAAAAATTGTTAGAGATAAGGCAATTAAAAATTTTGAACACGAACTCAAGCTTAGACAAAAAAAAGTCTCTGATTTTAGTGATGATGAGATTGAGGTTTTAATAGCCGAAGAAGAAAGAAAAATAATAGCTATGCATAAGTCCTCCTCTTATAGAGGTATTTTTGCTATCTTGACTTTGGGTTGGTTTATTTGATCTCTAATCTTTTTAAGATTAGTTTTTTTTTAGTTATTATTAAATGGATTAAGCCAAGATTTAAGTCTCTTTTATGGTCTTCTATTTCTCTAATAATAGTCCTTTATCTTCATAGTGAGTATGTATCTTGGGCGCTAGCATCAGAGAATAAAGAGTACCTCGGATTTTCTTATGTAGTTAAGAATATTATTATTTTTGTACTTCTTATTCTTTTATTATTCTTTTTAACTAAGAATTTTAACAATAAAAATAGTGACACTTTAGAATATATAAAAGAAAGAGAGAGAATTAGAAATAACGCAGATACTGCTATTAATCAAAATCCCCATGATGGAATTATAGAGAAATTAAGAAATAAAGAAAAATTAGAAACGAGATCAGAGAAAATACTTAATAAAAATAAATGAAAAAAATCATAATCCTATAGATGAATGAATAAAAAAATAAATCAAAAAAAATATCTAGAAGCATTAAACTTTGCATTTAAACTTCATTCAAAACAATTCAGAAAAGGAACTAAAATTCCTTATTTCTTTCATTTGTCTTCAGTAAGTAATCATGTCATTGAAAATGGTGGAAATACAGACGAAGCAATAGCAGGTCTTTTACATGACGCTGTTGAAGACCAGGGTGGCGAGAAAACGCTTAAATTAATTAAAAAGAAATTTGGAAATAAAGTTGCAAAAATAGTTGAAGATTGCACTGACACAAAAATAATTCCGAAACCACCATGGTTTGAAAGAAAAAATAAATATATATTAGATTTAAGAAAAAAATCTCAATCATCATTATTAGTTTCTATATGTGATAAAACTCATAACGCTTCATGTATCAATAATGATTACTATCGTGTTGGTGAAAAAATATGGAAGCGATTTTCAGTAAATAAAAAACAAGTCTGTTGGTATTATGAAAGTTTAGGAAAATGTTATTATAAAAACCTTAAAGATCACAAGGTTTTAAAACAAAATTTCAAAAAATTAATTCTAGAGATGAAATTAATCTCAAAAAAACGATAACAATATAAATGAAAAAATTATTTATTGTATTTTTCATACTAGCCATACCATTATCTTCCTTTGCAAAAATTGAATTAAGACAACAAAACGAATTATTTTGTTATGATGGAGATACTTGTTATGTCAATGTCTGGTACTTAAGTAATCCAAGTCCAAAGCAAGAAAAAATAAGACTCCTTAATTTAGATACTCCCGAGATCTCAAAACCTAAATGTGAAAAAGAAAAAGAACTAGCTTACAAAGCCAGAGATTTTATCAATAACCTTATAATCAATTCAAAAGAAATTAAAATAATTACAAATTATGATAGAGGGTCTTACGGGAGAATACTGGCTGACATAGAGATAGATCAGCTCAATGTTTCTGAGTTATTAATTAAAAATAACTTAGGGGTTATTTATGATAAAAATAATAAAAAAAATTGGTGTAATAAAGATAAATGATTGATGATTTCTTTCTATGGTGTGTATGGGTATTAGAAGTCATAGGGGATGTAACGGGAATAGGCTATGAACTAGCCAATATTGTTATCTTTGTAATTTTACAACCTGCATTGATATTGTTATTCTTTATACTCTGGAGAAGAGAAAAGAATAAAAAGAAATGAAAAAATTCTTAATCTTATTGTTGTTAGTTTCTAGTTTGCTAATCTAGGGTAATGATCGAGAACTTAATTTTACTAATAATAATTACTACTATTTCAAATATAGCGATAAGTCGTTTTAAAAAATCAAGTAAATCTCAAAAACATGGATTTGCCAATCAAAGAGAAAAAAGAATTATGTATAATTGTTTCAAGCATGATTTTAAATAAATGAAAACCTTCCTAGCTTTATTATTAGTTCCTAGTTTGAGTTGGGGTAAGATTATTCCTCTATCTTGTAATCAATTCTTTTTATTCAAGGACCACCTCAAATTTAAAAATTTAGAGTTTATTTTTGCTCCCAGAAATGATGAAATTGTAATTAAAATCGATTAAACCTAGATATTAAAACGCCATAAATATAGTCATAAAATTAATATTAATTCTATGAATATATTTATAAGGATTTTATTAATTAATATATTAGAGTATAAAAGTAGAGGGTTTAATGGTTACAGCTGAAGGTTTTGAAAAGTCCAGAAAAGACAAAAAGGAGAAATCTTTTACCAAAGCTGAACAAATTAGCTTAAAAAACACTCTTAATGAACTCAGACTCAAACTACTAAATTTAACAGCGCGCAATCCACTAATTAATTTTAGACACAAAGAAACAAACAAAAATCAAATTAGGTTTATTGATGAAATCATCGATATTATGTTTGAAAAACTTTACCTTAAATCCCAAAACTTAGAGTTTCTCTCTCTAAGTGAACCGGACTTTAATCCTGCAGATGAAAAAATTGAAAAATTTATAAATGAATTAGAAATTGCTAAACAAAGCGATGAAGATTACTTAAAAGAGATGGAATTGCTTCCAGAGGATGATGATGGACTTTCTAAGAAATCACAAGAAATCCTGAGAAGATTAAAAGACAAAGTTAGAGATACCTTAGGAATGGAAAAAAGAAAACATCCTGACCTGATGTCCAAAAAAGAATACGCAAAGTTAAAAGATAAATTAAATCCTGATTATAATCTTCCTACGATTGAAGAAGGTCAAAAAATACCTAAAAAATGGTATGATCAAAAAATACAAACACTTTTATTTCCTGAAGAATTAGTAAAAAATTTAGAAACTATTAATAGAAAATATCGAGAAAGTTTATCTGAAAAAGGGATAAATACACTTTATATAGTCTTTGGTTTTCTTGAGTGGTACGAAAGTGAAAACTCAGATCGAAAATTGCTCTCTCCTATTATTATATTACCTATAGATATAAAAAGAAATAAAACAGGTAAAAAAAATTTATTTATATCCGCTACAGGCGATAATCCAGTTTTAAATCTAACTTTAATAGAAAGACTTAAAAGGGATTTCGACTTAAACTTACCAAGTTTTGATGAAGAGTCACAATCCATTGAAGAATATTTAAATAAATTTCAAGATAAAATTAAAAATAAAGATCATTGGTCAGTTAAAAAATTTATCACTATTGGTCACTTTAATTACATGAACATTAGCGTTTATAATGATTTAAACCCAGATCAATGGAAAAACCCAAGTCAACTCCTAGAAAACGAAGTTCTTCATGAAATAATTTTTGGTAAGGATGGAGAAGGCATTGGCAGCAATGAAGATTACAATATTGACAGTGATAATATTAAAAAAATAACTCCCTTTGTAGTGTCTGATGCAGATGCTTCTCAACATAGTGCTATAGTTGATATCTGTAAGAGTGAAAATATGGCTCTAAAAGGCCCACCAGGAACTGGTAAATCCCAAACAATTACCAATGCAATAGGTGCATGTTTAGCGCAAGGAAAAAAAGTACTTTTTATATCCGCTAAATCTGCAGCTTTGGATGTAGTTTATGCAAGATTAAGACAAGTCGGATTAGAGGAATTTTGTTTAAAACTTCATGGTATCAGTGCCAGAAAGAAGGAATTTTTAGATACTATAAAAAAAAGATTAGACTTAAAACTAAAACGAGATAGCCAGGATTTTAAAGCTATTGCACTTAAACATGAAAAAATAAAAAATAAATTAAATAATTATGCAGACTTAATGAATTCTCAATATGGGGAAATAAAGAAATCAATACATCAGATTATATGGTTAGCATTAAAATATGAAAAGATTATCAACAATCTGGAATTAAAAAAAATAAAAATAAAAGATATCCATAAAATTTCACAACCCGATCTAGATGATATGTGTAAAGATATTGAGGGAGCTCAAAGTATTATATTAAACATCAATAAAAAATTTGGGAATATTTCACAACACCCATTTTTTCTATTTAACAACTTCGATCTATCTCGATTTGAAATAGATGAATATTTTGAAGATATATCTTTATTTTTAAAACAAATGGAAGAAATTAAGCAGAACATAGACGATTTAAAAATAAATTTCAATTTTCAAAAAGCTGATTACTTTATTTCTAAGTCAAGTTTTGAAAAAATATCTAGCGCTATTTTAAGTTTAGAAACAGATATAAATATTCATGATCAGGCTTTAAAAAATCATAACAATGAGATTATTTATTCAGAAGTCTTAAATACACTAAATCAAACAGAAAAGTGTCTTAAAAATTTAGAGCAAGATAAATACAATAATCTAATTAAAAATTTAGAGATTTCTGAGATTAATAACTTAATGGATAATATTGTTACTTTTGAAGAGATAAAGCAATCTGACTTAGGGTATCTAAGTATTGTTGATCAAACTGGTGTTGAGCAATTTTTTACAAATAGATCTTCTGACTTAATAAGTGTAACTAATTTTTTCTCTGAAATTCAAAAAGATTTAGATATTAATTTTGATTTTAACAGCAACAATTTATCTAAAATTAACAAACTAACTAGTATAACAAAATTATATGATGATAAATTTTTGATATTTAAGAATAAACATAATTTCCAATTAGAAAGTCTTAGTTTTATTGAATCAATTTTATCTAGTTTAGTGAAAATTCAGGCTAAAATTGACAAACTTTCCATTCAAATCGATATTAATTTTGATTTATCTATGAATGAATTAAAAAATTATGTTACGAAAATTAATCAATCAAACTGGCTAAACAAATTATTTGGTGATACAAAGCAAGCCTTTTTATTTTATGAAAAAATAAACAAAACATCTGAAAAAATTAATAACAAAACCTATATAGGTAAAACTCTAAATGAATATTTAGATCTTTTAAAAGCTATTAATGTCTTTAATATTTCTGACCCTGCTACTGCCTTAGATATTAATTTTCAATTAATTTTTAAAAATATTAAGGAACTCAATACCTACAAAAATATTTTAAGTATAATTAACGAAGAATTAGTAAATAGTACTCAAATAGAAAATTCATTTAGAGATTTCTTTTTTAAGAAAGATAATAACTCTCTTCTTTTAATTAAAAAAAAATTTCAAGGATTTGATTTTAGTAAATATGACTTAACTCAGGAAATTAATTTTCAGGAAAAACTACAAAACGAGAACTCTTTTAAAGATAAAAGTTTATCTTTTATATATCTCTTTAACAATGCCATTGGTAACCATCATTTAAAATTCAATGATTTAGTTAGCTTTAAGTATAGTCTTCAAAATAAAATTCAAATTGATAATATTTTTATTGAAAATACAAATGTTCTAGATGATTATGAAATTACAATTAACTCTAAATCAACTTTCATAAATGAATTAATTCCATCTATAGAACTATATGCAAATTTACAAAAGATCTTTATTGAAAATATTGATGAAAAAAATATTTATAATTCTTTAAATCTTGGTAATGGCATTGATAAAATAAATAATATTAAAAATATATTTAAAAATGTAAAAATATCTCTTGATGAAAATTTTGTTTTATTAAAAAGTATTATCAAGAATTTTGACTGTGATCTTTCCTCTCTAGTGTCTGATAAATTAGAAGACTCAGAATTTAGTAAATTAATAGGCGTTCTTTCTCATTTTGATGAAAATAAAGATGAAATATTTGAATTTTTTGATTATCTGAAAGTAAAACAAAATAAAGAAGGATCTAATATTATTGAATTTTTTGAAGTAATTGAAAAAAATCACAAATTGACTAATCAATTAAACAATTCTTTCCTTTATGTATTTTACAACTCACTTGTTAAAGAGATTTACACAAAGTACCCAGAATTGAAAACTATCTCTGGTACAGATATTCAGACCAACTCCAATAAATTTAAAGACTTAGATATTGAAATTAATAATTTACATGCAAAAGATTTAATTAGAACTCTCAAAAGTATCATTCCAGAAAAAGGCATAAGCTACGGGAATAAAAGAGATCTTACTGAAATGGGGCTTATCAAACATTTAGTTGAAAGCGAAAATCCCAGAATACCTTCTATCCGTAATATTATGGAGAGAGCAGGTAATGCTATTACTGACCTGAAGCCTTGTTTTATGATGTCCCCTTACTCTGTTGCTCAGTTCTTAAGAAATAGTAAATTTCAATTTGATGTCATTTTTATTGATGAAGCATCTCAGTTGCAGCCCCAGCTAGCTATTGGTGCAATAGCAAGATGTAAGCAAGCAGTAATTATGGGAGATCCCATGCAGCTACCTCCAACAGAATTTTTTGAAAGAGATGTAGAATTAGATGAAAATGAGGAAATTGAAAGAGTAGATGAAAAATCAATACTTGATCAGGCACTTACGAGATTTCGAACAAGAAGAGAATTAAAATGGCATTATCGATCAAAAGATGAAAGTTTGATTGCTTTTTCTAATAAGGAATTTTATGAAAATAAACTTGTTATATTTCCCTCACCTAATTTAGATAAAAATATTTCAGGGATTAATATCGAATACATACAGGCAACCTACAAGGGCAGGCAGAATGTTGAAGAGGCTAAGCTAATTGTTCAAAGATCAGTTGAGTATTGTAAAAAGAATCCTAAAAAAAGTGCACTTATAGCAACAATGAATCTGCAACAAAAAAATCTAATTGAAGATTTAATAAATAAAGAATTAACTAATGATCAAGACTTCCAAGATTACTATGCTAAATGGGAGGAAGGTCTAGAACCGTTTGTTGTAAAAAATTTAGAGTCCGTCCAAGGAGATGAGAGAGACTGTGTCTTTATTTCAACATTGTTTGGGCCTCAAGAAATTGGATTACCTGTAATGCAACATTTTGGTCCAATTAATTCTAAAACTGGACATCGAAGATTAAATGTTTTATTTACTCGAGCTAAAGAGAAGGTTCATATAGTAACTTCCCTAAAAACTAGTGATATTAGAGCCGATGATGATGCCACGGTTGGAAAAAACTCATATGGAAGAAAAGTACTAAAAAAATACTTAGAATTTGCTCATACGGGTAAACTTTATGGGGGTGATGACACAGATCGAGAGAGTGGTAGTGAATTCCAAGATCATATAGCTCATGTCCTCAAACAAAAAGGATATGAAGTTAAACAAGAAATTGGTGTAGCTGGATATTTTATTGATATTGGCATAAAACACCCATCCTTTCCTTATGGATACTTGCTGGGAGTAGAGGCAGATGGAGCAACTTACCATTCAAGTAAATCAGCAAGAGATAGAGATCGACTTCGCCAACAGGTCTTGGAAGGTTTAGGTTGGACATTATATAGAGTATGGTCGACTGATTGGTATAACCATCAAGACAATGAAACCGAAAAACTTGTTAATTTTATTGAACAACAGGCAGAATTAAAAAAACAAGAAATTACTCACTAATTATAAATTAATTTTTTATTTTTATATTTCAATGCAACTATAATTTATAGTCAAAGTATGGCTTAACTTATTTCTTTTTAATTTTAAAACTCAATGTATCAATTAAAAATTGTAGGTAATATTTAAATGCTAGAATTATTGATAAGTATGGTGCTCTGATTAATCAATTTTGTCCATTAAGTATTGAAATTAATTACAATTAATTTAATCTGATTATAGCACCGATTTACATACACAATATTGCGGGTGCTTTATAAATGCAGCTAAAACGGTGAATCTTAAATTCCCCTATTAGTTGCCATATCTTAACCAAAGGAGGTTAGAAATGGTAAAAATTGTAAAGTCTACAATTGTTAGAAGGCCAGAGGATTTAGTCAAACTTAAGTACAATACAGGAATAATTTTGGGTAGAAATATCAGACCCATAAAAAATAGAAAGGTGCTTAAAGATGTTAAAACCACAAAATAGTTTAACTCCAAATAGCAAAACTACTTGTAAGGAGACAAACGATGCCAATTAAAAGAGTATCACTAAAAAGATTTAAGGCCTTAGGAATACCTATTCATCGTTCTTATATTCATGTAAATGAGAAGCCTATTCCATATGAAAAATTTAAAAAACTCTTAGATGCGGTCTCAAAATCAAAGAAAGATAAGGATGGTTAAATCGCTAATAATTTCACATTACAGTTTTTATATATTTTTGTTATTTACCTACTTTTAAACTGGATATTAAAAGCATTAGACTAACTTTCTTTATTATTTTCAACATAAGCTTCAATCTTTTCATTGTTTTCTCTTATTAAGCTACAATAAATACAACGTTTTCTGAGAAAACCGTATTACAAGTGCATTGTACTTTTAAAAATTATTGTTAATCTAAAGTAAGATGAATATAGAAAAATTATTTAAAAACTTAATCTTATTAAGTCTTATACTTTCAGTATTTTCTTTTGTGTATTATTTTTTTTTAGGTTTTAATGATACAAGTTTAGCAGATGAACCATTTTATATTATAGATTACATCTCGTTAATTTTTATTGTTGTTTTTTTCATCAATCTCTATCAGTTATACAAGTTCAAACCCATTGGCAAACAACTGTATGTCTTACTAACTATTCTATCATTTGTTTTAATATATTTTTTACCACCTAGTTATTTTGGGTCATCAAAAATCGAATATTTTCTCGACGGTGCTGGAGGGATGATAAGTGGTGCTATACTTGTCTTATTATATTGTTCAGAAATAAGTGAAAAGTTTAAATAAACCATTTCTAATATTTAAACAAAATGGTTTAAGCGGCATAGTAGTTTCAATTAAGAGGAACAACTCTTACGATACTCTGGGTAGAGGATATTGTAGATGAAAACAGCCTTAATTCTATTGTTGTTAGCTGTTATTTTGGTGAGGGTTCCTCATTGGTACAAGTATAATTGGAAGGAAAAGGAATTTATACCTGGAGTAGTGGAAAAAAATACATTGGAGAAGAGAAAAACGACAATAGGAGAAGAAAAGGAAACTATAATTCTGAAACCAAAGAAAGATAAGGATGGTTAAATCGCTAATAATTTTAGATTACAGGTTCTATATAGTTTGATATTTTAGCACTATGAAAAAACTCTTAATCCTATTGTTGTTAGTTCCTAGTTTGAGTTGGGGTGATGAGTTAAATAAAGAAGATATTATTTTATTGTGCCAGAGTGAAGATAGGTCTTTAACGGATGATGTAATGATTTTTAATATTAATGGTAATTATTAGGTTGGTTTTCATAATGGGAATTTATATGAAGCTAAGGTATCAGAAAGTATGATTGATTTAAAAAGTTACAGTGAATATGGTGAATAAGATTTAATATCTAAAGTAGTCATCAATAGAACAAATGGATTATATCTATTCTATCTTTATTATTCAGATGGAAGTATTCAATGGCAATATAATGGTTTCTGCCAAAAAAGAGATACAGTCAAAAAGTTATTTTAAATGACAAGCCCTTGCCTAGAACCTCACCTAATCATATTTACTCTTAAGCCCTGTATTTCAGGGTATTACTCATCTATATAATTTGATATTTTAAAGATATGGCTATTGATTTAGTAAAGAGCTTAAACAGAATATGACTTGGAATAGTTTTACATTAGAAATTAAAATAATTACAAATTACGATAGGGGATCTTACGGGAGAATACTGGCTGACATAGAGATAGATCAGCTCAATGTTTCAGAGTTATTAATTAAAAATAACTTAGGGGTTATGTATGATAAAAATAATAAAAAAAATTGGTGTAATAAAGATAAATGATTAATGAATTTTTCCTAAATATAATATATTTTATAAATTAATACCTCATGAAATTATCAAAAATTACAAAATTAAACCCTAGAGATATTTGGAAGCATGAGGCTTTAGATTTTACCAAATGGCTAGTTAAAGAAGAGAATATTGATAATTTATGTGAGGTTTTGGATTTAAATTTGGAAAATATTCAAGCTGAAGGTTCTGCAGGCAGATACAATGTAGATATAGTAGCTGATGAAGTTGATAGTAAATGTAAAGTAATTATAGAAAACCAATTAGAGTCAACAGATCATAAGCATCTTGGTCAATTACTTACATATGCTTCTGCATTTGATGCAAGCATAATTATTTGGCTAGTTACCGATTACACAGAAGAGCATAGACAAGCTATAGATTGGTTTAATAGAAATATCAGTGAGGACATAAGTTTTTTTTTAATTCAAATAGAAGTGATTAAGATTGACAATTCTCAACCTGCACCAGTCTTTAAAATTATTTCAGAACCAAATAGTTGGGGTAAAAATATAAAAAAATCCTCATCTGGAAACGCACTTAGTGATTTGAAATTAATGCAAAATGACTTCTGGACGGAATTAAAATCATATGTATCTAAAAATGAATTCAATTTGAATTTAGGGAGAACTCCTAGAGCAAAAAATTGGTATAGTATTTCATTTGGCACAAGTAAATGCCATATTGGTTTAACAATGAACACTTCAAAAAACTATATAGGTTGTGAGATTTATATAAGGAATGACATGGATCTTTTTGAAAATTTTTATAAAAATAAAGAAGTAATCGAAACGAATATTAAATCTGATTTAGAGTGGATGGATCTTCCTAATGCTACAGCATCAAGAATTATTTCTAAGTTACATTGTAATCCAAAAGATAAGAATAAGTGGGACGAATATTTTAAGTGGTATTCTTCAGAAGCTACAAAGTTTTCAAATGAATTTATTAAGTATGTTAAATAAAAAGATACTTTAGTATTAAAATCAACTGATTATACTTTTTAAATGGTTTTTATATAAATCTACTGCTTGATCTTTTTGTTCTAATGAAAATTTTTTAGTCTCATCATCAATTTCTTTAACTTTGCCAAGTTGTCTTTTGTAAACTTCTATAAAAGGATCTTCAGTGGGATTGAATTGTCTGTAAACAAAACCTGTGTTGATAGATTTTTCATTTTTGTACGAGATATAATAAACCACATGCTGGCTACCATTAATCATATCGCCACCAACCTTTACTCGAGAACCTAATTTATTTTTGGACCAATCGAATTCTTCTTTTAATTGATTAAATACTTCTTCAAGTAAAATTATTGCTTGCTCACTTTTTTTTCCAAAAATATTTTTTGCTTTTTTGGGGAAATTTGTATGAATTAAATTTTTGATTATATCTATTAATTTCTCTTTTTCATTTTCTGATATTTCTAACGATTTTGATATATTTTCATAAAAATTTCTTAGCTGATTAAATTCAAAATTATTAGTTTCTAAAATATTTTTTGTTTGCTTGAATTTTTTAGATAGTTCTTCCATATTTAAAGTATACCAAAATAATAAGCTATTCATAAGATAACTTATTAAAAACACTGTTTTTATTGATAACTAACAGTCTTCAAAAAATTGCAAAATAAATCTATATTATTTATATATGAAGAAAATTAAAGGTTTTGAAATTAGTTTTGAAATAGGAGGATATAGACTCAAATGTTATAAAATTTTTAATCGGGATTATTCTATTATAATTCAGACTACTTATAGTTTTGGTCCAAGAATTGAGTCTAGAAAAGTTGAGTGTAGTAAAGCTGAATGGGAAAATTTTTGGATAGAAATTGATAAACTAAATATATGGAAATGGGAAAAGAATTATTTTCTAGATGCCCGTGATGGTATTCAATGGGAATTAATGATTGATAAAAAGGGAAGACAGAGAAGAAGAATTTATGGTAGTAATAAATATCCAAATAATTTTGAACTGCTAACTAATTTGGTTAATCAAATTTCTAAAATGAATGATGAGATACTTGGTTTTAGTTATGAGTAAGTTAATGCAAGAAGCAGAACTAATATTAGAAAAAAAAACTATTAATGTTGAAGATTATAAAAGATTTAAAGAAATTGGTAGAAAAATATCAGAAGAAGAAGAAAGAAATTTTGCATGGTTAAGTGAAGGAATTTATTTAAAAATACCTCAAATAATTGAAAAAGAAGGCAATGACAATTTTCTTGAAGATGGAGATAAATAAATGAAAAAAGAAATTATTTTCTATGATGGTCAATCAATGGGTTTCAAAGAAGATTGTCCTGTTGAACTTTTGAAAAATAACAAAGGAAGAACAGGTTTTGGAATAATAAGTGAAATACCTGAATATAAAATTTTATCTTTTTGGGATAGGGTTGAACTTATAGGTGTTTGGAATTGGAAAAAAGAATATAAGCCAAAAGATGATATTTGTGATGGTTATTGTTGGGAACTTAAATTAAGAGACAGAAAAGGTAGAGCAAAATATTGTTCAGGATATGAGAGTTTTCCAAGAAAGTTCAAAGAGTTAATTAAAGAATTAAACATTCTATTTGAGTCAGATATTAATATTTAAAAGCTTTTTACAATTGTTGTAGACTAGATAAAATATTAAATAAGTTATAAAGGAAAAGTATTAATCATCTATATAATTTGATATTTTAAGTACTATGAAAACCCTCTTAATCCTATTGTAGAATGAGAGAGAATATTTATCATATAATTAATTAATCTTTATATTTAAAGACTCCGCATGATGGAACAGAAAAAAATTATTCAAATAGTTATAAATATTATCCTTTTATGGATTTTTTTTTATGTTTTTATGAATTTTGCCCCAACGTGGTTAATTCTTTTATTTGGTTTTAGCGCATTTATTATAATATCATTGTTGACCAAGATATTTGATGAAGATGTAGTATTATTTTCAGCGTTGGGATTTGCTGCAACAGTATTAATTGTAGGAGGTTCATTATGACAAAGTATGTTAGGTGATTTAGAAAAAATTAAAAAGCCAATTAAATTTTTATCTGAAATTAAAAATATTAATGGTCATCCTTATGCCCTAGCTGAAGGTGAGGATTTAAAAACATTATGTGTCGATATGGATTCTTCAGTAGAATGGCATATGCAGATATGTACAGGGTAAGGTTTAATTGTGAATTGTTAGATTAATCTATTGGTGCTATGTTTATAGCACAATGTCTCCAAAAGAACCTGATGCAAGAATACGAATAGATAAAATGCTGATAGAGGCAGGTTGGAAACTGCCAGGTTGGTCTAAAGATGAAGAAATCAATGTTAAAACAGAAATTAACAATACATCTGGTGAAGCAGATTATGTCTTATTAAGTTCAAAAGAAAATCATCTATGTACAATCGAAGCAAAGAAAACTTTACTCTCTCCTCTAGTTGGTAAAGAACAAGCAAGAGGTTATGCAAAATCCTTAAATTGTAGATTTATAATTCTTTCAAATGGAATACTTCATTATCTCTGGGATTTAGAACAAGGTAATCCTGTAAAAATTGAGAGGTTCCCATCTCAAGAGGATTTAGAGATGAAAACTACATTTAATCCTCCAAGAGATGAAGATGAAGAAGATGGTGTTAATGAAGATTATTTAGCACTAACTCAATTTCCACAATACAAAGATAGTCCTGATTACAAAAATGAAGATAAAAGAAAAGAGTTTCTTAAAAAGAATAATCTAAGATTTTTAAGACACTACCAACTAGGTGCTATCAAAGCAGTTCAATCAAAAATAAAAAAAGGTGGCGACAGATTTTTATTAGAGATGGCAACAGGTACAGGTAAAACTACTACCTCTGCTGCTATCATTAAAATGTTCTTAAGATTATTTAAAGTAAATAGAATTTTATTTTTAGTAGATAGATTGGAATTAGAAACTCAGGCAAAAAAAGAAATAAATGATATTCTTCAAAATGATTTTGAAACAGCAATCTGGAAAGAAAATAAAGATGATTGGAGAAGAGCAAACATAGTAATTTCTACTGTTCAATCATTTACAAGACACAACAAATATAAAAAAATATTTAAACCTAATAGTTTTGACTTAGTTATATCAGATGAAGCACATAGAAGTTTAGGTGCAAGTAGTAGAAATGTTTTTGAATATTTTATTGGTTTTAAATTAGGTTTAACTGCAACACCAAGAGATTTTTTAAAGTCAGTAAATGAGGATGATATGTCAATGACTGACCCTAAAGAACTTGAGAGAAGATTAATGTTGGACACTTACTCTATTTTTGGATGTGATGATGGTGAACCAACATTTAGATATTCATTACTTGATGGTGTAAAAGATGGTTTCTTAATTAATCCTACAGTTGTTGATGTAGAAACTGGTCTTTCAGCAGATATTATGAGTAAAGAAGGTCTAACTTTTAAAGGAGTTGATGCAGAAGGAAAAGATTTAGAAGAACAGACATTTTTCAAAAAAGATTTTGAAAGAAAATTTAAATCAGATGAAACAAATTTGTCTTTTTGTAGTGCATTTATTCAAAATGCCTTAAGAGACCCCTATACAAATGAAATTGGAAAAACTTTAGTATTTTGTGTTTCACAAAATCACGCAGTGAAAATTACTGCAATCTTAAATGAACTTGCTGAAAAATACTTTCCCAATCAATATCAGTCAGATTTTGCAATTCAAGTCACATCAAGTGTTACTAGTCCTGACCCTCAGCAAATGACAATTGATTTTAAGAATAATAATTTAAATGGAAATTCATCATTAAGTGAACTTTATAAAACATCAAAAGCAAGAGTTTGTGTAACAGTAGGAATGATGACGACAGGATATGATTGTAAAGATTTGTTAAATATTTGTTTATTTAGACCAATATTTTCTCCAACAGAATTTATTCAAATGAAAGGAAGAGGAACAAGATTGTTTGATTTTAAAGAATGTTGGATAGATGAAAAAGAAATACCAAAAACAATCAATTCAATTAAGTCATCATTTAAACTTTTTGATTACTTTAAAAATTATCAATATTTTGAAGAAGAGTTTGATTATGATGAAGTATTAAAACCTCCTGCTGAAGGAGGAACAGGCGAAGGTGGAACAAAACCTAAACCAGAGGAAGTATTTAATAAAGATATAGACCCTGTCGAAAAGACAGAAGAAATAAAAATTGATGGATATGGAATGAGAATTGATAGAGATTTATATAAATCTTTCAAAGAAGAGTTTTTTAAAGATAAACAATCATACACTAATCTTAAACAAATGATTGAAAATCAAAATTTTGATGATGCAGAAAAATACTTTAAAGAAAAATATCTGAACAAATCATATTCACTAGATAAACTAAGAGAAGCATTAGGACTTGATGTAAATATCTCAATCAAAGATTTACTCTTATATACATTTGGATTCATTTCAAAAATTAAAAACAAAGACGAAATATTAGATGAAGAATTTGATAAGTTTGATGACAGATTTAAACTAGATGAAAGTTCATTTAATGCAGTTAAACAAGTATTTGATGCATATGCGACAGACAAAGAATTTAGAGAAAAAATTGATAGTGGTAAATATGCAGAATTAAATGTACATCCATCTGGAGATTACTTCTTTAAATTACCAGAAGATTTAAGAAACAAGATACCAACTTATATTAAAGAAAATATTAATTTAGAAAGATTTATTAATGCTTGATGATGTTACAAAAAAAAGAATTAATACTTTAAGACAAATATTAGTTGGAAAGTTACCAGATCCAAAGGCGCAAGTTGAACAAATCACAAATGGTCTAATTTATAAGTTTATGAATGATATGGATGAACAATCTGTATCAATGGGTGGTAAATCAACTTATTTTTCAGGTAAATTTCAAAAATATTCTTGGAATAACTTATTAGACAATAAAACAAGCGGTGTTGAAAAAATCAAACTCTATTCAGAAGCAATAGAGCAAATGTATTCTAATGAAAATCTTCCTGAATTATTTAGAGAGATTTTTAAAAACTCTTTTCTTCCATTTAAAGACCCTTCAACTCTTAATATGTTTTTAAAAGAGATTAATGAATTTCATTATTCTAATTCTGAAAAACTAGGGGATGCATTTGAATATTTGTTATCATTTATGGGTTCTCAAGGTGATGCAGGTCAGTTTAGAACTCCTAGACATATAATTGATTTTATTACAGAGATAGTAAACCCACAGAAAAACGAGACTGTATTAGACCCCGCTTGTGGTACTGCAGGTTTTCTAATTAGTGCTTACAAACATATCTTAAAACAAAACACTAAAAAGAATTTAGGTGATGGTCTTAATGCATCAGATAGAAAAAAGATTGGAGAGAATTTAAATGGTTATGACATCTCTCCTGATATGGTGAAGATGTCTTTAGTAAATATGTATTTACATAAATTTACTAATCCTAAGATTAATGAATACGACACTCTTTCAAGTGAAGTTAGATGGAATGAATATTACGATATAATACTTGCGAACCCACCATTCTTTTCTCCCAAAGGTGGAATAATGCCTCATAATAGATTTGGAGTTAAGTCAACAAAAGCAGAAGTTTTATTTATTGATTATATTAATGAACATCTAAAACCTAATGGTCGGGCGGGCATTATCGTGCCTGAAGGTGTAATCTTTCAAACTGGAATTGCATACAAACAATTAAGAAAAAAACTAATAGAAACTTCATTGATTGGAGTAATTTCATTACCTTCAGGTGTTTTCAATCCTTATTCAGGAGTAAAAACCTCAATATTAATTTTAGATAAAAATAATAAAAATATTGAAAAAATATTTTTTGTTAATGTAAAAAATGATGGATATAGTCTTGGTTCACAAAGAAAACCTATCACTAAAAATGATTTACCTAGCATTATTTCGTTACTAAAAAATTACTCAAAAATAAAAAATAATAAACATATAACTTTAATAGATAAAAAAGAGATAATTAATAGTGAAAATTTTAATTTATCTTTAAATCATTACTCTAAATCTGAAATTAAAAGTCCTCACAAAATAGTAAAACTTAAGGATGTTTTAAAAGATAAACCAGTTTATGGTTCTGGTGCTAGTAAAACTGATTATGATAAAAATGTAAGATACTTAAGAATTACAGATATTAATGAATATGGATATTTAAAACCTGACAATATTGTTTCACCCTCTAAAATTGAAAAAGAATATTTTTTAAATTTTAATGATATTTTGTTTGCAAGGTCAGCATCCGTTGGCAGATGTTATATACATAAAGAATTAAATGGAAATTATCAGTTTGCAGGATATCTAATTAAATTTCCTTTAAACGAAGAATTAATTAACCCTAATTATTTATTTTATATTTCAAAAAGTAATTTTTATTCTGAATGGATAGAGAGTATTAAAAAACAAGGAACTATTTCAAATATTAATGCTAAAGAATACTCATCATTTGAATTTCCACTACCATCAATAGAAACTCAGAATCAAATAGTTGAAGAATTAGATGGTTATCAAAAAATTATTGATGGATGCATACAAGTTGTAGAAAACTATAAACCTTCAATTGATATTGACCCAAGTTGGGAGATGGTTGAATTAAATAAAATTTGTGAAATATCTTCCGGTGGAACTCCATTAAGAAGTAAAAAAGTATATTGGGAAGGAGCAATACCTTGGTTTACATCTGGTGAACTTAATGAGGTATATACTTTAAAATCCAAAGAAAATATTAGTGAAAAGGGATTAAATAATTCTAATTGTAAAATATTTCCCAAAGGTTCACTATTGGTCGGAATGTATGATACTGCTGCTTTCAAAATGTCTTTATTGAGTGATGAAGCAACTTTCAATCAAGCAATCTGTGGAATTAAACCAAATGATAAAATCAATTTATTGTTTTTGTATTCTTACTTTTTTGAAAATAAAGATAAATATCTCAATGATAGGGTTGGCGTTAGACAAAGAAATTTGAGCAAAGATTATATTTCCTCATTAAAAATTCCTTTACCTAAATTAGAAATTCAAAATGATATTGCTAATGAATTTAAAATAGAAATCTCTCGAATTAAAGCAATTAAAGATTTAAAAAAAAATTATGAAAGTATAATTAATAAAAAAATTAATAAATTATGGTCAAATTAGTTATACTTGCAAATGCACCTATAACAGTTGAGTGAAGATATTCTCTATTTTTGTGAGATTTGTGACTTTAAAGTGTACGCAACTATATGAGTAAAAATTTCTTAATAGCTAGATTATATTTTATAAAGTAATTTATTGTTAATGAGTGGTAGTTTAATTAGTTTCATTGCTGCAGTTGTATATGATTTTCTTTACGTAGAAATAGTTATATGAAAATATTTCTTCTGTTTTTAATTTTTTTAGTTTCTTGTTCAGAAAAAAAAAATATCAATGAGATACTAATTCATCAGAGTATCGATAATCACTTTACTAAAAAAGAAATTAAACGTTATTTTGAAGAGATAGATTTGCCAGAACCTATGAAAGCATTGAATATTAATAGTAAAGTTTTTAGAGAAAATTTTGATTTAGTACAAATTATTTTTAATAGTGAAGATAGAGAGATTTACTCAATAAATGGCATATACTTTGTGAGTCCTGAAAATTGTATAAAATTAAGAGAAGAAAAAATAAATGATTTTAAAATCTTTGCAAAATTAACTAAACATTTTACAAAATATGCTGATGAGCAAGACTACAAAATTGCTTCATATAATAGAAAGACAAGTGCAGTAGGTTATTACCACAATAGTGTAGAATATGGTATTTCCCTGACTTGTTATGATAATCGCGGTGCATATGCACCTACTGATGAAGGTTTCAAAGTTGATGGGGAACTAAGATATGAAATCATCTCCGCTAAATATAAACAATTTCTTGACTTGTCCTAACAGCGGATGATTTAAAAAAAGGGTCAGAACAAGAAAAAATCATCAATATATTAAAAAAACAAATAGAATTAGTAGATGGAAATCATATTTTGTGCTCTGAATATAAAAATAAAATTACAAAAAAAATTAATAAAATTTGGTCTAATTAGTTACACTTGCAAATGTGCCAATAACGATTGAGTGAAGATATTCTTTATTTTTGGAAGATTTGTGACTTCAAAGTGTATGCTAATTCTAAAAATAAAAAAATTTTCTAATAGTAAAATTTATTTTTTGTTTTTTAGATTAAATATTTCATAACAAAAATCTTCTAAATCTTCACTGCCTTTCATCAAACATTTTTGACTATCAAAAATATCACCAAGTTCTATCATTAAATCTATAAATAATGAATTTCCCTTTTTAACTTTAGGTTCATTAAATTTATTAAACCCATTTTTAATAAACAGATTATAAAGAATATCTTCATCAATGATTTCTTTATTAATATGTTGAATTTTTTCTAAGATATTTAATGCTGGAGAGATTGCTTGATTTACTTCTTCAAAATCTTTATTCAATAAATCCCAATACCCTTTTTCATCCAAAGGTTTTGCAGATTTTAGTTCATCTGAGTATAAAAACGCATCATAATCAAGCGTATATAAATAATTGAGAATTTTAGATAAAACACCTAACTCTTGAGCGATTGAAAGATGGTAAAAAAATCTTTCAAATTTTTCTTTATCACTTGCACCCCATCCAGCAAGTATAAGAGGGTTATCTATCTTTATATTATTCTTATTATTATTAAGCAGAATTTCATGTATTTCTTTCCAATGAATGGGCATTGGGCAAACAATAAATCTCTTTTTGAAATCACTTTTAATTTCTTCTATGTCTCTATTCATAAATAATAATTCATTTAATAAAATTTAATTCTAATTGATTTATCACCTAGAATGAATTCCAAAGTGTGTGTAACAATTCTTGAAGTATTTGATAAATGCAATTAATTTCATTACAACATTTCTAAATAAAAACTCTATTGCAACTCTATTGCACTTTAAGACTTCCAAGACGCATTTGTGAATTAATCCCAACACAAACCTTCACTAACATTAACTTCGTTTGATTTACACTTAGGACAAATTATCTTGTCTAAAATACCATTAGAATTTTCTTTAAGTCGCTTTCTTTTTCCTTTGCATTTAATACAATTTGATTGAGTGCGATAAACAATTTTTCCATCTTTGTTATAAATCAGTAAATGGATTTTTTCTCTTAAAGAAAAACACTTTTGACATTGATAAACACAATTTCCATCAGTTTTATAATGAGAATCAGGATTTTCTTGAAGTATTTTTGATGCTTCTTCTCTACTTCTTTTATCCATGAAACCAATAATATTTTCTATATTTCCCCACATCATTCCTGAACCTAAAAGAAACTCTCTTTCATATTCACATTTTTGACAAATGATATAGTTTCCATTACCCATTATTCATCTCCATCATAGATGATATTAGTTTTTGCTAATTTGTTTGTTGAATCAAGAAGTAATTTTAAGTTCGGTGGATAATCATTACTGCTTAATAAAATAGAATTAGTACTTGTTTATACTATGTTTTTTTAAGTGAAATTAGCTGAAATGTACCCCAAATGTACCTGAAATATATATCAAACCCTTGAAGAATAGGGACTTATTCAACCTTTCAGATCTATTGATAAGCTAATGAATTCAATAATTTATCTATTATAGACATCAAGTTTATACAACTTTCTTAAGAGTTTATTGCATTGAATATTTTTGTTATGCTTTTTTTTGAAAGGTAATTTAAAACTAAATGAATAAATTATTTAAAATATGGTTATATGCTCTAGGTA
>Ga0209710_1000621_pt1 | contig 31315 bp, 55 predicted proteins | sample ArcticOcean_MG_C_5_FD_187436 | JGI IMG/M metagenome (GOLD analysis project Ga0209710, IMG submission 187436) | Marine microbial communities from western Arctic Ocean - ArcticOcean_MG_CB4_138 (SPAdes) (version 2) | ecosystem: Environmental > Aquatic > Marine > Oceanic | place: Arctic Ocean...
GTAATAGTAATGCCTGAAGCAAATCCGAGTATCTGTGTTTGGATTGCCGCACTGGCCGCACTCTTACATACGTCACTATTATTAACAACAATAGACGGAGCACTAGCAGTTGGTGGTGCTTTATCTGTAACTACAGTCGATGTTGTGTTAGTGTCAGCCGCCAGGGCAACGTGTGGCGTTAACGTAATAACTGCGGTAAGTAAAACCGCGGCAATAGCAGCAATAACTTTATTCATAATGTCGTGACCGCAGGGCGAACTGGCGCACCTCTCCGCCGATATTTATGGAAAAATCAGCGATTTATAAACAGTAATGTTTATACTAGGAACAGAACGATTAACATATAAGTTAGATAATGCAGTATTTGGTCAACAGTAAGTAGCCACCAAAATGTATTACTACTAGCTGATATTTCATATCTGTTGTTAATCCTAGCTTTGGTATGGTCTATTTGCCAATGACACCACCAGTCAAATATTGCTGCGATTATAGATGGAATAAATCCCAAGCCACCTAAGAATAAGGCTAGGAACGTTCCTAATCCATGTCCAACGTAATGCTGTTGTGCAAGTTTACTAAAATATTTCTCTTTACCCATCCATCCTAAATGACGTTGTATACCAACATCAACAATAGCATGTTTTATTAATAATAAGATAAAATAATGTAAATCCATGCAGTTATTTATAGACAAAGAATTCAACTTAAACTATAATGGAACAATGCAGATAATCATGGGAAAAGAAACGGCTGATCAGATAGGCGAAAAGTACATCGTCCTTAAATTAGATACAGTTAAAATTAAGGGCAAGCTAGTGCCGGCGTTCGCAGTACTAGATGCCGGAAGTATACCACTTGGCGAAATGCAAGAAATTCCAATTTGGGTAGAGCATCATAATAAAGTTATGGAAAACTACTACAAACAAAATTGGAAGTTCTGTGAGCAAATGGTTGAGCATTGTCAGGGTCGCTGGGGTGGATCTATGGATAGTTTCTACACAGAGATGCTTAATAGGATTAAAACATTAAAAAAGAAAAAACTTCCTGAAGATTGGGATGGGGTTATAGTTAAGTGACCCCAGCATACTTAATCCCAGAGGTATACTGTAACGATTGTAGACATTATTGTCACTGTGATGAGATACACTGTATGCATCCAGTAGGTGTTGGTATGACAGATAAGTGGCAAGAGTGTAAATGTAAAGAATGTAAATGTAGTAAAACAAAAGGAATTAAATAATGTTTCAAGGAAAAGCAAAAAACTTTAATAAGATTTCAGACTTCCAGGATCGTTGGCACGTTGATCCCAGGGAAAGTGGCCCACGTAAAGGAACAGAGTACCGTGCAGAGTTACGCAATAATGCTAGGATTGCATATCGTGTTGCAAAGAAAACTCTTAAGCAGATGGAGAAACAAAATGATTAATGCACTACAGAAAAAATATGAAGATGATGTGGCGGCGTGCAAAGAGGCTATAACTGGATTTATTAAGAATAACAAGCCTAACTATATGCCAGTTAATCTAGGCGAAGCATATAAGTTGAGAGAGTTAGATGGAGCAATTGTTAAGCTAAATCGAGCTGAAGAAAAACTCGCGTGTCTAAAAAATCTTGTAGTAGAAGAGGGTATTATATCAGACTCTACGTTAAATGATGGAAAATTTGGCATGCCAACATTTGAGAAAGGGCACTCGAATTAAAACATAAGTAATATTATGGCTGAAGCAGGATTAATATTTTTAAGTGTTGTACTTTGGTTAGGATTTGTCTTCCTTATGATAATATGGCTCTCACTTCCGCCTGAATATAGAAAATTATTATGGTCGGAACTTAGAGAAAAACGTACTGTTAATAAAAAATTTAAACCAACCCCTACTAAAACTAACGTGGATATACAAGCATGATAGCCGTTGCGCTATACCCAAACAACTTTTGTTTAGAGCAAAGTGTACTCAGTTACTTCTGGAACAACATTAGTCAAGTAAATCAGCAGAGTCCCGCTTACGAAAAATATAATCAAGCACATGAACACTACATACAAGTACGTAACTGGTGTATTGAGAACCTTACTGGGCCCTATTGCATAGACGTTAACGACATACTATACGATGGCGTTCGTGTACGAGTTGGCAAAGTGGATGACTTAGCGTACTTTACATTAAAGTGGTGTTAGACTAATAGCCTTATCTTAGGCACTTCATTTATTATACGAAGCTCTATATCACTATCACGATTCTTTAATAAATTAAACACTTTTTCGTATGCTAACACCTTTGCATGCGAAACCTTACTTTTGTATAACTTAATTTGTTTTTCCATAGTACTATAATAGCACCAATAAGTTAATAAACCGTGTACGGATTGTAGATAATTTAAAGTATTTTTATGTACCAGCAATCATATTAAATCCTGCTTAAATATGCTACAATAAGATAGCTTGGAGTCTAAAATAATGATAGGAATGGTATATGTAAGGATGTTAGAAGCTTTATCAACTCGCTCAAAAACTTCTAAAATAAAAAATACATGTTTACAATCTTTTATTAACAAACTTAAAAAATGGTTCCTTAGCTCAGCTGGATAGAGCAACTGCCTTCTAAGCAGTAGGTCACAGGTTCAAGTCCTGTAGGGACCACCAATGCGGACGTGGTGGAATTGGTATACACAAGAGACTTAAAATCTCTCGGGCATTAGCCCATGCGGGTTCAAGTCCCGCCGTCCGCACCATTTAATGATTGACATCTAACCACAATGTGTTATTATTATGAATAAAGAAGGAGAAGTTATTTGAATATATTTGTATTGTCTATGGGCGGTATTGCAGTAGTTTTGCTTTTAGTATGTTATGTTGGTTTTAAAACTTTGCGAAAAAAGATCGAAGGGTATAATAAAAATGAGTGAAGAAGTAAACGACCAAGTTACTATGTCTATTAGACGCTTCTTAAAACAGGTAGGTATTACATCACAAAAAGTTATTGAAGATACCTTATCTACATCAACAGACAACTCAGTAAAGTTAAACATGACATTAACCTGCGAAGACTCAGAAGGTCGAGTTGTAAATCATACTCTAGCAGGAGAGATTGGATCACATGACTGAAGATCTTAAAAATGCTGATGGTAAAGTAATGATACGTTTTATACACGAAGCCGCTGGTCTTTATGAAGATGAAGATGAAAATGTGTATGAAACACTGCATACTAGATATCAAGCAGATACTTGGCAGGAGGCATGTAACGATGCTGCTAACTGTTGGGACTGGGACGATGAAGATGTTATTAACTTTGATGCTGAGTCGGAAATTTCAGAAACAACTAGAGATCTAGAAACAATTGAATACCAGGATGTTAACAACGAATGGATTGAAGTTCCAGCAGAAGTTTATGAATTTTTTGAAAAAGCAGAAGAACGGGCGTATGCCGAAGGATAAGTTAGACTATGACAATGCATTTAATGGGTCCTTATATGACCACAACAGTTTACAATCGCAAGAACAAGTCTAATAAAACAAAACGACAAGTTCAAGCTGAGCAGGAACATGAAAAGTATTTGCGTAAGATGGGCGTACACCCTGAACAAAGAGCAGCTCGCAAGCCTATCAAAGGGGATAAGTGTTACGGTAGCACGGCTGGCTCCAACCCAGTAAGAGAGGGTTCAATTCCTTCATCCTCTGCCAAAGGTATTAGTTATGATCCTAGTATGGCAAAGCGAGAAGACAAAGTGTATAACGGCAAGCGTAAACTACTAGGCATTGCTACACTACACAAGAGTAATATGGTTCCTGTGTTCGACAAAGAAAGTGCTATTGAAATTGCTAAAATGCGGAGAGGGTAAATGAGAAATCAGCCCTTTCCAAATCCTGAAGAACTTGAAGAAATTATAATCTACACAACAAAAGATAGTGTATCGTGTGCAGGGGAACAAAACGATCATCCTAGAGTTTATTTAAATGTTCCTGCCAAAGTTGGAGATGAGTTTGTACAGTGTGGGTATTGTGGTATTAAATTTAAGAGAAAAAAATGAAATACTTCACTCGTAAAATGATTGCGCATAAAGACCTCAATAGCAATGGAACATTGTTTGGTGGACGAGTGTTAGACTGGATTGATGAAGAGGCATACATTTTTTGTAGTTGCCAACTTGATAATGATAGAGTTGTTACTCGTAGCATGGGCGAAATTAATTTTGTATCTAGTGCTATTAGAGGTGACATTATTGAGATCGGTATGGAAACTATTAAGATAGGGGCAACTAGCATTACAATACGCTGTGATGTTCGTAACAAACGAACAGAAGAGAAGGTAACAAGCGTAGATAGAATTGTATTTGTAAATCTTGGACCGGACGGGAAGCCAGCACCGCATGGGAAAATCTTTGATGGCGGAACAGTAACTAGTGGGTAAAAAAATAATTCATATCAATCGTAATATCATTCAAAAGAATGAAAAGCGTGGAACAAGACTTCCAGTGTGTCGTATTGATATGGATGGCAAAACCTGGTATGGGTCACGAATAGAGATACTAGGCCCAAGTGAAATGATATATAGACCTGAGAAGCCACGAAGTTGTGGTGCTAAGTTATGGATTGAAACTCAAGCAGATGTAATTATCCACGATAAGACAACATACAAAGAGATAATGGAAACACAGTAATGAAGTATCGTATTACTACTATGTTAAAGACAGGAATTCTTGATAACGCTGGTAAAGCAACAACAAGAGCATTGGGTACAATAGGATTTCCTCAAGTAAGCAACGTTCGTATTGGCAGGACTATTGAGTTAGATTGTGATCCAGAAAACATAGACAAAATTGCTCAATCACAAACAAATGCCGTAATGGAAGATTATACAATTGAAGAGATAAACAAACAAACAATAGGAGAGAAACAATGATTATGCAAGCCTTAGAATTGCAGTATCAAGCAGAGATCGAAAAAGCAAAAGCAAATATTAAAGTGTATTTAGAGAACCCTGCTGGTATAGGAGAGCATCCTGATTTAGTTGGTGCTGTTGATAGCCAAATGGAAATATTAGCCCATGCAGAAGACAAGTTAGAGGCAATAAGAAAGTATTATACTGCTTCTAAAGTTTAAAAAGGAAAAATTATGAACATCGAATTACCCCAAAAAGCTCTGGCATTTGCTTTAATTTCCTTAGGGCTATACTACCTTGTTAACGCAGCAATTATTGCAACAGATTTTATTATGATGCTAGGTTGGCAAACACCATTTGCATATTAATATTATAAACTTTTAATGTTAGTTTCCAATTCAGCCCAGCACTTATCAGCAAACCCATTATAGAACCAGTTGTAATTGTGTTCTAGTATTGGCTTCATCTTATCACGCATCTGTTCTAACTCAGACAGACTGCAACTACCCACATAGTTAACAACATCTGCCGCTGACTGTAATCGTTGGTCCAAGTTATCTATAGTATCGTATTCTTCACTCCAGAAATCTGAAAACGTTTTAAACCCGTAACTACGAAGATACTCTAACCCACCTGCACCGTTTAATAACACAAACGGTTGTTTAAGAACTATTGGTTTAAATATCTTCTCAGTTAGATGAACTCTATCAACTACAGTCTCAGAAACAACATGCAGGAAACTAGATTTCCAGATGCTTGGCGTAAATTCTTTTTTATCATCATTGTTAATGCGTAAATTAATCCAAGCACTACTATTGTCATGCTCGTCAAAGCTGTGTGGTTCAACCTGATTATCTGGATATATTTCCCAGGGAGTTCTATGAGTATTAGGGTCGCTTTCCAATAAACTATATTGTCCTTGATTAACATTTATCATGTTTAGGAATTTAATTCTATAGGATCTTTGATCGTCTATTAGTCTATTCGCACATATAAACTTGTGTCGTAACGGTTTATACTCTGTAACTATATTAATATCTTTATATAGTCTATACCAGTGATTAGCACAAAGATAACCATTTGCAAACCAGTGAATTGGGTTAAATCCTCGATCTGTAAGTTTATCTATCTCTGAAGACTGCTCACTGTGTAGTACATACTGATGCCAAGTGCAGTGTTTAGCATACTTGGTAAGTTTATCTTGTTGCTTATCCCAGAAATAGGCATCTAAAACAGTGTTAATAGGTTCCCAACAATGTTGAAATATGTGACTGTACATGCAAGTTATAATACATTTTCTATCTTCTTTATTGCCATATATTTCGCCGCAACTCTTGCATGTATTATCAAGATTACCAACATTGTACAGGCTGATTTCATTTCTGTTTTTGTCAGCAGACCAGTGCATTTTAGTAACATCTAATTTAGGATCATATCTATAGCCATTATGGAACGTTCGCAGTTGAAAATTAACTCGACTATCTAATTTCTCTTCAAACAAGTCGTATATTCTATAATTTATGTATTCAAATTCGTTCATGGTAATCCGTGTTTATAAATAGTTATATGCGTATATTATCAAATAATGAATGGGATCCGCTACAGAGTATTGTAGTTGGTTCAGCTACAAATGCTAATTGGCCAGTTCATTGTCCTGATTTTAGGAAGCAAGAAGAACTTACATTGTGGAAAGAAACTCCAGTACCAAGTGGACCAGTGAATCAGCAAATTATTAATGAAGCTAACGAGGATTTACAATATTTATCTGACTTCTTAACAGCCCTGGGAATTATGGTTTATAGACCAACTGACATTGATTTCCAAACTAGAGATGGGTTTTATAACTATTGTCCCAGAGATAGATTGCTAGTAGTAGGCGATACAGTTATTAATACGCCAATGTCACAAGCATGCAGGGACATGGAGATACAAGCATATGACTTCTTAGAATGTAATTATGTTAAGGGAGAAGGAAGCTGGGATGCCGCTAATGTATGTAGACTAAATGATGACCTGTTATACTTAATAAGTGAAAGTGGAGATCAAGCCGGGTACGAGTGGCTCAGCGATTACTTTGCTGGTAGCAAACGAGTACACGCACTTAACCTTTATGCTGGCGTTCATATAGACAGCACCATTAGCCCAATTAGGGAAGGACTGGTAGTGTTAAACGCTAGTCGTGTTAATGAAGACAATATGCCTGAACCGTTTAAAAACTGGGATAAGATATGGATAACTGAATGTGCGCACCAGCCTTTTGTAGATTATCCGTATGCCAGTAACTGGATTGGTGTAAACTTCCTAACAGTAAGTCCAGACAGTGTTGTTTGTGATCCTAAACAAGAGTGGCTTATGCGCGAGCTAGACAAATACAAAGTTAACAGTCAAGGTATTGATTTGCGTCATAGTCGTACCTTAGGAGGAGGGCACCATTGTGTTACATTGGACTTAGTCCGCGAATAAATACATATAAAAATAAATAACCGTGCCTGACACCCACTGTTGAATGAACCAGGACTATAGCGGATGACTACCAATACACTCGGATACTTAATTCCACAAGTTGATATATCCACTCTAAAAAAAATTGCAATAATTAAAGCTACTAGTTTCTTGAGTAACTTTGGGTTCACACACAGTCCTAATTCAAACGATACTTACCTAGTAATAGGTCAAAATTTAATTGGTTACGGACTAGAACAATTAGGCTACACTAATATAACAGTAGCTGATGGAATTATCTCTACTAAGACATTAGTTGACGTGTTAACTAGTGGACAAACATTTGATTACGTGTTTGCTACAGACGAATATTTTACTAAATCTTTAACTGAAGCAGAGCAGATTTTATCTATCCAAGAAATATCTAAATTAACAAAAGTTGCATTGTATACTACACTTAAAGACTATAGGAATATGCCAGCCAGTCAAAGATTTTTCCAAGAACCTTTTGGTGTTAAAACACCGCAAGGTGAAGCTGTAATTATTCGTAAGCGTGATTGGAATAAGACTGACAAGCAACAATGGACAAACAGAGAATGGATTATCCAAAACGACGAGTTAACCGTTTGCACCCCAGTGGAGTGTAGAACAATGTATTTTAAACAGCTAGCAAAGTTCTCAAGTGATGCTGGCGCTAAAAATTTTCAAGTAGAAAAGAAGCAGATGTATAAGCCACTATTTTCTAAGAGTTTTGAATATATAATTTGCATTAGCAAATGACAATTGCATTTTGTATTGGTAACGGCGAGAGCAGAAACGGATATGATTTAAATCCGTTAAAAGCCTACGGCAAAATATATGGTAGCAATGCTGTCTATCGCGACACTACTGTGGATCACTTGATATGTTGTGACAAGCGAATGGTAGAAGAAGCATTGCAGAGCGGATATACTGGTCCAGTGTATACACGAAATGATTGGATATCAAACTTTAAAAGCCCCCAAGTTGAAGTGTTGCCCACGTTTAATTGGGAAGAGAATAAAAAATGGGAAAAAACCTTTCACTGGGGAAGCGGGACTCATAGTGCGCATCTAGCACTAAAACACAGAACTGATGTGTTAGTAATGATTGGTCATGATTTTTGGAGTGTTGACGGGTTACATAACAACCTATACAAAGGAACACATAATTATCAAGGTGTAGATTACTCAGCAGTTGATCCTAGTTTTTGGGTATTACAGTTTGCCATATTGTTTGCACATTTTCCAAATTCCCAGTTCTTTTTTTGTCAACACAATATTGATAACTGGAAGAAACCTAAGCAATGGGAAGAACACCCTAATGTGCAATACAAAGAATTAAATACTTTAATGGAAGATCTAAACGGGCCCTGGAGATGTGCTAGTTTATATTAGTATTACTGGTTGACATCTTTGTATCCCGTGTTACAATAATACTATAGTTTAATAATAATTTTAAGCTAAGTAATAATGAAGGAATAACACAATGGCTGGTATGATAGATTCGTAGAGCTTATTGACTATTATACCAATTCATGTTAGTATTATATCATGAATAGACTAGCGGAAGCACTAAGCGAGTTGAAAGAACTTAATCAGAAGATTACAGCTTTAGGAAACGTTGAAAAACGTAAACCATTTAGTCGGAATATTGATTTAGATCATATCGTAGATCTTAAAAAGCAGAAGCAGGAACTTAGAGAAGAAATCGACAGCCTGCAACGTGATTGAAGTAATTGTTTTAACTCTAACCAAATAGGGCATTATGCGAATAGGTTTTGCTTGTAAGTACCATCATCCAGATCGCTCTCTTAGTAAGAAGCTTTTGGAAGAGATCGAACGCCCTCTTAATGAGCGCAGTACCACTATCACGTGGTTAAACAGACAGACCCGAGATGTTGCAGAGCAAAGGCTCTGGGAAATTATGGAACACAACATTCAAGGTATGTGCAATTTAGTTAAATACGTTGGGGGACTACCAAATGATTTACGCATGGTCCGCATCGGAAGTAATATCCTTCCTGCTTATACTCAGCCTGACTGGAGTTACTATTGGAAAGAACCAGGTGTCCAGAGATACCTTGAATCCGGGTTTGCTCGCGTGGGTGATCTCGCAAGGACTCTTGATGTTCGCCTGTCTTTTCACCCTGGTCAGTTTGTTGTGTTGGCAAGTGATAGGCCTGATGTTGTAGAACGGAGCATAGAAGAATTTGAATATCACACGGACATGGCTAGGTGGATGGGGTATGGTAAGACCTTCCAAGACTTCAAGTGTAACGTCCACATCGCAGGTAAAGCCGGTCCAGCCGGTATCAAAGACGCACTTAAAAGACTCTCGCCTGAAGCAAGAAACATTATTACCATCGAAAACGACGAAATCAGTTGGGGTATCGACGCTAGTGTAGAATTAGAAAAACATTGTGCATTGGTATTAGACATTCATCATAACTGGATATATACTGGCAACTACATTAAAAAGGACGACGATATTGTTAAACGAGTTATTGATAGCTGGAGGGGTGTTAGGCCTGTTATTCATTATAGTGTTAGCCGTGATACACTTATCGAAACAGTCCGAGAAGAATATCGACGAAGTGTGCGACCTAATTATCAAACACTCGTCGAAGCTGGACTAAAACGAGGCAAGCTAAGAGCTCATTCTAATTCATACTGGAATAAAGCGTGTAATGAGTGGGCTTGGAGTTTTACTGATGACTTTGATATTATGTGCGAAGCTAAGTTTAAACAAGTAGCTAGTATAGACTTTTACAACAGTATGACTGGAAAGGACATTAGTCCCTTTATGGCTAACTAACTAAATAATAGTAACAATCATACCCATAAGACACACTGGGAGAAGGGATTAAGTGTTATGGAAGCAACAAGCTCCGTAGCCATGCTTAGTCAAATATGGCCAATAATTGTAGGAATCATAGGCTTAATTATAATATTGGCTAAGATGCACTTTTCAATCGAAGTGTTGAAAGAAAAAGTAAAAACGTTATTCGATTTGCACAATTCTGAAAAGAAGTAAAACTACGATAAGTATTAGTATGTTAATAAGTGAACTAACAGAAAACTTTAAGGACGGTAAAGTAAAAGGTAAAAGCAAACCAGGACGAGTTAAAAAGTCAGGTGCTAGTTGCAATGGATCTGTTACAAGTCTCAGAGCTAAAGCAAAGAAAGCCAGCGGTGAAAAAGCTAAAATGTATCACTGGTGTGCTAATATGAAATCCGGAAAAAAGAAAAGCAAATGAACGAAATCCAAAGACAATTTAGCAGAGTTACAATACCTGCCCAACCGGCAAGCAATAAGAACCCTAATCGTGTTGTAGGTGGCATTAAAGGCAGTGGCACTGATATGGTTACAGTAATAGATGAATCTGGTCAGGAAAGACACATTCCTACTAAGAAGTACATCACTGCACTAGAAGATCAAATACGTTTAGAACGTAATCGTATTAGCAGTATGGAAACTAAAATTAGTAGATTAGCCCGTAATGCTTCAGGATCTATTCGTTAACTTATTAGGTTAACTTGTAGTTGATCGTAACCTGTATCACTCCAGTGATAATCATATAAACATTCTTGTACACTGTAACCAGTTTGATCACACTTGATGCTGTATACATCCAAGTGATCAGCAAGTACTTTTTGACCATAAGCGAAGTTATCAGTACCAAAACTTTCTTCAACATTAACTCTGGCTATCAATGGATGTCCCAGTGTAAGTGCAGGATCTTCAGGATCCCAGCCATGCTTTTTAAGCCAAGCAGTAAAATCATCTATTGCAATGTTTGTCCATGAACGATTTCCGTTACTCTGCCCCCAGTATACATCAAAATCCGCACTGGCTTCTATTTGTGGGCGTAAACTAGTAGTAACTAAATCGTCTAAATCTGTATCGCCTTCATCCTGAAATACTTCCCAGTGTGTTTTGCTAACAGATTTATTTACGCCAATATATACATCACCATAATTTCTCACTAACGTATGCATTCCGAATAAGTCATAATCAGTTTCAGGATCTAGTTTAAACCGTGGGCTATTTAAGAAACAAAACAACTGATTATATTGAGCCCATTCTGGAGCATACTGCCTTTTACGTTCTGACAATACATAGTTTTCTAGCTCATGGCATAATAAATTAAGTTTTCTAATACAGAGTTTAATATTAGGATCTGCTACTTGGTAGTACCGGCTAATATTACCACTATGCCCCTGCAAATCTTCAAAGTATCTGTGCAACCAGTTCATTTTATTATGATCAATATTAAGTCCAGGTAAGTTATCTCCTACTGGGCCATGGGTAATAACATTGTCTGGAGAAAATTGATCCGTAATCATATAAGGCGTAAGGCCACACGACTCAAAAACGCTGGCATGTAGGTTAATTTCAGTTATGCAGTGGTTTATATCATCACAAATTATCTGTGAATTACGTTCTTGAAATCCTTGCCAGTGATAGTTTTTCTCTAAATGAAGGTTGTTTTTTAACACATCTGTTAAATGCGATAACCATTTTTCGCTTAATGGATTATCTACAACATCAATATAAATGTCATAAAATTCCATGCTCTTGTTACGCAGAGTAACAGTAATTTTATCCAGCATATTGTCTCCATTGGAAAAAAAGAGGGGGGCAGTAAGTCACTCTCGTCGCCCCCCTTGTAAGTTTGTAAACTTCCAGTTATTATGTTATGCTGGATTACTAGTTCCAACATAAGACAGTGGATTATTTGGCACTGCCTCCCGACGTTTAACCGTTCTTACCGTAGTTGGTCCTCTAGGAAGTTACTTGTATTTACATCTTTTACAAGTCTAGAATTAAAAGATCACCTAAAGAGCGTGAACAACAAGGAGTTAGGTACTCTTCTTGTTCTTGCTTACTTAAAACACAATCCATGTGTTTAACTTCGCCCTCTGTGTATTTAATTACACATGTTTTACAAAGTCCAACGTTACAAGACGTTTCGATAGCTACATTGTTTTCGTGTAATATGTCAACTATCGACTTACTATCTGGAACTGTGTAAACTGCACCTGTGCTAGCAATCTTAATCTGAAATCCTTCAGCATTACTAACTAATCCTGGGCTTTTACTTTCAACCTCTGGCTCTGGCGCATTAAAATATTCAAAATGCACAGTGCCTTCAGGCCAGTGTGAGGAAAAGTCTGTAACAGCTTTCATAAATCCTGGAGGGCCACAGTAGTAAAGATGGGTGCCATCATTATAATCTTGCAATAGTTCCTTTATATTTAAACCATTTTCTGGGATACCCTGATCATGATGAACTACTACTTTTCCTGACGCTATTAAAGCAGCAAGTTCAGGTTGGAAGGCTGTGTAGTCTTTAGATTTTGTGCAATAGTGTAGTGTAAAGTTGTCTCCACTAGTTTTCTGTAATTCATATATCATGGACAACATAGGTGTAACGCCAATACCGCCAGCTATCATTAAATGATGCTTGGCTTCATTGGCAATTGGAAAGTTATTTCTAGGCTCTCCAACAAATACATCGCGTTGTACGTGTAAACGTTTATGTAAAGCAGCAGATCCTCCACGACCATTTTTATCATTTAGTACAGCAATCAGGTAACGTTTACGGTCACTGGGGTCGCCACACAATGAATACTGACGTATAGTTCCATCATGGAAATAAAAGTCTATATGTGATCCAGCAGTGTATGCTGGAAGGTCGTTGCCACTACGGTCTACCATCTCAAAAGAACTTATGCCTTGAGCTTGGTGAGTAACTTGACGCATTTGCAAACGTAAACTATTTTTTGGATAATTGTCCATGTTAAATCAAAAAGTATTTATCGCCGAATGTTATTAAAGTAGAAAAATGGTGGAGGATAGCGGGTTCGAACCGCTGACCTATGCCTTGCAAAGGCATCGCTCTCCCAACTGAGCTAATCCCCCATCCCCTAGGAAGTACTTGTATTTACTTCTTTGAAGATACGTCATTTACAAAAGCATAAAACTTTTCAGCGGCTTCTAAGATGTGCTCAGTGCCAGGAACTGTCGGATATTCCACAGCGGTAACAACTTCGTTACCCTGCTTTTCAATTTTCATGCCAACTGCACCTAATTTGGAATGGTAGTCTGTCCAAACATGATCTTTGGCCATCTCTAGGACCTGAGTGCGGATCTCATAACCGTTTTTACTTACATTTACTGTGGGGATTAGTGCTTTCGCAGCATCTGCGAATTCTTGTGGTGTTTTAAACATGGTTTTTTCCTTTGTGTATGTGTGTATCTCTATTTAGTGGTGCCGGCGCCAAGATTCGAACTCGGGACATGATGCTTACAAAGCAACTGCTCTACCAACTGAGCTACGCCGGCTTTCTTTTTACTGTTTATTTATTATTATAATAGTAGCACTTAATGTTTTTGAAATCAATATCCGTCTGTATTATGCAGCCATTTTATTTAAGCGGCGTGACACAGCCTTGTTGCCAGCTGTTTTATCAGCGGCCTTGTGCATACATACTTCAAAATGTAGAATGTCTTTGGCAATTTCTTTGTAGCGGTTCTCGTATCCACGATTGCCAATCATACGGAACTCTAGGTACCCAACATCTTCTTGGTTACCAAAGTTAATAGCACTGTACTTTTCATCAAGTTGATCACGAGTTAATCCCCATTGTCTAACATAGTCAACCAACTTGCAAGGTTTATTTTTTAAACTATTCCAGTATTTGGCTTGATTCCTGATCTTGCTATTATGTGGCAAGCAATACATTTGTCTGGAACGTTTATAACGTTTAGCAACAGTCTCGTCATCTACAAGTGTAATTAGTTTAGTGGGGTTAATACGTCTGGTAGCCCGTTTGCCAATATCCATGTTAACATGTAAGCCTGTAGTTGTATTAGTTTCTGCTTTGATATCCTGCATAAACTTAAACACAACAGCCAGCATCTTAAATGCTTTTTTAGGAGGCATTGGTGGACTGATTAATTCTTGACCGTGCATAAAATATGAGTTGGACCGTCTTGATCCAATACTCATATCGTCAACAAGCCTCCATTGTTTGTATTCATTATCGTTTGGTAAATGATACGGCACATCAATACCGTAGTTTGCAAGTTCTTTTCTAACTTCTTTAAAGTTTAAGGTTGTAGCAAATTCAAACTCAAAACCAATTTTAGTCATTAAGCACCAGTCCATTGCATGTTGTTGAAGATGCCACGTAAAGCATTGCCACGAGCAAAGTTACGAGCAGGGGCACTATAGCCAGCGGCTTTAAGGATATCACCCTCTTTAAAAGTAGCGTCTTTGGTAGTATTAACAATAAAACCGTGAACACTACGATTCGTCATAATTTTGATGTATTTGCTACCCGCTTTAAATGTAATGCCATCGTTATATTCATCAATCATCTTCTTACGGATGTCGGAAAGGGCTTCGTCACCGTTGGCTTCAGAGCAACGTGCAGTCCACATAAGGTAATCTTTTTTGCAGACATCCATGTAAGCGTTAACTGCATAATGCATTTTTGGAGATAATTTAGCCATCTTGTTTGATCCTCTGTGTTGTTTAACTATACATATAGTAGCACGAACTCACCAGAAATCAACCTATTCCGGCAAAAAAATAGCTAAAAAACATAAAAAAAGGTTACAGGAATGGTTGACGAACGTTAGATATGTGTTATTATATGTATAGTTAGAGAACACAAATAAGGACCCAGATTATGAAGCAGATGTTTACGCTTAAAAATCCTAAAACGAACACAGTAACTAATTTTAGGCCCTGGACAGATGGAACTTTGGTCTTCGTTGAGCAAGATCATGACGGACATCTTGGCATCCAAGCTGATATGCTGGTTGAAGAAGCTCGTGAGTTTTGGCGTAATGAAGTTACTTCTGGAGCAGTACTATGCAAGTAGGTGATATCATAACGTTGAAAGGCATCACTGGTCATGGTAAGAACCGTGTCCGTGAGCAAGGCGTGCAATGGTCTGTGATGAACGATACCACAGATATTGGCATCGTGTCACGCGATAGTGCATCTGTTTTCCCGCCCATTCGTAGTCTACAGACAGGCGAGTGGCGTTGGTTTGATAATATTAATTTTGAGGTAGTATCATGAATACAGTAATTACCCTGGTTGCCGTTGCATTTCTTGGTCAAGGGGAGCCTCTAAAGACTTACCCTGGTGCACCTGGTGCATATGGGCAGTGCAAAACTGAAGCCGCTAGACTAAGAACAACCCAGCACAATGTCCCGTCAAAGCACAGAATAACTTACCAGTGCAACATTAAATGGGTAGATAAAGTAGCCAAAAACGATTGACGTTTACTATATCCATGTTATTATAGTTATAGTTAGAAAACACAGACAAAGGACCAGATGATATGTCTACGCAATTGAGAAATGTTACTCCACATATGGCGCAAACACGTTTCTTTGGTGGTGAAAACCGCGGAGTATGCGTCCAAGTTTCACAAACGTCCTTTGAGGGCGGACATCAGTTTTTGCAGTTGACTAAAGAAGACGCTGCATTGTTGGCCGCAGAGTTGACTTTGTTTGTCCAAGGACACGAAGTTGTAGATCACGGAGCTGGAATATAATGAACAGTAAGTACAAGCCACGTTACTTTAAGATCCCTGAGGTTACATCCAAAGATCATTTTATGGTTGGATTTGAATGGAACGTCACAGGCAGTACTGGCAACAGTTATGTCGTAGGCTTTAATGACGGCGGACTAGATTGTAGTTGCCCAGGCTTTGGTTGGCAGGGAAAATGCAAGCACGTTAAGGGTATTGCAAGCAGATTAATTTCAGAGGCTTATCCTAAGTATGCACATTTTTCAGATTGATGGTAAGGGCACTGCTGATTCGAGATTTTCCAAATCGGGTCATTAATGCAGTGAATTCTTTAAGGTCGGTTAAATAGCTTTGTAGAAGAACAAACAGTTATCACCAAGGAGTTATTCAATAATGGCCGCTGATTCATTTGATTACGTTTTTTTCTCGGGTTCCAAACAATTATTAGATGAAGTAATGCTTGATCGCACAGCTAGCAAGACATACCCTAAACACTGGCACAAGGACGATTTGTTGTCAAACAAAAAGATAGTCGAAGAGTACTTACAATGTAGGTATGATACTGTTCATAAAAAAATTAATTCAGCTTGACAAGGTTGCGAAAACGTGTTATACTGTTTACACAATGGTACAAACAACTACGACAACAAGGCTACAAATGGCACAATTGCATAGCATGGGCAGTACACAACTCAGGCACACACGAGCTAGACGGCTCTTATAGGAAATCCCATTATGATATCTCGCACTAACAGACTTATGAAGTTTGTCAGAAAAGATGAAATGTTTGCTGGAGAGTTTAGGCCTACATTAGAACAGGGTTACGAAGTTTACAATCTTATTAACCGATATGTATTTGATAATAGGTTAGATTCAATTAAACTACACATTAAACGAACACGCGGATACTGGGGAATGTGTGAAGGCCAAGTTGACACAAAAAACAATTTGTACACAAAGGAAATTATCTTAACAAACAGATTTCCCAGCCTGTCTCACTTTGTTGCTGTAGTTGCACACGAAATGGTACATCAGTACCAATGGGACATCTTAAGCAACGATCGCGAGGATCAAGGACTCCCTCCAATTATGAGTCACGGTCCCAGCTTTTTTGCATGGCGTGAACCGCTTGCAGAATACAATATTCTACTATCAACCAAACTTTAATAACTACAACAGGAAGATCTCTATTATGGTAATCAAAAGTAAAGAGTACGAAGAACAAGAACGTAAATTAGCAATGGAAAAGTACCTTGCTGAAGGTGGCAAGATTACTAAGTTAGGTTCTGACGAACGAAGCGAAGAAGCAGACTTCAATCCCTGGAAGAGACGTAAACCTAAATCCAAAGATTAGAAAAAATGAATGATGTAGTGATTCTGTCAGAATCGTACGCTGTAGTTAGATACGCTGGCCCGTATGTAGCGGCAAGATCCGCACGAGCAGCAGGCTATAAGGTTAAAATATTAGATCACATTACCAAACATCCAGACTTAATAGAGTATGCTCGCCCACATATCTCTACTAAAACGAAACTAGTAGTAGTATCTACTACGTTTTTATATAGTAATGAAGTAAACAGAGCAGCTGGGTGGGATTTGTTTAGCCAGTTTAACTTAAACTTTCATTTTGCAAACTCTGATAAACTTAGAGAGTTTTTTGCTAATCTAAGAAAACTACTTCCTGCAAATTGTAAAATAGCATTAGCTGGCGAGCGTGTTAACAAGATTTACAACTTTTATCAAGTAATAGACGACGATCATCCGCTCAAACAAGATGTAGATTTGTATTTCTTGGGCAGAGATGACAATGTGCTATTAAACTTCCTTCAAGGCAAAAACTATGAAACCAGGTTTGACAAATTTGTACTAGGATCTCAGTCTGATAGATTTAAACTTGAGACACCCCCTACTATGATTTATACAGCAGATGATTGTATTATCGACGAGCATGAGAGTTTAACAATTGAAATTAGCCGTGGGTGCGCTTTTAACTGCAAGTATTGCAACTACGATAAAAAGACTGTAAACAAGTTAGAAAAAGATGTCCTTAGAGATCAATTCCTAAAATATTATGATCTATATGGAACCACTAACTACAATTTTACCACTGATTGTTTTAACGATAACATAGAGTTTGTTAGATACTTTTATGAGATGACACAAAGCCTCCCATTTAAGATTCAATGGAGCAGTTATGCTAGACCAGATCTTTGTGCTAGATATCCTGAAGTAGTAGACATGATGATTGAAAGTGGTGCCGTGAGTAATTTCTACGGCGTTGAAACACTAAACAGGGAAGTTGGAAAGAAGATTGGTCGCGGATTAGACTTTGAACGTATCTTAGAGGTATTTTCTAGATTTAAGAAGTTAAGTCCAGATTATTTTATTAAAGCCTTTTTTATTATTGGCTTACCTGGAGAAACACATAATACTATTCAACATGCTATTAATTGGATTGGCAGTCAACAAATTATCGATTCAGCTAGTGTACAGACATTAGAATTAGAACCTACCTTTGACGATGTAAATTTGCTCATGGATATTAGTGAGTTTAGCACATCTCCAGAAAAATACGGATTTGAAGAAGTTAGTTTTGATCCGGTGCATTATTGGCGACACAGCACCATGGACAAAACAGAAGCAGACAACTTACAATTGCAGTGGAATACGGCTCAGGAAAAAAACACGTACATGACTTCTGGCGACGGAATGATTATTGCTGAATTACAAGGCCTACGAGTTGCAGATAAGTTTAAAAATATTATACAAAAACGACAATTGGACCTCATGGTAAAAATTAAGGATCAATATCGTAACAAGTATTACAATAAGATAAATAATAGTGCAGGGGCACTGCCCCGGGGATAAAAACTGACGCTTGGCCACATAGCCTTTACTGCAACAGCAGAACGCCATCCCCTATAGAAAAATCTTAGCACCATTAATCAGACTTTAACTTTGGAGTATGGCCATGGCTTGGAACCCTGCAACTGGATTTTATATTAGTCCTATTAAACTTGATGCTCCCTGGGAATCAGACCTAGAAGCGTTACATTTTCCTAAATATGATGAGTATATTATCACAGAAGCAAAAGCAAGAAACATAGATGAAAACTATAACTTTCTTAGCTTTAAAAGCATTGATGGAAAATCATCAACAATTAAGCCTAGGAGTGACCGCGGGGAATATCCTAAAGATTATACCTGGACTGAAGCGTATTATTCAAGTCCAGCTATACGTAGTGTTATTGATTGGTTCAAGGTTGAAAAAACTAAAACTAGAATTTTTCAGCAGTTACCAGGGGGACACATTGCATTCCATCATGACTGGGATAACCAAAGATTAAATTTTGATTCTAATGAATTAACTGTTAGAATATGGGTACAGTTAGATGGGGACGATTGCAGTTACCGTCTTAGTAATGGTGATGTTGATGTGAGTTTTAGTTTACAACGTGGTCAGTTTATTATTTTAAACACTGACAGTGTTTTCCATGAAACGTGGAATCATGGTACTAAACCTCGTAATCTACTTAACATTACGTGCCGAGCTAATAGTTGGTTAAAGAACATGTTTGAACTTTGGGGCGAACCTCAAACTATCAAAACAATGGAAAAAAGTTATAATGTTAACTAAGGAGACTTAACATGGCCTGGGATACAAAAAAAGGCTTTTACGTAAGCACAGTGGTGTTAGATGCACCCTGGGAAGAAGAAGTAACGGGTGTTGAAACTCGTGTGGGAGAACACATTAACCCAACCACCATTCATAGACGCGGGTTTGATGATAAAATTACATATAACAACTTTAAAAGTTTAGATGGAAGTCCGTGGACAAAACCAGCCAGAAAAGATCGCGGCGAAATGCCTGATGATTTCGTCTGGACACCAACTTATTATGATAACCCTGTACTTAGAGCTGTTATTGATTGGTTCCCTGTTAAAAAAACTCGTGTAAGACTTGCAAGAACAAAAGCAGGAGCAACAATTGGCGCACACTTTGATTGGGATAACAGACGGTTAGGATTTCCAGATGATAAAGAATTACTACGCATCTGGGTTGCCATGGACGACGGCGATGCGTGTTGGTACAGATTGACTAACGGGGTCTGTGATGCTAACATTAGTTTAAAGCGTGGACAATTTCTTATTTTAAACACTGACACAGTTATTCATCAAACAGAGACATGTGACAATGATCGTAGTAATTTAATTATTCATGTGGAGTCAAACCAATGGATTAAATGTTTACCGGATATCTTTCCTCGTCATTGTGTTAGGAATCCCGTAACTGAACCTGATCCACAATAGGAGTGTTATGCACAATATTAAAGATGAAATTAAATTTTATACCTATGAGTACTGGCACAGTGGCACTAATCCAATTTCTAAGTATCAAAAAATTATAGGCGATTGGTACAGAGATCATATATTGCCTGAACTAAACAATACTAGCTTAGTTGACGGCTTTAAATGCTATCTTGGATCACACGATTGTAAGAACTTTATGTTATTTAGAGAGCAGTTTCCTGATATGATAGGTTTTGATTTATATAACCCTACTAAAAACCCATGGGTAATACAACTTGATTTTAATAAAGCCAATGTGATTAAAATGCCAGTGTCGCTAGCTATTCCAGTTATTGGTAGTAGAGCAGGTACGCCGATACTAGTAGACAAAGTTTGCCAGTGGCTAGACGACAACCTAGTTGTTGGTGGCATTACAATATGGTCTGAAAAATATAAAAACCAAATGACAAACGTAAAAACCGTAAAAGAGATATATAACCCTTTCAGTAAAGAGAATTTTCATATGATAGTGAAAGTCGATGGATAATCCAAAATTTGCCTATATGAATGGCAAAATTGTACCCTGGGCAGAAGCCCAAGTACATGTTTTTTCACCAGTGGTAAGATATGCCGCCGCAGTATTTGAAAGTATACTAGGATTTTGGGATGGCGAAAATGTTAATATGTTTAGGTTAGACGATCATTTAGATCGTTTAACTTATGCACAAAAAATGATGCGTTTCACTACACATGTAGAAGGCGTTAAAGAAAGCATAATTGAACTAGTACAAGCTAACGAGTTTAAAGAAGACGTAGCAGTTAGGCCCATGGTTTATTTAGGTGGTGAATCTCCAGGAGGTGCTATTGGCGCAACTGGACCAGCTAGTTTAGCAATTACTGTATTTCCTAAGCCTCCTAGTAAGCTCATGGAAACTGGGTGTACCGCACAAGTAAGCAGTTGGACACGCATTTCAGACTCCAGTATGCCAGCAAGGATTAAGAGCACCGCTAACTATCATAATGGCAGGTTAGCCGAGATGCAGAGCAAGCTAGAAGGATACGATAGTTGTATTTTGCTTAACGACAAAGGCTATGTTAGCGAAGGCCCTGGTCAGTGTTTTGCTATGATACGCAACGGTAAACTAATAACTCCTGATACAAGCAGTGACATATTGGAAAGCATTACCAGGGATACGTTGCTACAACTAGCTCAACGCAATGGTATCGGTGTTAGTGAACGGACTATTACACGGAGTGAGTTATACAGTGCTGAAGAGGCGTTCTTTTGTGGCAGTGGCTGGGCAGTAACTCCTATTACTGATATTGATCAACTAGCCGTCGGATCTGGTATGCCTGGTTCTATCACTACTCGTTTACAAGAATTGTATTTTGAATCTGCTAGAGGTGGAGACCCTGAATGGCTAACACCAGTATGATTAAAATTTATAACGAAAGCTATTGGCACGTAGACGGTGTTCGTTATAAGAATAAATTTAAAGCCCTGGAATCAGCTGGCAATGATATAAACAGCGTGGGATTTTATTATGCAAATCCCACGTTTGACGATTTAGATTGGACAAAAGAGCCCAGCCAATCCTGGGATAGCATGCTAATACAAAGAGCGCATCAAGTACGAGAAAGTTTTGACTATATACGTCTCTGGTACAGCGCAGGTTCTGACAGCCAAACCATGCTTAATGTTTTTCTTAATGAAAGTATACACATTGATGAGATCTGTTGCCATCTAGTAAGCCCTATAGACGATTTTACTGCTACAAACAATATTGAGCAGAATGAGGTAGCATTACCTTTTCTAGATAGTATAAAGTCCAGTATACCTAAAACTAAAATCACAATAAACTATCTGGGCAGAGAACATTATAATAAAAGACTCACAGATAACTGGTTGTATGAAAGTTTTGACATGAGCATGATTAAAGATCAGCCAGATGCACTGTATGAAACCGGAACTGTTACTGAAGTTGACGGGAACTTTTGTGATTTGCAGGGCGGGGATAAACCAGTTTTAGTTCTAGAGAACGGTGATTATTACTGCCTCATGGTAGACGAAACATTCGGTGCTAGAATTAATAGTGAGCACCTAGAAGAGTTTTTTATTACACCAAACTTTCCTGAAATTCAAGTTAAACAATGTCATATGTCTCAAAAGTACTTAAAGGAAACTTACCCTAATCAAGAGTCTGGTGTTATTAAAGGTGTACTACGCAAGGAAATCGAACAGAAAACAGGGATGCGGCATCCACTGTATAAAGACGTGGATCTAGGAAAAGAATCCAGTAGTGTAGTTGGTAATAAGAGTAGCAGTTTGCTTGAGCAAGCCAAACAGGGTAACCCAGCAGTTTATAATAAGTACACTGCCCTGCTAGAGTACGAAGCTGGAAGGTATACGGATAGATTTAATAATGGTGATTTATATCAGGGATTTCGAGGCATATTAAGTGGAAGATACAAGTTAAGTTGATTAATTTTTGTATTACAAATAACAGTAATCTAGTAAAATATTCATTTCATAACCAGCTGTCTTTGACCAAAGACGTAACGCTATATTATGACAACTCAGCTGAAGTAAAAGAGTTACCCAACCACATAATTGTTTTCTGCGGTATGTTATGGCAAGGCGATGTGTCTGATTTTGTGGAAACTTCCAGTCAGAATGGTCAGTTCTATGCTGTAGTGTTTACCAAAAAAACTAGAACAATAAAAGTAATTACTGATTTTTTAGAAGATTTTCCAGTTTATTATTATATTAAAGACAATAACTTTGTTGTAACAAATAGCATACTAGCATTTGGCAATCAGTTAAAGTTAAATTTAGACTGGCTCAATAAGGCAAAACATAATGAGTACTGTGAAATTATAACTCCTATTAATGACGTTAAACGTATAGGACCGGGCAGTGTTTTGGAGTTCAATGTAGACGATGTTTGTGAAAATGTTTACGCCTGGTATAATGCTAGTCACGACTATGTAAATTTAATACACCAGGATCCTGTGTATAACTTAGAATCTGCTACTAATTATGTAGACACTATTTTAACAGAAAACTTTTCAAGGTTGCGGAAAAAGTACGAATCGTTAGTTGTGTTTTCCAGCAACGGTATTGATAGTTTAACTATATTAAAATATTTAAACGATGTACCCAAGTATGGCTATTATGGAGAAGATTATAAATCAGAATCTCCAGAGTTATTAAAACAACTTTATAATGACACAGGCGGATCATTGCATTACTTTGATGCTGATGAGTATCAATCTGCATATACAGAAACATTGTCAGGCTGGGCCATACCAAGCCGTAATGCAGACCTGGCTCCTGAAATGTATATTAGAAACAAATATAACTTATACGATCAAGTTATAGTAAAAGGAACGTTTGGAGATGAGATATTTTGGCACGAGCCTTGGAGTGCAATGAGCGTTGCTGTACATCAGTGGAACTGTCAAAACAGAGCACAAGGTTTGGCGGCACTAGGGCATCATTATAGTTGCCAACCGTATCATACCTCTGATAATATAGTGGAAATAATGCGTAAGAACGCCGCCTGGAAGGCCACTGGTAGCGAAAACTTAAATTTATCTATCATAAATTATCACTATAATAGACAGCGTAGCTATCTCAGAGATGACCGTGTCTTACTAAATCAAATGGTAGTTTCACCTTTTATTGATTTGCGACTAAGAAGGTTGCTTCCTTTATGTAACTTGGAAACAAAATTGTCTAGTATCTTAGATGCGGAAATTCAAAAAAATATAATAGGCAATCCATTGCTAAACTACTTAAATAAATTTAAAGCAGGCGGGGAAGAAAGTTTCTCAAGCATTAACTATGATAATCATAGACTAAATCAATTAAATGAATTTATTAAATTCCGCTCTTCTTATTAAAATAGGTTGACTCTTTAGCTACCTTATAGTATTATTACAGACTAATAAATAACATTGTTACAGAAACTCTCTGTACCTAACACCTAAATCGAGGACACACAATACAATGAAAAAGGTTTTACTAGCAGTAACAATTACGTCGGCAATGCTTACAAGCGCATGTGGGTTTACACCGATTTATAAGCCAGGCGAGCCTGCTTTTGATTTCGTAGGTTGCCACACAGTCAAAGTTAATCCATCACCAACTGGTGAACGGGCGTTTATCGCGATGTTTGATTTAAATGTCGGTGATAATCTCTACTTTAAACAAGTTAGTCCTGATGGAAAGACTGTTGGTCCTGTAACTACTGGAGAACCTTGCAAGTAATAGTCGGGAGACAGACAATGCAAGTTACTGGTAAATTGGACGAGTTAATGGAAGACGACGATTGGGCACTTATCTTTGGTGCTGACGGAAGACTTAAGGGTATTTTTATTCCCCCTGGAAAAGACGAAGAACAAGTTCCAGAGAGTCTTTTGGGAGTGTTACACGCTGCAGGAATTGATATTCATGCTGATGGTGATGTTAATTCAAGGATGTTACATTAATTTATACTGCCGTTCTGGTTGACTATACGTATGGTTATGCTATTATAGTGTATAATTTAGTTTAATGCTGTTGAATGAGGTACATAAAATGAAGTTGTTTAAGATTATCTTTGCTGTCGTAGTATTTGTGGTATTTTTAACACAAACAGCTTTTACCGTCAGATATGCTCACGGATTTGAGGTTCAAGGTTCTCTAAGGGTACCAATTCAAGTACCTAGAGACCTTAACCTTAGAGACGCTCAGCCTGTTAGGGTGCGTATCGTTGCTATTGAAGACGCCTATACAGAAAGACAGGAAACCTTCGCAGGCCCTGATAAGTGCTATTACGAAAAAATAGCTGTTGAGACTATAGATAGCCGTGGGTTCCTTGCTAAAATGATAAACCCATCCACAGGCGGCACAGTATACGAGAATCAGTACAACTGTTATACTAATCTACAAACAGAAACTCAACAAGTTTGGTCTGGTTACATGGTAACCTACCAACATTTTGGTCGCTATTATCAAAAATTTGTGTATAATCGACCACGTGGAAAATATATTACTATTATGTCAAACGAAGGTTGACATCTACTCTAACTATGTTATACTAATTTTAATAAGCAGTTATTAGGCAGTCTGTTAAAAATTGCCTGTCATTTAAAAATGAGGTTAGTTATGGATACCAAAGAAATCGAATACGCTGCTAACGAAGCAGTTTTTGGGTTACAACTGGAAAAAAAGCAGGCGATTAATTTTATTATTCGCAATGCTAAAACTGATGCTCACACTGCCAAGCAAGTCCTTGCTGAGACATTAACGTCGTATAAACAGTCACTTGGTGGGGTATAAATAAATGAGGCAGGGCCAGGATATAAAAGAAATTTTAAGTGGGTCAAACATAAATGAAACTGTAGTTGATGCACGGGTAAACTTTAAAGCCCGTGCATTAATTGCTACCATGGAAAACGAGATTCTTACGCCAGAGGATTTGGAAAGATATGATGTATACTGTGAATGGTTTGACGATGACGCTGATAATATCCAAATATGGTTACGTGATCGAACAGATGACTCTCGCACTGGGCCTCTTGACCTTGGGATGTTTCGCACACTAAACTAACGTCTAAGGACAGGTGACTGAGAGGCCGAAAGTACTCGATTGCTAATTGAGCGGACCCTTTATCGGGTTCCGTGGGTTCGAATCCCACCCTGTCCGCCAAATTATATAAAAAAACATATCGACCCACATTATACTTTATAGTATAATACTTAGATAGTTAGCAATGGTTGTTAATTATTCAATTACAATAAGGAAAATTTAATGAAAACTATTATTCCAACTGGGCAAGACAAAGTTCTTGCCGTACTTAAGACAGGCGTTGCACTTACTGCAAAGCAAATCGAAGCTCGTTTTGGCGTAGGCAATGCACGTTCAACTGTATCAGCTCTGCGTATGAAAGGCTTTGCTATCTACTGTAACGAATCTGTAGATACAAAAGGTCGCGTAAAGAACAAGTATCGCCTCGGAGCACCAACTCGTGCAGTAGTAGCCGCTGGTTACCGCGCACTAGCAAACGCTTAACACTAAGTTTTAAAAAGTATAGGGGGGTAGAAATTACCCCCCTATCTTTACATGGTGGTTGCATCATGGACTTGGGCCAACATTGGAACTTATAAAGTAAGATTAGCGCATCTGATGCATAAATCAGGGTCAAGAAGTTTCAATAACTTTAAATAAATACAGTAATGACAAAAGAAGAATTATTCGAAGTAGAAGGTGTAGTAAACAAGATCATTCCTGGTGGGAAGTATGTTGTTGAAATAGCCAATGGGGTGGAAATTGAAGCCCACCCAAGCGGTAAAATGCGTAAGAACAAGATTAATGTTTTAGTAAATGATCGTGTATCTATGCAAATGACGCCTTATGATCTAACCAAGGGCCGTATAACATTTAGGTATAAGTAAATATATGATAACCATTACTGAAAAAGCAAAAACTTACTTAGAAAGTATAAAGTCTGATACGTATATTACGCTATCAGTTAAAGGTGGTGGATGCAGTGGCTTTCAATACGTTTGGGGTATGATGAAAGACTTGCCAGAATACACATGGTCAGATCCAATTGAAGATGTTTTAGTTCTTGATCCGCTTGCTGAAATGTATGTACTTGGAAGTGAAGTTGATTATAAAACCGAGCTGGGCGGCAGTTTCCTAACAGTGCAAAATCCTACCTCAACAAGCTCATGTGGCTGTGGCGAGAGTTTCGGGGTTTAACCCCTACCCTATATACCAATATAACGATAAATACCGTAAATGTTTACTTTAAGGAGCATTCATGGCCGCACCAGTTTGGCAAACACCCCCTGGAACGCTTGGTACTATCGTTGAAAACGAATTTTATCAGATACAATTAAGCGCAAGCAATACACTCACTTACGAATATTTAAGTGGCGTACTTCCTGATGGAATACGTATTACTTCAAATGGAGTAACTGAGGGCTTTCCTAAAAGTGTAGACTATATAGCAGGTGTTCCACAAGAAGTTGGAACAGATGTTACTAGCGAGTTCGCAGTTCGAGCAACTAGCGAAGATGGATTAGTAGCTGATAGAGTGTTCTCAATGACTATTACTGGTCCTGATGATCCAGTAATTGACGCACTTCCGTCCAGCGATCTTGGCAGTTATTTTGACGGCCAATTAGTTAACATATCACTAACAGCAACAGACCCTGATCCATTAGACACTCAAACATGGAGAGTTATTGGAGGAGAATTGCCTGGTGGTGTTACACTGAGTACAAGCGGGCTGTTATATGGATGGCTTATTCCTGTACCAACAGAAATTGGAACACCTGGATATGATGTTAATAATTTTGATATCGGAACGTATGATTTTACTACACAGAGCATAAGCAAGAGCTACGAGTTTACTATTGAAGTTGTAGATAGCACTGGTAGAACGTCTACCAAGGAGTATAGTGTATATGTAGCTAGTCGTAATATACTAACTACTGATAATACAGATCTTACAACAGACGGCTATGCCCCAACTGCTAGTAGTTTACTAATTGGCAGTAAAATTACAGCAGATCTAAATGATAGACGTAGTCCTCATATGGTTACAGAACCTGCAGACTTAGGCACGATATTACACGATAACTACTTTAACTACCAGTTTGTAGGCAGAGATCTTGATGGAGACATATTAGAGTTTTCACTTACTACAGGTGCTGCATTAGGCTTTGATGCTGATGGATCAGGTTTTGACCAAGATATACTTGATCGTGGCACTTATGTCTTGCCACCAGGACTTACTGTAGATGCTACAAGTGGTTGGATGACAGGATATATTCCTGCACAGTCAGCAGTTAAAACGGACTATCAGTTTGCAGTAAAATGTTTTAAGAAAGATTACCCTGAATATGAGAGTGAATTAATATACTTTACCTTAACTATTATAGGCAACATTGCTGGTGTAGTAACTTGGCCTGCATCTGATTTAGGCACTATTGATACAGGGCAAGTATCAGAGATAGATGTCCGTGCCAGTATTAGTAATAGCAAACCAGTTCTATATGAACTTAAAACTACTAAGGCTAACAAACTTCCACAGGGCCTGCGTTTAGAGTCTAATGGACTGGTTACTGGGCGTGTTAGTTTTGAACTTATGATGTTTGATACAGGAACCACTACCTTTGACGACACAAGTAACTCGTTCGTAGCAGAAACTACATTTGAACGTGAAGAAACTAATAAATTCTCAGTTAGAGCATATTCAAATGACTTAACTATTGATACATTTCAAGAGTTTACTATCAGCGTAAAGCCAAGTTCGTTTAAACCTTATGAAAGTTTATATATTAAAGCATTGCCAGTTATTGAGCAACGTGACATTTATTCGCAATTAATTAATAACGCTGATGATATTGATCCGGTCGACATCTACAGAAACGGTGATGTAAACTTTGGTATCCAAGATAATATTAGAGCATTAGTAGCCAGTGGATTAAACCCTGTTCCCGAAACAGACTATATTGAAGCAATGGCACAAAATCATTTTAACAATACTCTTAGATTTGGTGGCCTAAAGGTAGCACATGCATACAACGCAGACGGCACTGGAAAATATGACATTGTTTATGTTGACCTAGTAGATAAAAGCACAGGAATAGATCCAACTACGTTATTACCAGCACCTGCTAGTCAGAAGATTGACTTACAAAAACAACAGAGTATTACTACAATGAGCGGATTTACTAAAGAGATACGCATCAATGACGGATGGCCAAAAGTAGATAGTGGTAATTTAGCTGCTGATCAAGGAAACTATCGATACGCATATCCTAATGCTATTGAAAATATGCGCAGTAGAATGCGCACCGCAGTTGGCCAAGCAGTGTTAGAAAGATTAACTCTCCCTGAATGGATGCAGGATAAGCAAATTGATGATGCTGGTAAAGTACTAGGATGGACGCTTGCTGCACCTATTGTTTATTGTCAACCCGGTCAGGGAGACAAAATAGCATATCTATTGGCGCAGAGAACTACTATTGATCTTAAGAAGATTAGCTTTGAGGTTGATAGATACATTCTTGACAATAACCTTAGTAAGCACTATAATAAGACAACAAATAAGTGGCTAAGTACTGCTGAGACTACATTTGATGTAGTAAATAGCCAGACTAATCCAAGCTATAGTGCGGCGATGACAATAGATGGTAACCAAACAAGATTTTATGCAAGTGTAGACAAATACGCAGACCCAGACGATGGAGACATATATCTTAAGTTTCCACAACGGTCAGTGTTTAGATAAATAATAGTTATATATATACGGAGTTTTTAGATGGCTAGTAATATTAATTCAAATAACATAGATGGTACCTATCCTATTGCAGGACAGGACAATGATAGTCAAGGCTTCAGGGATAACTTTACTAACATAAAGACCAACTTTACTAATGCAAAAGCTGAAATTGAGGATCTCCAGACTAAGGGAATTTTTAAGAGTGCATTGTCTGGGACAACACTGGCTAACAGTGGTGGTGGCGCTGTAATTAGCGACTTCCAAACTAAAGACATGAGCGGGACTCGTGTTGCAAAAGGAACAACCAGCGGTACAGTTACAATAAACTATGCTGAAGGTCCGTACCAAACAGTAACAACAAGTGGCAATATTTCTCTTGCTTTTACCAACTTTAGTGCAAGCGGCACATTAAGTAAAGTACGTGTTGAAATAACTATTGCAACTGTAACTCACACTGTTACACTTCCAAGCAGTGTTACACTTGGTGCTAATACACTACAAGGTATGGTAAACGCTACCAAAGTTATTACTTTTGACGCAACTGGTACTTATATTTTAGAATTTAGTACAGACGATGCTGGTACTACTGTCGCAGTTAACGATTTGTCTCGCACACGTACAAAACAAGATATACGTAGTGTATCAACAGCTACTGATCATGGTCAGGCTGGCGATGTTGCAGGTATGTTGGTAGTTGATAGCACAAACATTTATGTATGCACTGGCTCTTTTGATGGATCAACTGTTATATGGAAAAAAGTAGCATTGGCTACTATATCGTAAGGATTAGACTGTGAATAAAGATCAATTTAAAATACTAAGTGAAACACTAGAAGGAATATCTTCTAATCCTTATTCTGAAGTTAGTGAAGACGTAATAGCAGAAGACGAAATTGACGGTGAAAAACTTAAAGTTATTGGTGATATGCGAAAAGCACTAGGATCTTTTGATCAATCTATCTTTAAACTTGGAACACTGGACAAGATGAAAGGCTCATCTGGACTAGCAGATCTGCAGGATCAACTTGTTACAATGGATAAACTAGTTGCAAACATGTACGCAGTTTTAGATAGAGCTGCTGGCGTAGTTCCTCCCAACAGCGGATCAAATGATGATGACGAGGATCTTGGGATTATGGCGGCAATGGCGGGTAATATGTAAGTGCCAACTAAAGGCGGATTAAAGTATTAGAATATCTAGGAAAAACACATGGACACAGCACAATTTAAACAGTTACAAGCAAAACTAGAGAGCATTTGGAACGAAGACAGTCTTATTATTAATGACGCTCCTGTTGAAGAAGCCGAAGAAACTAAAGTTGCTCATGACTTAGGGTTACTTAAACAAGTATCAGCTCAGATTGCACAAGACGCAGTAGACAATGACTATACTGCAATAGATGAATTATTAAAGAATGTTACTACATCTGAAATGCAAGGCTTCCTAAGTGAAATGGAAAGCACAGTTGAAGAAGAAACTGAAGTTGCTGAAGCAGTAAAAGGTCCTGGAGTAGATGCAATAAATGATCTATTAGATATGGGCGTTAGCAAAGAAGACTTATTTGATCAAATGATGCGTGATCACAGTGATGACGAACTTATGTCATTTGCAGACGATTACCGTCGTATGAATGACATGGGCTCTGATATTGATCCAGATGACGATAACTCCAATGTTTTTCAGCAGAGTAACTATTAGAATTTAATAAAAACATATTGATTTATAAGGCTCTTGTTAGTATAATATATACATACTAACAGGAGTTTTTTATGACTAAGCCGTTAACAGAAATGAGACTATTCTTTGAACCAAAAATTGGAACACAAGTAAACCACAATAAAATGTTT
>Ga0209710_1000622_pt1 | contig 31288 bp, 20 predicted proteins | sample ArcticOcean_MG_C_5_FD_187436 | JGI IMG/M metagenome (GOLD analysis project Ga0209710, IMG submission 187436) | Marine microbial communities from western Arctic Ocean - ArcticOcean_MG_CB4_138 (SPAdes) (version 2) | ecosystem: Environmental > Aquatic > Marine > Oceanic | place: Arctic Ocean...
TTTGGCTCACAACAGATGGTGAGGGATTATATGGATACGAAAATAATCCCCAATATACTGAAATTGAACGCGTATCAATTCGATATGCAGACCCGTTGAATGTGGGCTTCAATTTAGCATCGAAAGACATCACTGACATGACCCACCCTGGCATGAGTATTACACTTGCTGACCTCAACTCAACGGTTGCTCTCGACTCGACACAAGGAGTTGCGGGAACCAATGGTATCTTGTTCCAAACTGTGCCTTTGGCATTTACCTCTCCAGTGAACAATGCGGCAACGTGGGCTCAATCAAAGAGCCTCAAATACAATGCAACCATTGAACTCAACAATAATCCTGACTTTGAAACGACAATGCAACTCGCTGTGGATAACGGCATTATTGTCAACGGAACACAATACATGCGAATGACCTTGCGCTCTCCTTCAAACGGATCGATTCATGTTCGGCTCATCTATGATTATGTCCGTACTGAAACACCGATTTCTATGACCGAGATCATCGACAGACCTGATGACGGCGGTGGAGCATTATTAGCCAATTGGAGTCTTGTTCATGATGATAACTTCGCCCGATACCTCGTCTACGTCAATGAAGGCCCTGTTTGGACAGTTGACGGCGGCATACTCACTGCAGATGACCTCGCTGGACGCACGATTGACAAAGCAGTCTCCTTGCACAGCCGTCTTTCCAGTGAAGTAACTACTGCGAATGGAGTTCCCTTGATTGATGGTGAGCAATACTACGCAGTCGTTGTTGTTGAATACGACGACGGTCACCTCGGAACCCCCTCTCCAATTATGGGTCCTGCTTCACCAACCAATGAGGTCCCTCTCTCCCCATTATGGGCCAATGCTGGACCTCACGATGGCGGCGCTGATGGCGATTTAGAAGTTGAATGGGCTCGCTGTACTTCTTTGGATTTAGCAGGCACTATGATTTATGCTTCAACCAGTTCTATGACCGATGTTTTGGGATTGATGCCAGCAGCTGAAGTTGACAAGACGGAAGGAAACATGACGGTTTTGTCACTTGATGCTGGACAACCTTACTGGCTTGCACTCACATGTGTCGATGAATCAGGTCAAGAGGATGTGATGAATCCAACAATCATTGGACCTGTTGTCCCTACGGGTGGCTTGAACGACAACACTGCACCTCCAAAGATGGAGAATGTTACTGCTATCGATACACCTGACGATGATGGAGGACGAATCACTGTTTCATGGAATACCAACCCAGCAGAAGACTGCACGTTCTACGCTGTATTTATTCGATTGTCATCGGGCGATTTTGATGGCGAGACTATTCCATCCGCTTCTGTTGCAAACAGTGAATATTCTCAAGCGAAAATCATTGATGACTGCTCTGAAACTTCAACAACTGTTACGAGCATCGACGGTGTTGCACTTCAAGATGGACAAGCGTACTATGTTGGTGTTGTTGCTTACGATGATTGGCTGAATGCAAATCTTGATGATGTTGATTTGGTACAAGTTACCCCTCTACGCAACATTGCTGGAGGCAGCACAACTCCTGACCGAGTTGGTACAGTCAATGCCTTTGACCATCCTGATGATGATGGAACTGCAATTGATGTCATCTGGTCCATTTCGGATGCTGATGATTTTTCTCACTACATTGTATGGGCTGCTGACCAACCAATCTCTGACCTTTCGATCGCTTGGGCCGCATTTGGCGATGATGAAGGGAAATGCGCTTGTTTGAAGATTAACAAACAATGGATTGATGAAGATTACAACCCGATTGAATTATCGATTTCGACCGCTCTCTATGGCGGCGAATCAATCATTGATGCTACACCACAAATCATCAAGCCGGATGTTGAACTGTTTGTTGTGGTAACCGTGCACGACCTTGCTGGAAATGTCTATCTCACAGACTTACCTCAAGCCACTGTAATTCCAATTAACAACCTGGACGATGTTACCGCACCAGCACCACTGGAAACACTCGAACTGTATGACCGTCCGAACGACGACGGTAGTGCGTTGCTTCTCGACTTTGAGTTGAGTGACGAAAGCGATGTTGCGAGTTATGAGATTTATGCTGCTACCTGGTCTTTTGATGCTGTTGGCATGGGAAGTACAGGACCTGCAACGCCAGTTGCTGTTCTTTCACGGCTTCCTGAACTGCCACTTACCATCCAGATTGTTGCCGGAGATACACCCGTAATTGCTGGACAAGAGATCTGGGCTGTTGTGGTCGTACGAGATACCGCTGGCAATGCTCAAGAAATTAATTTGGCAAGTGTTTCGGCTCAATCGGTTGATGATGGAGTCGATGACTTAGGTGGATACCTCAGCGAAATTGAAGATGTTGTGTTGTCCTGGAATTCGGAAAAGAATATCTTGGTAGAATGGACGCATGCTACCGACTCGAGTGTCCGTGGCTATCGCGTTTACATTTCGAACTCTGACTTTTCTTCAAACTCTGAAGCTGATTTTGTTGCAGAAGTGAAGGCGTCGAATTCATTCCTTATTACTCCAAATAATTACGACCCCTTGGTGAATACATCTGCTTGGTATATCGCAGTAACACCATTCGATGACCTCTTTGAAAGAGAAGAAGTTGATGCAATGATGCTCGATATCTTTGGAAAGGATACCACGAACTCTGATGGAGAGGAAGAGGCGACGAATGAAAACCAGTTCTCATCTCTTCTTACCACGCCAAACCTTTTGGCAGCAGGACTGTTGATTATTGCGCTTCTTTTACTGGTTGCCATTGTTCGCTCACGTGGAGGACAGCGTGGCCGAAACCAAACACTCGAATTGCAAGAAGCAACATGGGGTATTCAAGACGATAATTGGGATGGTGTCAACGTCCCTGCTCCACCTCCAATGGCAAGCAAGGCTGTACCCGCTCTTGATTCAAATCAAGGTAAGGACATCTATGCAGGAGCACAAGGTATTGACAATCAGGACCTCTATGGTCGACCTGCATACCAACCACCACAGCCAGTCATGCAACCTGCTCAAAATAATGCATTATTGAACGACCTTGCTGGACCAACGTCGCCACAACTTCCTCAAGCGAGCATTGATACATCATTCTTGGATGACTTGCTTTGAGGCGTATCCATGAGTGAGGGCAATTCCGGTAATCCTCGTAATGCAGTCTTTACGACTGCGTTGTGGAACGGTGCTTTTGCTTTAGCAGATTGGGAACTTCATGTACAACGGTTGGCCGAAAATGCCAAACGGTTGCGTCTTGAATTGCCTTCGAATATGACCCAACAACTGGTTGACTTTTTTGAGAAAGAAAAATTACAGCAAGAACCCTCTCTTGAACCTTCAATGCTGGTTAGGATCGAATGCTTGCGTACAGGGGAAATGGTCATCGAAGTTCGTACGATTTCTTTCCGTAACGAAGAGATTGACGCAATCACCCTACCTGCTCCTCGTTGGTCTTCAAAGGTGAATGGAACGAAGCATGGAGATTGGAAACCCTATCGGGAAGCGCAAGAACTCGCGGAAAAGCGTGGCGCAGACCTCGCATTCCTCATACATGATTACGCCATTGTCGATGCTGATAGAGCGATGCCTGTTGTCCTCGATGATGATGGAACTGCATGGGTTGCAGCACAAGAAGAAGGTGGAGTCGATAGTATCACCCTCAATATTCTAATTGAAGGACTGGAAGCTGCTGGGATACCTGTTCATTTTGGCCGATTAAACGAACGTTTAGTGGCTCGTGCTGCTGAAGTAGTTGCAATTGGAAGTGGGATTGGAGCATGTCGAGTACTTTCCCTCGATGACGAAATGCTTGGCGAAGGCGTTACACTTACAGAGCGATGTCAATCGCTTTTGGATATTCATTACCAAGACAAAGCCACATGGTTTGATGTGAGGTCGGCACTATGAGTCAACGTTTTCTTTCCTTCCACGCCCATTTGCGTGAGGTCGGGTTGCTTGGAGAAAAAGCAGTTCATTTTGGTGGGCCTGATGATGTACTGCTCTATTCCGGTGGACCACAATCACACCTGGCACAATATTCGATGCTCTGCGGTCCATCTCGAAAGCGAGTGTTGGTACGGCAACCAAGTCAGAGAAATATTTCACCTGCCCAACGGCATAGTCCATTGAAAGGAGAAGTCCGATTGGTAAAAGAAAAATCACCGTTCGTTGCTCAAGTTGAAGAATGGAAACATGGCTGTTGGTATCACTTAACTTCCATTTTTGCTAATTCCCTGCCCGAACTTTTGGAGAAATTACATCCACACACTCCAAAACAATTCTTCGAAACACCACCTGATTTATCTTTGCCTCAACGACCGTTTTGGTCAGGCGCCTTAGCCTACGATATGGTTCAATGGACACGCCCTCTTCAACTCCAACATGTGCCGGAAGAAGGAGAATTACTGGTCATCTTGTGGCTTGTTGAACGAATGGCTGTTCATGAAAAATCATCTGATTTAATTCGATGTCATGGACTCAAAGACGACATATGGTGTCAAAAAGTACCTCAATATTTAGGACACGATTCCATCTTGCAAACATTGACTGAACCCACTCCGTCGCCTGAAACAAGTTCGATGACGGATGATCAACATGAACAAGTGATTGAATCAATACGTGAAAGCATCCGTAAAGGACAGATGTACCAAGTCAATGTAGGTCGATGGTGGAATGGAAAGATTCTTGAGCATCCTCGCCGAATATTTCAACGGTTGAATGAGGCGAACCCCGCTCCATTCTCAGGCTACCTCGAAGCGCCTGACTTGGGTTTCTCTTTGGTATGTTCATCACCAGAATCCTTGCTTAAATCCAATGGAGAGTCGATATTTACCTCTCCAATAAAAGGCACACGTCCTCGAGGCTCTCACCCTGAACAAGAGGATGAACTACGCAATGAAATGATTCGAGATGAAAAGGAACGCTCGGAACATCGAATGTTAGTTGACCTTATGCGCAATGATATTTCAGCAGTGTCGAAAGTTGGAAGTGTTCAAGTTGAGCGATTCGATGTGGAAGCTTATGCACAGGTACAACATCTTGTATCTCATATTTCAGGTGTACTAGAAGAAGGTTCAACAGGTCTTGATGCATTGCAGGCTGTCTTTCCAGGTGGCAGTATTACCGGCTGTCCACGGACAGTGGTTTGTGCAGCAATCGATGAATTAGAAGAACGTCCACGCTCTTTTTGGACGGGGTCCATTGGGTGGGTCGATATTACATCAGGTGCCTGTTCATGGAACATACTGATTCGGACTTTAATTGCAAGAAAACAACGTGGCCAGTGGTATGGAAGTGTCGCTGCAGGTGGAGGAATCACAATTGGTTCAGACCCAAAAACCGAAGTTGAAGAAGCAAAATGGAAAGCTGCTGCACTTCGAAAAGCATGCGGATGGGTAGATGGTGAACTCGAACTGTTACCTATTGGTGAACTTGCAATACATCAATTGGAAGTTGAGGCGGCCCCAATCGCATCGGGTGAAGGGACTGTTCGATACATTGACGAAGAGACTCAAGCCCAAGGTTGCGTGTTATTGATTGACAACCTCGATTCCTTTACCCTCAATATCGCGCATGCAATCGCTGGTTTAGGGCGAGATGTTCTGATTTACAAAGCAAGAGATGGCACTTCAGATCTGAATTGGGATGAAGAGGCGTGTGTTGAATTCGTACGCCGCTTCCAACCGACTCACATTGTGCTTGGACCTGGACCTGGAGAACCTACTGACTCTCCACTCACAATGAGTTTAGCTCATTCGGCCCTCTCTGGTAAAGTTTCGATTCCAATTCTAGGAATTTGCCTGGGTCACCAAGCACTTGGAATGGCGGCTGGAATGAAGTTAGTGCAATCTCCAAATGGGCCAGTTCATGGTGCACCACGAACATGTTTGCATAACCAAACAGGAATTTTTTCCACATTGCAATCTCCCGCAACCTTCACCCGCTACAACTCGCTGTCAATTGCTTCAATAGAAGATGGACCATACCTCGAAACTGCCCATGAAGCAGACACAAAAATGGTCATGGGAATACAGCATCCGAACGCACACATACACGGAATTCAGTTTCACCCAGAGTCTGTTGGTTCGAAAGAAGGACTCGAATTGCTAAAGAATTTTCTCGCCCTTGAAGCGGATGCTTGAAGAATCGTGCGCGAGTGGCAGGAGTTGAGGGAGTAGTATGCCGACTTGCCGACATTGTTCAAGCACCTATTCCCGAGAGCAGTTCATTCATGGAAATGGACCGAAGGCACAAGTCTGCGTTCGATGTGGTCTTGAGAAAGGTTTGGTCACAAAAGAAGAGGCTGCAAACATGTATGACGACTCGCTCAGCAGTGCTCGATTACAAATTATGGCTCGCCGATACAGCATATTCATGTATATTCCATTATTGTGGACACTTTGGATCTTGGTCCTGAGTGATGTTAGCCCGTGGGGTTGGTATTTCCTCGGTCTACTGATCGTATTGACATTACTTGCGCCAATTTGGTTCATTTATCGCGGTGGGCAATATTCAGGTGACATGGCTCGTCTGACACCTGGCTATGATCGCCCCGAAGGCCACTGATTAGGATTTAGCGTGTATTTTGAGGACATCCCCGTCACTCATCTCGTGTTCTGCTCCAACAACACGACGGGTTCGACCATCAACGCCTCGAATAAAGCCATCACCAAGGTCACTGTGAACTTTATAGGCCAATAATTTAGCTTGAATCCCTGAAGGAACTACAAAAGCATCAGGGAGAACTTTTCCATCACCATCTGTCCAATGCGATTCGTCTTGGACGGGATAGACGACAATATGGTCGAGTTCGTCAAACAAGACTGTGTCGAGGAGCGTTGATACACCTGTGCCATTGTGTGTTGAAAGACGCTCAAGCATGTGATTCAAGGCTTTGAGTTGTGGCTCAGTAAGAGCGTTTTCATTCGTGAATTCAAAACTACTTTCGCCTGGAACATACGAAATCAAATTCGCAGATTCTGCACGACGGAGGGCTAATTCCATATCGGCCATACAAGGCATAAGGCTACCGTTTGCCGTAATGCCTTGAAGGACTTCGAGTGGGGCAATGTCGAACTTATTTGCAGCGATATGAATTGGAAACAGTGAAGTTCGAACATGGACTGCAAGTGATGTAATCGTCTGTTGGTCCCAATCCCAAGGACTCCCAAGAGCGTCATGTTCATTTTTGAATGCTTCAAATGAAATTGCAATTGATTGCGAAGTCGCTCCAAGCCCGGTTAATTGCTCGTGGATGTAGCCAACCAAGCCTTTCTCTCCTTCGGCCTGAACTCGACGAACACCACGGGTCCAACCGTCATTCAACAGTCCAGCAATCCAAGCATCTAATTCTCGTCCGAGAAATTCAATCTCTTCTTCTATACGCTGTTGTGCAGTTTCTTTGCTCTGATTTGCGCCTTGGGGATTACCTTCAAGGTCGGTCGTTCCGGCTGCATCAATAACTTGAATCAAGGCATCACAATTAGCTAAGTCAGCAAGGAAAGCATTCCCTCTACCTTTCCCTTCACTTGCTCCAGGGACGAGTCCTGCAATATCGACTAAAAAACATGGTACAAGTCGACGGTGAGCGACACACGAACCAGTTCTTGGTTCACATAAACTTCCCTGCCGAGAGTCACCCTCAGAGACTGGCTCGATTCGCCCTTCAGCCTCCAACCGTTGGCGAATATCCTTGCAAGGACAATCGATACGTGCCGCTACAAAAGCGACACCAACGTTCGGTTCAATGGTGCAAAAAGGATAATTGGCAATATCCACTTTTGCTAAAGTAGCTGCACTAAAAAAAGTCGATTTGCCAACATTAGGTTTGCCGACCAATCCAATTTTCACAGTGATCCCGCCATGTGAGCGCGTTCACTCTTCTTCAGATTCGAGAATCTCGGTTCGAATCTTAGCTAGCATAATGTCTAACTCAGGGAGATTGAGGAGGCCGTCACCATCAAGGTCAACCGCAGAAACTAATCGGGGCATTTCCCAAGGTGGAAGGTTCGCAATGTTTGCCTTTACCAATGCTTTTTGAAATTCAAAGCCGTTAATATCTCCAGAGCCGTCCAAATCGATGGCGCTAAAGAAGTCGAAAATCGATTGTTTGGTTTGCTTGAGGTATTGAGCAAGCATAACAAGTTCTTCGGGGACTGGGAATTCTGTAACTTCATCATTGTGGAGTTGAGCAGACACTTGAACAATTGAAGATCCGCCTTCATCTTCTTGGACATCGCCAATGTGAAGGGTTGTATCAACGCCAACACCTCGGGCGAGCAAGGCACGAATTGTTGTAGAGCCATCGACCAAGGTGTAGGACTCAATGTCGCTCTGTACCGACATATCAGAGTACGAAGCATTGTTTGGACGCCCAGTGTGAATCATCGATAAAGCAGCAATAATACTGGCTAATGTCACCATGTAGAACATAGCTGCTGAAACTAAGAAGAAGCCTTCTGTTGAAGCAACTACATCCTCAACGCCTGAGTTTGATACTGCATAGGCAGTGAAGTCTCCCATCAGTGCTGCAATGGTTGAAGCAACACCGCCAACCAAAGTGAACCAAACTGCCAGTTGAGCATTCTTGGCCTTAGCGAGTTTCTTTCCAGCAATCAACGGGTAGGATGTAAAAATGGCTGCAAGCATCATCAAACTTCCAACGGTGGAAATGAATCCTGTGTCAACAGTTTGTGCCATTGAACCAAGTTTATCCATTCCAACAAAGGTATCCATACCAGTGAAGAAACCTCCGACGGCATAAATTGGAAGAATGAGCATGGCTGCAGTTGCGGCAAAGGCACCAGGGCTCTTGACGATTTTTTCGGGGCTTGAGGCAGCGGTTGCAACCATGTTAAACGAACCTGCAAGCAAAGGAAGAAGTCCGATTGTCATGAGGATTGCACCGATGTTCTGTAAAAACTCTCCACCGTCTGCTGCTGAAACGAAGAACGGAGGGATGGTTACAAAGAGGAACAACATATTCACCTTCTGCATCGATTCAGACCAAACTGGTTTTCCAGCAGTGAATGGAATAACGTGGTAAGCAACTGCAAAAATCAAGGCCAGAGGGACCCAGCCGGTGAAGACTCGCTCTGCCATCCAAACGGTTTGTGTTGATTCGAGAAGTCCTCCAAAGAAAATCAAGAGCATTGCCATAATTTTCGCAACCAAAGCAAGCACCAAGAACCATGTCGTTGGTGAGATATCGTCATGCTCTCGGTCACCTATCGTGATGAACACGTTGATGAGAAGGGCAATGTGGAGAAGGGAGCCTGCAACATACATTGAGAGGTTTTGTAGACTTTCAAGGACACTTGCTTCATTGGCGACATCGAGGAAAGAAAGGATTGCCGGGAGAAGGAGCGTGGCTATGGTTGAGACCGTGAGCAGAACTGCGACCATCGACGCACTGGCTTCACTTGCCAATCGGCCTTTTGAAGCACGAGAGATTGCAACCAATGCTGCACCAACTAAAAGATAATTCAATGCAGTAGAGAAGAAAATTGCAGTGTAATCAGTGAGCAGTGAACCATCATCATAACTCCAACCAATACTGGAAAGGGAGTTCAGAGCAGTTGGGTCGTAGCGATGCCAGATGCCGAGGAACATACCAAGACATGCCATGAAGAACCAAGCCATACCGAATCGGAGCCATGTTTTGGTACCGCTTCCAGGCTTGTCGTTGAAGAGATCAATCAGTCCGGCTGGAGCTTTGTTTAACAAAAACATTCCAACTTGGCGAAGAGAACTGGACATGCCGCCAATTCCTTTCACCATAGAGTTCGATACAAGAAGAAGTGTAACAATCATGAGGGTTGTTGCGATAAATACTGTTTCCATACATCACACCTCCTTAGTCTACAATGACCTCGCTGAGAAGTGAAGCGACAATCGCTCCAATACCAACCAAAATTCCAATGAGATAATACCAAATTCCACTGCCACCAAGATTTCCAATCAAAGGAACAAGTTCACCAAGCAGAGGAAGGTTATCCCAGCCGAATACATTTGAGAAGAGCGCAAGTATGCCGAGAAGTCCAACCGCGAAAAGAGTCAGAAATACCCGACTGCTCGACGGTTCGCCTGTTCCAACAGTCACATCTGGTAGAGTTGTTGTATTTGTCATCGGTCTTCACCCTTACATGACCCCATAGGGGTCATTCCGCCCACTCGTAATGCGGTGATAAAGATTCACTCCGCTCAAAGAGGATTTTATCGATTCAAAACCTTGGTTCAGGGGGAGCGAAGTTGGTCGAGAAGATTTCCGCGGCGGTGCTTTGAGATTCCTAACGGCACTGGAAGTGCTTGTTCCAAAAGGATCTCTTCATTCCATGCTTGTTCACATGAACAAGACAGTCCTTTGAACTCTTCAAGTTCACCAGAAACCGCATACCGTTCAATGGCAGCAACAACAACCGAATCACAAGCACCACAATTGTGAGCGCCTCGAACTCTTCCGCCTGCTGTTGGGTGAATAATAAGGCGGCAGACTTGGTCTTTATCTCCATTCTTTCCGCCATTCGGGTGAATAGTTGGATGAACTCGACGAATCATTTCGACCAAAGACCAGAGCCATGGCGGTCTGTATTCGTTATTTCTGTGAAGGCGGTCAATGATGGTCCCTCGCTGAATATTCATTGGGTTGACAGAGATTTCGTCACTACGCTGTGCTACGTCTTCAATCCATTTGACGCCATGATTCAATGCGTCGGCTTCACTCATGAAAGGAGGTTTAAACATCAAATAGGTCTTCACTCGAATATCGAACTTTTTCAAATTTTCAACAGCGCGGTCCCATGATTTTGTCGTAAAGCCCTTGTTCACGTGGAATCGGAGGACTTCGTCGTCATATGCTTCAAGCCCGACTGCTACTGCAAAACTTTGATTCAACTGTGATGCCCAAGCCAGTTTTTCTTCTGTCAATTGCTCACAACGACTTTCTACAATCAACTCTTTACCGAGGTCATGGCAATCTCTCAAAACAGTTTCTTGAAATTCAACTGGAATTTCTCGATCTTCAAGTAGAGAGCCACTCGTGTACACTTTGACCATACCATGGTCTTTGAAATCTTTGAATTTCTCCTTAGCATAAGCCCATTGTGCATGTAAATCGTCATTGGTGACATCATCGCGTGTATCGTTGAAATAGCCGCAGAAAGTACACCCACTCGACCACCACCAATGGCATCCCTTTGTACGCAGGATTACGGTCACTGCGCTGCATGGCGTACCATCGGCGAGTGTTTCAGGCGTGTAGTAAACAGTCGCAGGTTCACTCGCATCCCATGATTGTTGACGGGCAAGAGCCCAGGGGGTGTTTGCAGGAGCCTTGACCAAATCGTGGATGCGGGCACCCTTGTTGCCTTCTCCAACTAGCGTCAATGATTTTGGCCCCGACATCGTGTTCCCCTATGGGAAGTGGCTCGGCTTTGGTGTTTCAATCCACCGCCCAACAGAATCGGCTTAATCGTTCACTGGAGTGAACAGTATTGAGGAACCTGCTTGGACAAACTCTCCTTTTGGATGTGATGGATTTTGTTCTTCTGCAGAACACACATTCGGTGTAAAAAGCGATGCAGGAGCACGAAGGTCGACACGGGAACCAAGACGAATCATACCGTAACGTTGCCCGCGGCGGACTTCAGCATCGACTTCAAGCCAAGGCACAATGGTTCGTGCAAGTGCGCCAGATATTTGCGTCACTTCAACAAAGACATCATTCGCATCTTTGAACACACTTCGAACTCTTTCATTGTATTGACTTTCTTTTTTGTATGCTGCAACAAAAGGTCCACGGCGGAGACCTTTTCCAGTTCTGTGTTCCATTCGGTGCAATGTCCCAGCAAACGGCGCTCTGTTCACGTGAACATCCAAAGGAGACATGAAGACGGCGACTCGATAGACATCATTTTCCGATTCTTGGCCTTTGGCAACCGCTTCAAAGCGTTGTTCGGTTTCGAATAATAATGGATTTGAAGGGGGTTCTGGAAACCAATCACCGGTCAAAGAATCTGATTCACATGCCCCCGACTCAAGTTCATCCTTTGATGGCCTTCGTCCAACAGCGCGTTCACGGCGAACAAACATCACATGTCCGTCAGCAGGACTGACCAGCACACCTTCATCACGAGGAATCGGGCGGTCAGGATCTCGCCAAAAATTTGCAAAGAAGGCCGAGAGCATAAGACAAAAAATTCCGAAAAAGGGAATCAATCCATACAATGAATCGATAGTTGCTCCAATAATTAAAGCGCTACCACCCATCAAAATTGGAATGATGACTGGAGCGTGGCCACCGTGGGCCAAACCTGCCATTGAAAATCACCTCACTCTGCCCAAGGGTCTTGGCCGTCTGCCCAAGTTGAAGCGCCAGTCGTTTCAGGAGCTGCTTGCTCTTCCACAACTTCTTCAGCAACTTCTTCAGCAACTTCTTCCACAACTTCTGTTGCTTCTTCAGTTACTTGTGGGGAATCTGTACCTTCCGTGGTCGAAATTTCTTCGGCCTCTTCGATGGTCATTTCAGCAGCGCGTGAATCGACAAGTTCGTCAATGCGTTCGGTGAAAGCACGAGCCATATGCTGAGACTTGCGTTCAGCTTCAATGGCACTCTCAATCATTTCATAGCGAACCTTGATGGCTTTGTTGAGGTCTTCAAAAATACGCATATGATCGACATACCAATCATCTCGTGCTTTCATTTCTTTAACAGCGAGACGGAGGTCATTATCGAGTTCCTCAGCAATCCCATATACTCGACCGAGACGATCTTTTTCACGGGTGTACTTTTCTTCCATCTTATCGAGTTCAGGTTCGAGACGTTCCACGGTTTTACTTGACTTTGCAGCACGGAGTTCGAGTTCACGGACACGGTAATCTTTCTCGTCGAGAAGACTTCGGAGTGAATCTTTTTCAACTGCGCCTTCAATGATTTCTTTTTCAAGAACTTCAATGGTTGCAAGTGATGCATCTAAATCTCGTTGTGCGCCTTGAAATGCTTCGTAGAGAACTTCGATTTTGACTTCTAAATCTTCAACAGTTTGTGTTGGTTCAGTGGTGGCTAGGGGGATGGTTCCTTCTTCAGTCATTGTCTCACCCGGAGGCAAGCCTCCATGAACAGCCATTCGCCTCCACCCTATCAAGCCGACGCTTGAAAGCGTTGATAATGAGGCTCCATCATGGCCGTTTTCTATCAACGGTATGCATTGGTGAGTGCAACGAGTTCTCGAGCAATACTCACTTCACCCATAGAATGTCCAGCATCAGGTACGAGGATGAGCGTGCTGTTCGGCATTGATTTGTGTAATTCCCAAGCACTACGTGCTGGGCAGACTACGTCATAACGACCTTGAACAATCGTAGTTGGTATGTGTTGAATCGTTTCAACATGATTGAGGATATGGGCCTCTTCAAGGAAAATGGCATTGATGAAATAGTGGCATTCGATACGTGCAAATGCAACTGCGAAATCAAGGTCTTCAGCCTTTTCAAGGTATGAATCATCTGGGAAAAGCCGGCTTGTGGCCATTTCCCATCGCGTCCATTCCTTTGCAGCAGCACGACGGATGTTTACATCGTCACTGGTTAAGCGAAGGTGGTAGGCTTTGATGAGATCTCCCTGTTCTTGTTTTGGGATATGCTCCCTGTAAGACTCAAACGCATCTGGGAAAATATGACTTGCTCCATCTTGATAGAACCAATGTAATTCACTTTCGCGACACATGAAAATGCCTCTAAGCATCAAACTAAGGGCGCGTTGGGGGTGTTCTTGTGCATAGACCAAAGCAAGAGTGGAACCCCATGAGCCACCAAAAACATGCCACTGCTCAATTCCAAATAACTGTCGGAGTTGTTCGATATCGCGAACCGATGCCTGGGTATTATTTTCAATTAATTCGGCATATGGAGTCGATTTGCCACAACCACGCTGATCAAATTGAATAATGTTGTAAGTTTTGGGATCAAAGTATTGTCGATATGCAGGCTGTCCACCGCCACCTGGCCCACCGTGAATCACAAGAACGGGAATGCCATCTGGGTTTCCACTTTTCTCCCATGCTATCGTATGCACTTCCGAAACGCTCAACATACCTGCATCATACGGTTCAATTGGTGAATAAAGGACGTCCTCAAGGGTCGTAGTTACATCGAGCATAAACCTTCCAAGGGTCGGTTATGCATGTTCCTTTCGCAATGAATATCTTCTTGGAATGCTTCGGCTCGGTTGGAAACATGAGCCGACGAGATGCGACTGAAGTGTTCAGTGAATGGGCCGACAAAGGTAAGGATGGCGGAATGGAAAAAGGGCACGCTCGTTCTGTTCACGCTATGCTTGAATTGGCTGGACTCCCTCGAAACGTACAGTATTCAGCAATCGATGTTGGTTGTGGAAATGGATGGGTATGTCGAAGAATCGCACAGGATCCAAATTGTTCACATGTCGTGGGAGTCGATGGCTCGGCACGCATGATTGAGAAAGCTAACGCGATTGACAAGCAAGGTGAATATCATCTCGCAATGCTTCCGGATTGGACGCCAGAACAACCGTTCGATTTGATTCACAGTATGGAATTCCTCTATTATTTACATGACCCTCAATCGATGTTGAAAATGTTCCATGATGAATGGCTAAACAGTGACGGTATGCTTGTCGCTGGCGTTGACCATTACCTCGAAAATGAAGACAGTTTGAGTTGGCCTGATGCTTTGAATGTCCACATGACGACTCTCAGTATTGAGCAATGGAGAACGGCAATGTTGGATGCTGGTTTTGTCGATGTTGAAGTTCATCAAGTTGGTCAAAAGGAAGGTTTCATCGGAACGCTCGTGTTACTTGGCACGAAAAAGTAAGTTATTCATCGCTGGGAACGGGGCCGAGTTCGGCTCCTTCAGGTCCACAAAGACGTATGTCACCTCTTGAAAACGGACATTGGGAACAAATGTGTGCCGATTCAATAGGCATACGTGCAGGTTCGTCCATTACATCTGGAGTTGCAGAAAGTTGAGCCATCCAATTGAGATGTGCAGAAAGAGTCACCTTTGCATCTTCAAATTCCTTTACAGATAATTGCACCATGCGCCCAGAAGCACCGATGAGCAAGGAAGGAGGGAGCACTCGACGGCGTTCATGTTCTGGCTTTTGCTGCTCAATGGCCTCCAATGCCAATGAATACAATGTCAGTTGCAAGCGGTGTTCGTCTAACAGTGCTCTTTCCGCATATGAAGCAGGGAAAGGTGAAAGGCGGTCACCTTTGAATTTTTGAAGAGAACTACCGGAGTTCGGATCATCTGGATTGAATTGATCTCTGCATCCTTTCGTTTTCAAATCAACAACTTGTAGACATCCTTTTCCTTCCGCATCACGCAAGGCCAATACCAAATCAGCACGACCATCAAAAACCACATCGACGTGGTCAACAACGGCTTGTTGCCGTGGGCCTTCTATTGAGAAGGTCGTGCGGAGTACGCCGTCAAAGGCTACTTTGTGGCTGAAATAAAACGGTAATTCTGTTCTCAATCCTTCAACGCTAAAGCCGAAATGGCTTTCCCCATCTGCAAATCGCCCAAGAAGGCCATTACGAACCAATGCCCCGAGATGTGCTAATCGTTCAAAGGTGGCTTGGTGTAGTTTAGAATCTGAAGTCCCTTCTCCAATGCCCTCTTCTGCAAGTACCCGTTGGAGAGTTGCTTCGTCATCGAGAAGGTCTTTTCCTTCATAGGTCCAAGCTGAAGGAAGAGGTATCGTTGGTGGAGCGTTTAATTGTGCAGGGTTCTGTAATCCAATTTCGACCAAGCGATGCATAAGAGTACCGAATACAGTTGCGAGTGGGAACAGTGAGTCGGGCTTTTCATCTGCCTTCGGCTTCGAGAATCGGTCAAGAGGTTCTGGGTTCCATCCTCTCACTTCTGACAACCAATGGCGGCGAGGGCAAGCAAAACTCGTATCCAATCCGTGCGCCGTCATTCGCATGATGTCGCTCACTTGCGCAGAACCAACTGTCGGAGGTGTTTGAGTCTGCTTTTTATTGAGTTGAACCTCGAGACTACGCCATTTTTGTAATGGGGTTTGAACATCTAGGTTCGGGAAACAATCCGGTGAATGATAAATGTGAATTGACTCAATCGCATCGCCGCCAAGGCACGAATTCTCAACTAATGCCCTCGGGTTTAGCGAAAGGGTCGTTTTTTCATAGCGTTCGAGTGGTTGGCCGAATGCATCATTTGAAAGAAGCCAAGGTGAATGTTCTTGCTCGTTTGAATGGGAGAGGCTTCGTAAACCATCTAACCACATCGCCCCCATGGTTTTCATCGATGGTTTGCTCTTGAATTCAAGATGATGAGTCTCTGGATTCACTTCTGCTGTATCGCTTGGCGATCCTACGACAATCAATCTGTCCTTTACTCGCGTTAAAGCGACGTAAAATTCTCGACGGCGTTCGGCTTGACGTTGAGCGTGGTCGATGCGTTTTGCAAACTCCCAAAGTCCGTCATCAGGTCGCTCACGTGAGGTCCATGGATTGATTCGACCTGCGACAACTTGAGGCGTCACTAATACGTTATTTCGGACGGCGAGCGATGCATCTGATTTACCTGCATGGAAGATTCCTGCAACGACGACGACCGGTGCTTGAAGTCCTTTAGCACCGTGAATGGTCATGATTTGAATTGCACCACCTGACGGCGTTGTAATCGCAGAAGGACCTTTGTTTCCAAGACTACTCAAGGCGGTCATTCGATTGAAAATAGCCGATGCTTCATGGCCTAATTCATTTCCAATCGAAGCGGCAAGAACACACCAGGCTTCTGCATTTTGTCGAGAAGTGTCATCAGGATATGCAACAAGTAAATCTGAATGGTCGAGAACTGTATCGAATACATCATGAATCGCCCCTTGGCGAACTAAGCGTTCTAAGTGCGCTACAAACCGTTTCACGAACTTATTTGGCGCATGCTGTTGGATTTTACCCCACCATGAATGCTCCTCTTTACACGTAAGTAATGCATGTGCTTGAGCATCATTAAAACCCAGTATTGGAGAGCGAGCGAGCGATAAAGCAGCGTGCCGAGAGTTCGGGAAAGCAATCAATTCCAAACAAGCAAGAAGAGGTGCAACAACCGGTCGTTGAAGCAGTGCTCCTTGGCGATCTGCCATGACTGGGATTCCTCGTGATTGCAATCTCTGAATCAAATCAGGCATGTGTTTTCTGGAGTGAACTAAAATGATGATATCTTCGGGTCGGACATTTGATGCGTCATTTGGAAGTTCGGCATAGGTGGCCGAATCTGCATCCCACACTTGAGTTCCTCTTTTTTGGATAAGAGCTTGTAAGCGGGCAGCGATTAATTCGTTTTCAAGATGCGACCGTTTTGCTTTCGGGTCAGCAAAGGTATCAATTCGCTTTTCTAAATCAAAACTCGGAGGTTCAACACCAACTTGGAGAGGAACGAGCCATTCCAGTGTTCCCGAATTCTCAGAGTCACGGGCTGGTCGAAGTTGTTGAGGTTCTGCATGCCAATCGCCTGGCAGGACGTAGTGCCGTTGATCAAATACATCGTCGAACATTCCATTCATTGTACGCATTAAATTATGAAGTGAACGATGGTTTGAGGTAAGGTCAATATGCCCAAGTATGCGTCGTTCTTTACGGACGTCATCAACGGGACGAAGCGCATCTTCGTCGTCTTCAAAAGCGACACTCACATGTTCCCACAGTTTGGATTTGACAGATGTTCCTTCGATGCTCGAACCTTTGATGAATGATTCGCCAGCACCAACCGGTCGAGGGTCTCGGCCTTCCCCTTCACTTCGTAAATGACTCAAGCGAGGTTCGTTTTGTTCCAAAAGATTCGCTTGTTTAATCGCAGCGACCGTTCGTCGCATGACTGTGACCTCTGCTTGACGGAATCGGTAGATACTTTGCTTCATATCCCCAACAATACAGACCGTTGGGTCCCAAGGCCCAAGCGGGCGAATTGGGTCATCAGATTCGAGTCTACGATGCCCCCATAGTCGGGCGAGAAGACGGAAATGAGCAGGGTTGGTGTCTTGGTATTCATCGATGATGAAAGCCCGGTATTGCCGTCGAATTGTTTGGAGTGTGAAGAAACGACGTTGTAAATCTTCGAAGCAGGATTGGTCATCTCCTGCAAGACGCATCGCCCGTGAAATATGCTGGTCAGACCAAGGCTCCTCTCCGAGATAGTCTAAGGCTTCAACGACAGGTGAAGGGTAAACGTGGCGGACGATATCGGGGCATCGAGCGAGCAATAAGTCTGCAACGAGTTTTTGGATATCATCATAATCGTGTACACCTTCATGGGCTTTTTGAAGCGTCAAGATATCTTGACAGCCTCGGTGAACAAGTAACAAGTCATTCAGAACATTGGTTTGTAATTCATGAGAAATACGGAGTCGACCTTCTGGAGCAAAGTCACTAAATGTCGTCTCAACTTCTTGATGGCGAAGTTCACAGGCAGCAGGCATATGCGGTAAATCTGAAATCGGATCGAGTAAGAAAGCACTTTTGCCCAAGAGGCAAACCAAACGCCCAAGTCGGCTGTTGAGTTCTGTATTGAGAGATGTTGCGAGTCGTAATGCCACGCTTTCCACGTCATCTTTGTCTGCTTTGGAAACGACTTTCGTGGCATTTTTACCGAGTAAACCGGGATGCCACCCCGCACAGTATCGAGCCTGAGGGAGTCCACCCTTCGGGAAATAATTCGGTTCATCATCTTCCAATTGGTTCGTTGTCGTACTGGCAAAAGCGACTTGCCAAACCCATTGTAAACAGGCACTTGGCTCAATTGGCAAGGGCTCCCGGGCCAAAGCGGTCAAGTGATTAAAACGGGTGAGGGTTGAATTGATTGCAGTTTCACAAGCCAATACATAGTGAGTTGAATGGGCAAGATATACATCAGCCCATTGTGAAAGAATGCGTTGAAGGTTTTGAGCAAATCCGACAACTTCATCCCGCACTGGTTCCAAAAACATGTCCATTAGGACTTCATGTGGCAATGGACCCACTCCCGACCAAGTAGAGCCGATCAATCGTGCACGAGCAAGCATTGCCCGATATGCTTCTTCGACAAACAACGATTTGCCTAACATCCCACTGAGGACAACTGCAGAATGCTCTTGCCCACCGAGGAGCACTGCTAAACGGTCGCGAGCTTCGATAAACGCTCCAATATTTCCACGCACACCGGCCTCATGTGCGTCATTAATCGTGCGGATTCGCCATGCGGAATGGAGTGTTTCTTGAACCAAAAGCGGGGACCTATCTTCAGATATTTGTTCACGGCTTGGATGAACTGCAACTAAATCCAAATGCGGTGATACCAATTGGGAAAGGAACGCATCAATCGTTGAGATTGGTGCTTCATCAAGAGCAGACATCAAAGTTTCAATATCTCCTTCTCGGAGTCGCGGGTCAAATATTCCTTCATCGTCACCTGCTTTCAATTGCGATGCTCGACTTTGTCCAACTCGATATCGGATACGTGCTTTCAATTCTGCTGCTGCTTTTTTGGTAAAAGTGATGGCAACAACTTCGCTGGGCAGCAAGCCTTTCCATTCATTTGGTGAAGTCCGTTGGCGAGGTGGTGCACGTAAAAGACCGCTACTCTTTACAGATTCTCGAGGGCCATGTGGAAGAAGTTGCGTAGCACGTTGTTCTGATGAAAGAAGATGTTGAACATATCGTTCAGCCATAACTGTGGTTTTACCAGTACCTGCTCCTGCATCCAAAGCAATATGCTTGTCAAGGTCGAGTCCAAGGCGTTGACTTCGATTAAAACGGATCATTGTTCATCACCTCCGAGGGATGCTGATGGACAAATTTGCCGCACTGTGCAATAGGAACAATGGGCGCCTGGAGTTGCGTTTACATGGCCTTGGCGCGCGGTCTGAATCGCTCTTCCAGCTGTCCGAATACGTTCTGAAATCCAAGCCCGGAAACCATTTTGAGATGATAAATCACTTCCTGGATTACGATGGTGGGTTTGAGCATATGATGTTCGCTCTCCAAGTTCGCTTTCACCCATGTATTGGAGAACGGATGCATCGAGTTCAACATAATGCGTAGTTGATTCTCCAATTTCGGTCACCCCAATGCCGACGACACGGTCACCTGGATGGCTCTGTTCCCAAGCTCGAGCATAAAGTCCAAGTTGAACTTCATCAAACATCGCTTTACGATGACGGTTGCCCTTGTTTTTTGGTTTCGGTCCGTTCACTGTTTTCAAATCACGAATAATAACGAAACGATTGGCGGGGTGTGGTTCTTTCAATTCAAGGGGGAGGACCGTTGAAATCGAGGTGTCTGCAAGAACGCCATCGGAAACTGCTTGTTCGTGTTGTTGTTTGCTAAGTACAAGAGCATCAACTCGATCGATTCGTCCAGACAAATTAATTTGAATTGGTTTGCCTGCATCATCAAAACCATTTATTTTGACATGCCCGGTCTTTCCTTCATTTAACATCCATTCACAGGCCAAAGGTGCCGAAGATGTCAACTCAAGATCTGCCGAAATCATTCGGCCTAAACGACCACTGGGCTCTAATTCAATCTCACCTTCAAGATGCATCCGCCACTGACTCGGGGTGACTCCAAGCATTTCTCTACAACGATGAACGGCCACTGCATCATTTCTTGCTAACCAAGGAACTTCATTTTCAAGGTACGAGAGCACACTACCCCACAGTTCTGGAACTGTTTTCATTGGACCTTGATGCAGCGGAAGAGGGTTTTCAACGGCTTCGCCGGCAGTAACAACGCCATGGGCGTTTAACATGGCTGCTTCTGCGTCGTGAATCATTGTACCTCGTGCACGAGCATCGACATCTTCGCTTTGTACATCTTCAGGTTCTGCTTTCAAGCGTTTATTCATCCATGCCATTCGTGGGCATTTGAGCCAAGATTGAAGACGACTTTGGGACCAAGCATCTCGTTCCATGCCTGTTGATTCGAAACCGATTGTGGCATTCAAAACTGGACTTTGAAAATTAAGCGCTGGGAGGGGCCGGGGGTCAATGGCTGGCCCTTTGGAGGTCGCATTACGTTTGAGTCCAAGGTGTGGCCAATGTTGTTGTTGGCTCGAGCCGAATTTTATTTGAGAACTTGAAGGTTGCAATACAAGTCCATCAACACTCAACAGGTGTTCTCGATTTTCCCAAGTGAAATATTCACCGTTTCCTAAGTCTTTCATCACGGGCTGTCGAAGGCTGCGATCCGTTTGTATGGAGAGTTCATGCGCCATTGCTAAGGCGGTTTGAGAGAGTACTGTGCCGACAGGTTTGCCACCATCAAGCAATTCGAGTCCGAGTCGTTGACGTTCATCTCTACCGCGATTACCGGCGCGTTCTGCAATTGCCTTTCCTTCAAGCATAGTCATCGTAAACGGTCGAGGAGTGAGCCAAACAAGACCGCCACCGTGTTCATCTTTTGTCCAATGCCAACTCCGATGAAGTCGGCCTTCTTGATGTTCAGAATCTTGAATAAAGGAAGGAGCGGGTTGGAAAGTTGCGAGGGAACCCTCGTGCCGTGTTTCAGTCAACCATTCCGATAAAGGTGCGCTTGGGCCGCCGCCTTCTTCAGCACTCGTATCAAAGAAGACCACTTCTTGAGCAGCATTAAGCAGATGGCGGAGATGGTGACGACCTTGCCGAATGGCAAGATCGGAATTGAATAATCCCAGATGGATTTGTGCAGGTGCATCAAGCCATGGTACTTTTGAAGTCTTCATCGACCATGAATTAACATCTAATCCTACCAAGAGAATCAAATCTGCTTCAACACCATGGGCTTGTTCGGGAGTAAGCACTTGAATGGCCTTTCCACGAGAACGAGAACGAGGCAATGAGGTATGAGCAAGGAGATGGTCGAAATATTCTACGAACTGCGCCCCATCTTCAGGGACTGAATAGCCCGCCTTGACAAGCAATTCTTGCGTTGATTCGTGAGACTCTCGTACAAGTTGTAATCCGGCGAGCGAACGGTCGTGCTTTGCTGTTCGATTGGAGAGTTCAATCCAATCGATACGACTGTAAATCGTATCGAGCCATTCAATCCCTGATTTCGGTCTTGAGGGAAGAGGAAGGGGGTGTTCTGTCGAACAGCCAAGAGGGTTTTTGTTGATTTTAGAAAGTGTGTCTTGGTCTATCAACGGCGCCCATGTTTCTGCAACACAGTGTAACCACCACTGCGTTTCTTCGAGAGCTTGGCGCGCCTTGTTTTTGTTTTCCCCAAGTTGAGGAGTTGCTTGGGCTAATGTAGCAAGCCATCTCAAAAGGGAACCTTGCCCCCCACGGACGTGAAAAGAACGGGCGATTTTTTCAAGAATATCTGAATGAGGGCGTGGCGTCCATGATGGTTCACTTGGGTGACTGAGGCTCTCAATGGCACCGTTGATGAGAGGGAGACTTTGATGTTCATACAACCCCCGAAGATGTTCGAGTGACCATGCATCCATGCCGCTACCAAGCTTCATGGCTCGGGCTAGACCAGCAACTGCAGGTATTTCTCCGAGTGCTTTCTGCTCGATACCACATTGATATCCGAGAGATTCAAGGCGCGAATGCCATTGACTTTGATTGGCATCTGCAGCGCCGTCGATAATGAGGGCACTGCCGCTTGAATGGAGCCCATAAGAACGTAGTAATTCAATTGCAGCATCCATCGAATGCGCTCCTCGTTCCAAAGTAATTCGATGGAGTGAAGTGTTTCTCTCATCACCTCGTTTTGAACGCCAATGGACCTCGGTTGGAGGCGTCCAAACTTCATGTTCTGGGACCCATTCAGGAAGTGTTGCCTGTGCCACGTAGTTCCATTCAGCATCAAAGAGGTAGGCGCCATGGTAACCAAGGCGGAATGACCCCGCAGCACAAAGTTGGTGGAGGGGGCGCTTTTTTGAAAGTACTGTGAAAAAACTACGTTCGACTTCCGTGTAATCCGGTGCCGTATCCAAAACTACAATTCCGCTTACATCGTTCAACGTAAATGGGACTTCCGAACTCGCTTCAAGGGCCTTCATGAGGTGACTTAATGCATGGTGAGGATGAGTGCCGCCTAGTTTCTTTTCAAGAGTGCGGAGAAGCGTGTCAAATTCTTTAGCACCAGGGTCGCCCTCCCATGACCAAGGATTGTTGAGTTGATGCAACGTCCGATGCAGGGCGAGGATACGCTCGGTTTGGTAAGGTGACCACTTCCTACCCTCAATAGCTGAAAACAACAACGGCAATTCACCCATTTCAGCAGCCTGTTTGGTATGAGCATGGATCACTGAAAACAACCCCGCATCATTTCCAAACAATGGAGGCAAACCAAGATCGAGCGTCAATAATTGAAGTAAACGTACAATGGTCAAATGGTGAGTTGTATCGACTGGAGAATTGCTTTGAGCAAGTTTGAGCAAGGTTTGATTGCGACTGGCTTCATTTGGATGAAGAACCAAGAGGTTTTCAGCTGAACCATTCTCAAGGGCAGTAAAGAACCAAGGAGGAATATTATCTCCTGTATCAATCGCTTCGAGCGTAAGTGATGCAACGTTTCCCTCCTTCACCTTCGTCGCCTCAACACCACTACATTCGCCGACTGTTCTTGAAGCCTCTCGGTGATTCTTCAGAAAGGACTCTTCCTCATTCATATATGGTTGAGGTGATTTAGGGGTTGAAACGCCCCCTCGGCTTTACTTTCCTTATATACTGTCAAAAAGAATAGTTAGTGTTGTGCAAAAACATGAAGCAATCTTGTTCCGGTAAAAAAACTCTTGATGAGCGATACTTTGAAATACAATGACTTACCTACTCGGTATGTTGGCGCAGAAAAGCAAAATTTTACCTGGATTTGGGTGTTTTTCCCGTAAGAGGGATGTTGGCGTTCGATAGCACATACGAGAACATGAAAGGGCAACATCACATGGAAAGCACCCTATATTAAATTTGACAAAATGGGAACGGCTCCCTGATGAGATAGACTGACAAAGGAGATGAAATGATGAAAGATGAAAAAATGGAAGATATGATGAAGCAAGAACTAACGCAGTGTGACGAATGTTACAGCCAGGACCTCAAGCGCGTCCAAGAAAAGGGTGAAACATGGTGCAACGAGTGCGGCCTGGTCCACAAGGACCAAGAAATCGTAGCAAACGATAACGGAGCTGCCCTGTTTGGAGAAGGTGCACACTACCAAGCTGTTCGAAACGATAAGGACATCAACCGACGACTTGGCGGAACTGGGCCGAAGATGAAGTTTGGTTCCCGTGGCGTGAAAAACAAAAAAAAGTACTATTTCCTCGAGAAAATCGACCGAAGTTCCGTACGTAACCCTCACCCCTTTGCTCAACGCGTCAAAAACAACATTGAGACTTTGTACGGCCGCCATGCTCTGCATATTCTTGATTTCCTCGTCGAGATGTCTTGTCGACCTTTGACCGGTGAGCAAGAAGTGATTCGACAGAAGCAAGCAAAGGCGATGAAGAAGAGCCTCGGCATGCCTAAACAATCGATTTGTCGTAAGAAAAAGGGTATTAAGGGCTCTTCAGATGAACAGAACGCCGTCATTATTGCGGCTGCTATCGTTGAACTCGCAGGGGATTTGGGCATCATGTCCAAGTTTGACCGACGTGCAACTATGGAGCAAGCTGGTATCGTTCCAAAGCAAATCATGAGTGCACGCATCAGTATCCTCCGTCATTGGAAGGCTCGCGTTACTATGGGCTGGGCTGCAATGCCACCTCGTAAAAATGCTAATGATAAGCGAGAGGATGCGATCGTCCAGGCCTTGGAACATACCTTTGATATGCTTGGAGACCATCATACCGAAGAAGATTATGAACGTGTTCTGTATGAAACTGAATCACGAATTGCTCTCCTCAAAGAAGGCACCAGTGAGGCTCTCACAATTAACATTGAAGAGCGTATGTTAGTGTCTGTTAGTGCGTATGCTAGCCTCACCACATATGGACTTCAATCCGGTGCTGCCGACCTTATTGCAGACGTGTTCGGTTTAACCAGCAGTGGCATTCGTTCTCGCTATGAGGCATTAGTAGCAGATTCTGCATCAGGTGAATTCCAAGACAACGGTGCTTTTGATATGAGTCAAACCTGTAAGGAATTGTTGAATGAGTCGCATGAACAGAATGCTTTGATAGCCAAGTTCCGACTCGGAAGGGTATGCGGAAAACGTTCTTTCTTATCGGAATCTTAGTCCTCACCGCAATTGGACCGGCTCTAAGTGTCGCTGCGCCAGCTACGAACACTGGCGTAGGCATGCTCTTTGGTGGACAATCATTCGAAGTAAATCAATCAGGCTCATCGACTGTTAATTTCAGTGAAATGCCCTCGATTGTGGAAGTTTACACCGCGACATGGTGTTCAAACTGTGTTGATGTTGAGCATGCACTCGATGACATCGAAAGCGAGACGGGTTTACAGCAGTACCACACGCACCGAGCGATTAACGAAGCACAAGACCCACTCGGCACCATTGAAATCGATCAACGATTCCATGACCGCTATGGCGTAAAGGCTCCACCTGTTGTCGTGTTTAACGGGTCAGTCATTAAAGCCGGAAGCGTGACTGATGCTGAATCTTTACAAAGTGAGTTCACCACACATGCTCAACAAAGCATGAACATCACAGGTACTTCGACGTTCACTTGGAATTCTACAAGTAACTCTACAGGAACTGCCGCATGGTCCATTGAACCCCAGGACTTGACATCTATCAATCAACTCGACGGGTACGATGAGCAAAGTTCCCTTTTCGCCTATGCCTGGATTGTTGAGCAATCGGCATCCTTTGATGAAGGCTCGAACGGCCTTGGCGACTACCCCCATGTTGTACGGGGAATCATTGAACTGGGTGAAGTCAACATGACTTCGAATGACCTTTCAGGAAGTGTAAACATTACTCTTCCATCAGCATACGATGGTGATGATTTGTCGATTCACCTCATTTATCAATTCAACTTACCTGCTGAAGTAGAGGAGCCCGTAGTAGAAAGCCCACCATTGACAGATAGCCCGGAAGAAGAAGTGCCTGCTGCTTCACTCATCGCCAGCCTTTGTGTTCTTTTTGCAGCTGTTCTGACACGTAGAGATCGAATCTAAGGTGCATACTCATCTGGGCCGTTACGGCCATTCTGGTCTCGTAAGTCTTGTTCAAGTTCCCATCGAAATTCAGGCAACTCCCGGGGCGTTTCACATACGGCCTGATAGTGCCACCACCATGGCGGAGCACCACGCGCTCCAAGGGTTTGTTGCGCTGTATTGAGCAGCGCGGTGAGGTGGCGTCGTGCTTGTGGGCGAGGGTGATCTCTTCGGACAAAAATGATTGAGCCCCCATTACGACCTTGTTCGACAAAACCCAATACGGCCGAAAATCTGCGTATCATTCTACGTTCTTGAGCGTCTCGAATCGTTACTGCGAGGTGACAGTTTTCAAAGGTGAGTGCGCCATGATCGAGAACACCCATTTGGAAAGTTGCACCGATAGGATGGCGCATGAGCGCATCCCAAATTCGTGGAAAGACTTCGCAATATCTGCGTTCACCGTTTCGTATATCTCCAATCGGAAGGGCGTTTCCATCACGTCTAAAATTACGAAGATGTACCCCTTCATCTCGGCCTTGGTAATGGTGGATGAAACGATGGAGGCCTTGTTCACGATGTTCTTCGGTGATTTCAGCAAAGGAGTTGTGCCAGAATTCAATAAATTGTGGATGAGGAAGGACGGTATCGGCCGCCAGAGCGTGTTCAATCAACAACTGTGTTCTGTAGGTTTGAACTGAAGCGTTCGCTTCAATTTGCCATCTCCTTCGATTGTATGCAAGGTTTCTCCGGAACAAATGCCTCATGTTTTGGTGGGCTTGGTTCTCAATACTGCGTTCATGTACTGGCGGTTCGGGCAACCATTCAATCCCAGTTATGTCATGCCGTAGGTTCTTTGCAATGACATCTTTCAGGTTTTGAAGGGCTTTACTGTTGAAAAAGCGAAGGTGTTTTTCAGTAATTTTTGGCGGAAAACCCAACGGCGAATAGTGCGATACATGCTGGAGGAGACTATCGATTTCCGCAGATGTGTTGATATCATCAAGGAGAGCAAGGAGAACAGAAACAATCGTATCGCCCAAAGGTACGGTCGAGTGGAAAGTGCCATCATGGATACAGATGGGGTGTGTTTGACGCGACTCGAGTGAATCAATTGATTCGATGATGAATGGAGCGCCATGCGCCCCTCGTCCAACTCGGACTTCATAGAAATGCCCAAGTCTACCAATCACCAAGAGATGTTCATCATGGATGAAAACCCGGTCGGCGTTTCCATCAATCACTTCTCGCAAAAATTGTATTGAGCGGCGTAAGGGTTTGGCTATTTCTTGATTCTCAGTGTTCTGACTGGTCCAATTGTACTGTAAAGCATAGAGTAATTCTCCTGCATTCGAGGTAATCGGAGAAAAAGCACTGGAGAGCAAGAGTGCCCAAATCCCAGGTTCATCGGGAATTGCTGTTCTTCTCGCTGAATCGTTTTTACTGCGAACCATAAACTTGAATCGCTTCTCTACAATTGAAAATGGCCAAGGGCGGTTCGAGTTAAATTGCGAGGTTGCTAGATAACCATACCAGCGATTCATCCAAGGGTATTCATTCAACTCATCGAGACCTTTTGGATGATGCTTGAAGGCTTCAACAATGTTTTGGTCGAACTTCATCCGCTCCGACGCTCCTAACCGCAAACGAATATCACGAGCCCAAACCCCTACTGGATTCAGGGAATAGTTTTCGGGAGGGGTCAGATGTTCTTCGGCCATCCACTCGATCCAGGTGAACACAACCGAGGCACTTGGCTTCTGAATGGGAGCTCTAAAACGCCGACGATGTAAGACTCGAGGGGGGATTCGCTGCGGATTGAAATTTTCGATATTGTTGATGTTTAAGGAGCCAAATGCGACAAATAATTTCGTCAAATCCCAACCCGTACGAGCTGACTTCGATGAAAGAACATTGAGAAGAGATACCATGGGGACTTCTGCAGGCATTGTTCTGCCGTTGACAAGTAAGCGCCCTCCAATGAATGAAATCCGAACACCGTCATGGAGTACAAACCCTCCATGCAGGTAAAGTCGTTGTAATGTTTCAAGACGAATACCATCGGAAACCCGTTGGATTATTTCGTTTAATTCATCATCACTGCAAGGTGCTGTCAACACGGGGTCAAGCGTTTCATCCGCCAACTTCGCCCATTGTACATCTTTGAGATGATTGGAGTTTCTTTGTAAATTTCTCCACCGTTGTTGTGCCGTTTTATTTGGCCCACCAAGGAGTTGTTGTGCTTGGTCATGAAGAGAAAAATCAATTTGATGAGTCCACTTCTGACCTTTTTTACTCACGATTAATGAGGAACAAAGGCGGCAAGGGCTGACTGACGATTGACGCTCGCATACCGAACAGGCAATGTTGTGATTCTGCCCCCGCATGCAAGGATTGGCATTCTACGATATATAATATCTCAAAATGCGGCAAATGTATCTAATATCCGTTGAATGTCTTCATCAGTTATGTGTAAATGAATAACAATTCGACATGCATGAGGTTGAATATCCATGACATCGATCCCTGATGCTTGCAGTTTTTCCATCACTTGAGTTGCAGGAACTTCAGATTGGAAATAGACCATGTTGGTTTCTACGGTGTGCATTTCCACCTCAAATCCATCAATTTGGTGAATCGCTTCTGCTAATACTTTCGTTCTGCGATGGTCTTCTTCAAGACGGTCAATATTATTGTCAAGTGCGTACAAACATGCTGCTGCAAGGAACCCGGCTTGGCGCATACCGCCACCGAACATCTTTCTCCAACGATGAGCACGTGCAATAAAGGCTGTAGAACCGATCAGAACCGAACCGACTGGCGCCCCTAACCCTTTGGAAAAACAAATAGAAATTGAATCATAATCCCTGACCATGCGAGCGACTGGAGTGTTTGTAGCAACAGCAGCGTTGAAGATTCTGGCACCATCCATGTGAGTAGCACAGTCATTTTCTTTAGCCAGAGCAGCAATCGCATCAAGTGTTTCTTGTGGATAGCAAGCCCCTCCGCCCCTGTTCGAAGTATTTTCAACACAGACGAGTGAGCCGTCAGGATAGTGGGAAAGAGAACCCGCTTGTTTTCGAATTGCTTGTTCAACATCTTCAACTCGCATCAATCCCCCATGAACATCCACTAGAGCGATGGATGCGCCACATAATGCAGCATAACCACCTCCTTCGTAGAGATAGATATGACTGTTTTTGGCCGTGATTATTTCGTCACCCGGAGAGGTATGGGCACGAAGTGCAATGGCATTCGACATTGTACCTGAAGGTACGAACAGCCCGGCCTCTTTGCCGCATAAAGCCGCAAGGCGTTGTTCTAATTCTGTGACCGTCGGGTCATCGCCAAGAACATCGTCGCCTACAACAGCTCGGTTCATCGCTTCACGCATCGGCGGTGTCGGTTGAGTTACCGTATCGGAACGAAGGTCAACGCGGTCAGAAGGATAGTCACGCATAGCACTCGCAGAGCGACTCTCTTCATCAATTCGATGGAGTGGTCTTAGAGCAGTTTCAATTCACCAGTAATCTCTTCCAAGGTTGCTTCAATTTCGGGGCCAAGTGCCAATACTGTAAGCGAGCCACTCGGGATTTGAGTATGTCCTGCGTCATGGACGAATGTTGTCAAGATCCCGGCTGCTTTTGCTTGCTGTTCGAGTTCGAGAAGATGTTCCGCATCTCGCCCTTTAAGGCAAACTTTCTTTTGACCTGTTGTGAACCATTGCTCGAGATGAGCTGGCCTTTCTACACCTGCTTTCATCGTTGCCATGACTGCCCCATGGCCGACTTGAGCGGCAATCTTTCCTTTACCCATTTTCAAACTTTGATTCACAACGCAGACCATTTTACACGGTTCGTTCATTTGTTCTCCAGAGAGTGGAGGGGCAGTGATACGATGTAAGAAAGAACGGAGACCCATGCGACCACCTAGTATGGTTTCAATTCTGATACAAGTGCATCAATCGCTCGGCGGGGAGCAGGTCCAATGCCCAGTACCGTAACAGTCCCTGGTGGAACTTCGGTATGGCCAGCATCTTTCACTAAATGCGTGACAAGACCGGCTGCTTGGGCTTGTCCTGCGAGGCGTTGTAAGGTTGCTAAATCATCAGCACGTAAGCAAATCTTTCGGGCACCAGCATTTCTCCATCGTTCAACAAGACGGGCGTGTGTTTTGCGAGCGTTCAGGGTACAAGAAACTGCAGCGTGAGAACATTGAACAGCGAGTTTACCTGCTGACATTTTCAAATCATGCCGTGCGATGAAAACCATCGATGGTTCATCAACCGTCGATACCATGGCCATTCACCACCGTAAATTCGATTTCCTCAAGACTTGGGTCTTCCTCAAGAAGTTGAGTAAACCAGCTACCCATCCAAAGGACAAAGGTCAAATTTCCAATCATGTGAAGGAAATCAAACGGTAGGCCGTGCCCGAGATACACGATGAATTCAGTAAAACCGATGGTGCCGTCGAGGATAGAAAATGAGACGATGAAATCAAACCAAAATGCAGCGATAATTGACGCCATACATGCTCGGCCAAGATTGAGCCCAGTCGAGGTTACAAGGGACAACCGGGATCCGGCAATTGCAATACTTGCCCATCCTGCTGCTTGAAAAACAGTCCACCACCCGTCACCCATGAAGAAATTAGAAATCATTGCGACAAGGACTGCAAATGCAGCACCGCGGCGGGCACCCAATTGCGCCCCTACCAAAAGTGCTGCAACAGTAACAGGTTGAACATTCGGAAATGGTTGCATGACCACTCGAATGAAAGAGACTGAAAGAACCAAAGTCACCATGAACAATGAATCGAAAATTGGTCGCTTGGTTGGCTTGGCCAATAACCAAAAGGCGCAGCCAAGCAAAACAACATCCAGTAACACACTCGTAAGAGGTGAGAGAGTGGGGCCGTGTACGCCCATTGCTTGGAACATGTATCGACCCAAGAGGGTTGATGATTTGAGGCTTACCTAAGTTATACAGGAGTCCAACGGACTATTGAGGTGGTGTAGACCGTTGATTGGTCGACGGAGATGATGCCTTTTGCGCCATCGACTGAGAATTCCCAGCCTTTCCCTTCGATACCGTTGATTGATTCAACATACCATCCCAGTTCTGTCGATTCGCCAGAAAATTCGAAATCTAATTCTTCACAAGCTACTTGCGTCAATGATAACACATCAGTATGGCCGACGAAGCCTCCAAACGAAT
>Ga0209710_1000626_pt1 | contig 31142 bp, 29 predicted proteins | sample ArcticOcean_MG_C_5_FD_187436 | JGI IMG/M metagenome (GOLD analysis project Ga0209710, IMG submission 187436) | Marine microbial communities from western Arctic Ocean - ArcticOcean_MG_CB4_138 (SPAdes) (version 2) | ecosystem: Environmental > Aquatic > Marine > Oceanic | place: Arctic Ocean...
TAGCGGTAACGTCGCTTTAAATCCTGTAATTACAGATGCGTTAGATCTTGGTTATTTAAAACGTTGGGATAAATTTACACTGAGTACATCTCTTTATTATAATATTAGTACTGATAATTGGGAACGAATACAAGAGGATACAGGAATGCTAACAGACAACGGAGATCCTATTACAAGAAGGTTTCCTATAAACTTATCAACGGAAGAAAGAGTTGGTTTGGAGCTTACATTAAACTATAGACCTATAAATGCTTGGAATATAAATAGTGATTTTAATTTATATAACGTTACCAGTGCTGGAGATTACAAGAGCCTTACTACAAACGTTACCCAGAATTTTGATTTTGAAAATACGTCATTTTTCATCAGACTCAATCAAAAGATAAGTTTACCAGGTAAAACAGATGTACAAATAAATACGAATTACCGAGGTCCATCACAAAATGCACAAACAAAGAGCAAAGGAGTGTTTAGCATGAATCTAGCAGCCAGTAAAGATTTATTTGATGAAAGCGCCTCTTTGAGTTTAAATTTTAGCGATGTTTTTAATAGCAGTATCAGTCAAAGAACAACCATACTTCCAAATTTTTTAGAACAATACTCAGAGTTTCAATGGAGAGATCCTCAAATTAGAATCAGTTTTGTGTATCGTTTTAATCAAAAAAAGGAGAGAGAAAGAAAAGGCAGCGGCACGGATGGCGGAGAAGATTATGAAGGGTAATATTTTGGGTATTTTAGCGGGCTTTGTACCATCATTTTTATTTTCCAATTCAATCCCTAATGCACACACTAACATCCATAAAAAAACTCGTTCAATTTAATGAACGAGTTTCTTCTAGTATATATTTTCTAAAGACTACTTTCCTTGAGCAGCTTTCTTAGCTTCTTGCTTTAATTTAAAATTTTCCCAAAGAGTTCCACCAATCCAATAAGGAACTACAAACGTTAGTAAAAATATCAACAACCAAAAACCTGCTGTAAATATAAACATGAATAAAACCAATCCTGAAAATTGAGAAAAATCTAACATTTTAATATATATTTATTAATTACTACCACAAAAATAAGACATATTTTCAAATTTTACTGTCTAAATCTAAAATTTCTCAACAGTATTTAATATTGTTTGTTGATATTTATTTTACGTAGTTTTTTGTAAATTTGCACATCTTGTAAATTACAATCTTTTATTATGAAATATAGAATTGAGAAAGACACAATGGGAAACGTAGAAGTTCCTGCAGATAAATATTGGGGCGCACAAACAGAACGCTCTCGTAACAACTTTAAAATTGGTGCAGCCGCTTCTATGCCTTTAGAGATTGTATATGGTTTTGCGTATTTAAAAAAAGCAGCAGCTTTTACAAATACAGAATTAGGTGTTTTAACAGCAGAAAAAAGAGATCTAATAGCACAGGTATGTGATGAAATTTTAGCAGGTAAACTAGATGACCAGTTTCCTTTAGTTATCTGGCAAACAGGCTCTGGTACACAATCTAACATGAATGTGAACGAAGTTATTGCAAATAGGGCACATGAAATTGCAGGAAAAATAATAGGTGAAGGAGAAAAAACCATTCAGCCAAATGATGACGTCAATAAATCACAATCATCTAATGATACTTTTCCAACAGGAATGCACATTGCAGCTTATAAAAAGATTGTAGAAAATACAATTCCTGGAATTGAGCAATTAAGAAATACATTAAAATCAAAATCAGAAGCATTTAAAGATGTTGTAAAAATTGGACGTACACATTTAATGGATGCAACTCCACTTACTTTAGGTCAAGAATTTTCTGGTTATGTGTCGCAGTTAAACTTCGGTATAAAAGCTTTAAAAAACACACTAGCGCACTTAAGTCAATTGGCTTTAGGAGGCACCGCAGTCGGTACTGGATTAAATACACCTGCAGGTTATGATACTTTAGTAGCTAAATATATTGCTCAATTTACAAACTTACCATTTATAACTGCAGAGAATAAATTTGAAGCCTTAGCAGCACACGATGCTTTAGTAGAAACGCATGGCGCTTTAAAACAAGTCGCTGTTTCTTTAAATAAAATTGCAAATGATATTAGAATGATGGCTTCTGGGCCTAGGTCTGGAATTGGAGAAATAAACATTCCAGCAAACGAACCAGGAAGTTCTATTATGCCAGGAAAAGTAAATCCTACGCAAGCGGAGGCAATTACAATGGTTTGTGCACAAGTAATGGGAAATGACGTTGCAGTTACCGTTGGTGGAATGCAAGGCCATTACGAATTAAACGTTTTTAAACCAATGATGGCTGCAAACGTTTTACAATCTGCCGAATTAATTGGAGATGCTTGTATTTCTTTTGATGTAAACTGCGCTGCGGGTATTGAACCGAATCACGCTAGAATTACAGAATTGGTTAATAATTCTTTAATGCTAGTAACTGCTTTAAATACTAAAATAGGCTATTATAAAGCTGCTGAGATTGCAAATACAGCGCATGAAAACGGAACTACGCTAAAGGTAGAGGCGGTTCGTTTAGGATATGTAACTCCAGAACAATACGATGCATGGGTAAAACCTGAGGAAATGACTGGTGGATTAAAATAAAAATATTAATTTTTAAATGCTAAAAACTGTAGATCTTCTGCAGTTTTTTTTGCTATAAGAAAATAATGATGAACACACACGAAGAATTTATGAGTGAAGCTGTAAAAGCAGCTTTGAAAGGAATGGGCAATAATGAAGGCGGACCATTTGGCTGTATTGTAGTAAAAGATGGAAAAATTGTTGGTCGCGGAAATAATAAAGTTACCTCTACAAATGATCCGACTGCACATGCAGAAGTTACAGCAATTAGAGATGCATGTAAAAATTTAGGCTCTTTTCAATTAAACGGTTGTATTGTATATACCTCTTGTGAGCCGTGTCCTATGTGTTTAGGTGCAATTTATTGGGCAAGACCAGACAAAGTATACTATGGAAGCAATCAAGAAGATGCAGCAAACATAGGTTTTGATGACGCATTTATTTATAAAGAAATTCCTTTACCGTATGAAGAGAGAAGTATTCCTTTTGAACAAATAGGAAGAGAAATTGCATTAGAACCCTTTCATAAATGGGCCGAAAAGCAAGACAAAACTGAATATTAAATTCATGAGAAAAATCCGAAGTTAAAACTTCGGATTTTTTTTTAATTAATATTATTGTAATGTGTTCTTTTTTACAAGTAACGCTCTTTTACAACGTTTAAATGATGTATTTGATGACCAGAAAATAAATATCCCAAAGCCCTAACAGATATTTCTTCTTCAGAAGCAACTCCTGTTCTTAATAAAGCTTCCTTAGAAAAACTTTTATATAGCTGTATTGTAGACTTTCTCAACACCTCCATTTCCGCTAATAAATCGTAATAATTTCTATCATTAGCATTGTCATTATCCACAAAAATATCTTGATCATATCCCGGTAATGAAGTTTTATCATTTCTAGCAAAACACAAAGCTCGATAACAAAAAACCCGCTCCGTGTCGATGATATGTTGTATTACTTCTTTCAAAGTCCATTTTCCTTTTGCATAAGAAAAGCCATGTTTTTCTGCTGGTACATTCTTTAACAATTGATCAAATGCATCTTGGCTGCTTTGTAAATTTTCTAAGATTGACTTTCCATCTTTTGAAATCAACTTAATGTATTGCTCAAAATAAGGAGCATATTCTGTTTTCGAAATCATTTAATTCTAGTTTTAAAATTATGGAATACTCTAAAAAAATCGCTTGTATTTACAAACTGGATTGAAACCAAGAATTAAGACCAATGCTAATGAAATACCCACGCTTTTAAACTTTAGAAGCTCCCTGAACAAATGTACTTTTTATAAGTGGAAAGCTATTATTTTATTTTATTTTCGTGCTACATTTTCAAGCATGCTATTCCGACAAAAAAAATACTTTCAATTTTTATTAAAAGCCACCAATCATCATGGCGTGCATTCTCCTTTTGTATACCTATTGGTTACAAAATGTTTTTATAAAAGAAGTAGCAGTATCGTTTGGAAATCTTTTCTGAAAATCAGAAAATCTATTGCGAAAGACCATCGAAAAATCGAAGTTTCAGATTTTAACCTCGCTTCCAGTAATTCAAAAAACAATCCATCTGCAATTTCTGAAATTGGAAAAACTGAGGGAATTTCAAATAAAAAAGCAAAACTTTTAATTAAAATCGTCCGTTATTTAAAGCCGAAAGATATTTTAGAAATAGGAACTTCCGTCGGTTTAGGAACGGTAGCTATCAAATTAGCAAACACAAACTCCTCTATAACAACAGCAGAAGGTTGTCATGAAAAAATTAAAATTGCGGAAGCATTGTTTGTGAAAAACAAATTAAATGCTATTCAAATGGTCCATGGAGATTTTTCAGAAACGCTTTCATCGATTGTGCAAAATAAACAATTCGATTTTATTTATTTTGATGGTAAACCTACGAGAGAAGCAACACTCACCTACTTTGAAATAAGTTTACAAACCATCCACAACGACTCTTTTTTTATCTTTAATTCGATTTCTCTAAATACCGAAATGCAAGCAGCTTGGTCCCAGATAAAAAAGCACCCAAAAGTATCGGTAACTATTGATCTTTATTATCTTGGGATTGTCTTCTTTCGGAAAGAGCAAGCAAAAGAAGATTTTAAAATAAGAGTTTAACACCTTCTTAAAAGATAAACATTGTAACTTTGATACCTATAAATATTAGAATCCATTTTAAATGAAAATATATACAAAAACCGGTGATGAAGGAACTACTGCCCTATTTGGTGGTACCAGAGTGAAAAAGTACAATTTACGAATCAATAGTTATGGGACGGTAGACGAGTTGAACTCTTATATTGGATTAATTAAAGATCAAAAAATACACGCAGTTCATAAAGAAGCACTTCTAAAAGTTCAAAATGAATTATTTACATTAGGAGCTATGTTAGCAACTCCTCCAGAAAAGGAGACTTTAAAATCTGGAAAAGAGCGTTTAAATATTCCAAAAATTGATGAAAACTCAATTCTTTTCTTAGAAAATGAAATCGATAAAATGGAAGAAGAGCTTCCTCAAATGACTCATTTCATTCTTCCTGGCGGACATCAAGCTGTGTCATTCTGTCACGTTGCAAGATGTGTTTGCAGGCGTGCAGAAAGGTTGTCTGTAGAATTGAATGATCAAGAAGCTATCAATAGGGATATTTTAAAATACCTAAACCGCCTTTCTGACTATCTTTTTGTATTGGCACGAAAATTGTCCCAAGACTTACAAATAGAGGAGTTCAAGTGGATTCCTAAAAAAAATTAATACGTTCTTTTTTTTCGAGTTGAAGAAGTTTATAATTTATTTAAAATGTTGATTTTAAGTAATTTAAAAAAATTATGATTTCCTTCACAATAAATTTCTTAAAAAAGACTTGCATAATTCAGCAAAAAAATTATTTTTGCACAAAATTAAACAATAAGAAATGTATTGGACACTAGAATTAGCATCTTATTTAGCAGATGCACCTTGGCCAGCAACCAAAGATGAGTTAATAGATTACGCTATTAGAACTGGATCCCCTTTAGAAGTAGTAGAAAACTTGCAGGATATCGAGGACGAAGGTGATTCATACGACTCAATTGTGGAAATTTGGCCAGATTATCCGACGGAAGATGATTATCTTTGGAACGAGGATGAATACTAAAAAAAACAATTACTATAAAAGTCTCTCGTGAGGCTTTTTTTTTGTTTTCTTTTTAACAAAATAATTCTTTTTTCTCAGGCACATAAAATCCTGATATACAAGTAAATAATACGGCTATCTTTTTAGCTTCTAAAATATACAGAAAATGAGTGTTTTAAATTCAGTAATAAAACTTTTTGTGGGTGATAAGCAACAAAAAGATTTAAAAATTTTACAACCTGTTGTAACGGATGTCAACGCATTTGAAAAGGCTATTTCTATCCTTTCTCATGATGCGTTAAGAGCAAAAACTATTGAGTTTAAAGAAAGGATAAAAATAGCTACAAAAGAATTTGACACAAACATTGAAACTCTTGAAAAAGAGGCGATAACGGCAGATATTGATAGACAAGAAGCTATTTATGCGGAAATTGACGGTCTAAAAGATGAAGCCTACAAGGTTTCGGAGGCATCGTTGTTGCAAATTATGCCAGAAGCCTTTGCTGTTGTAAAAGAAACTGCAAAACGTTTTGTTGAAAACAAAGAAATTGAAGTAACAGCAACTGCTTTTGATAGAGAACTTTCAGGGGAACGAGAACATGTAGTGCTGCAAGATGACAAAGCTTTCTGGTTAAATTCTTGGGATGCTGCAGGGAAACCAGTTACTTGGGATATGGTGCATTATGATGTGCAATTGATTGGAGGTTCTGTATTGCATCAAGGAAAAATTGCAGAAATGATGACAGGTGAAGGGAAAACATTAGTTTCAACCCTACCTGTATATTTGAATGCTTTAACAGGTAATGGGGTGCACTTGGTTACCGTAAATGATTATTTAGCAAAACGTGACAAAGCGTGGATGGGTCCTATTTTTGAGTTCCATGGTTTTACCACAGACTGTATCGACTACCACCAACCAAACTCAGATGCAAGAAGAAAAGCCTACAATGCAGATATAACCTACGGAACAAATAATGAATTCGGATTTGATTATTTGCGAGATAATATGGCGAGTTCTAAAGATGATTTAGTCCAAAGAGCACCAAACTATGCCATTATTGATGAAGTTGATTCGGTCTTAATTGATGATGCAAGAACCCCTTTAATTATCTCTGGCCCGGTTCCGCAGGGAGATAGACATGAATTTAATGAACTAAAACCATTGGTAAGTGATATCGTTGGTATTCAAAGTAAATATTTGATTGGAGTCCTAGCAGATGCAAAAAAAATAATTGCCAGTGGTGATACGAAAGAAGGTGGATTTCAACTATTAAGAGTTTACAGAGGCTTGCCAAAAAACAAAGCCCTAATAAAATTTTTATCTCTTGAAGGAATGAAACAAATTCTTCAAAAGACAGAAAACTACTATATGGCAGACAATAATAAATTGATGCCAGAGGTAGACGATGCTTTGTGGTTTGTTATTGAAGAAAAAAATAATCAAATTGATTTAACAGATAAGGGAATCGCACATTTATCAGAAAAAACAGCCAATGATAATTTTTTCATATTGCCTGATATTGGCGTAAAGTTTGGAGAAATTGATCATTCGGAAATGTTGCCTGAAGAAAAATCGAAACAGAAAGAGGAGTTATACAAAGATTTTAATATCAAGAGTGAGCGCATTCATACCATGAACCAACTTTTAAAAGCATATACTGTTTTTGAAAAAGATGTGGAATATGTCGTAATGGAAAATAAGGTAATGATTGTGGACGAGCAAACGGGGCGTATTATGGATGGTCGCCGGTATTCAGACGGTTTACATCAAGCAATTGAAGCAAAGGAAGATGTGAAAATAGAGGATGCTACCCAAACTTTTGCAACCGTAACGCTTCAAAATTATTTTAGAATGTATCGCAAACTGTCTGGAATGACGGGTACTGCGATAACGGAGGCTGGAGAGTTGTGGGAAATTTACAAATTAGATGTCGTAGAAATTCCAACCAATAGGCCAATTCAAAGAGATGATAAGGAAGATTTAGTATACAAGACTGCTCGCGAAAAATACAATGCGGTAATCGAAGATATTGTTCTTTTAGTAGAGCAAAAACGTCCTGTTTTAGTAGGAACTACTTCTGTAGAGATTTCAGAATTGTTAGGTAGAATGCTACAAATGCGTAAAATTCCTCACAATATTTTAAATGCAAAATTACACAAACGTGAGGCAAATGTTGTTGCCGAAGCAGGAAAACCAGGTGTTGTTACCATTGCAACTAACATGGCAGGTCGTGGTACAGATATTAAACTTACCAAAGAAGTCAAGGAAGTCGGCGGTTTGGCTATCATTGGTACTGAAAGACATGACTCTAGACGTGTAGACAGACAGCTTAGAGGACGTGCTGGAAGACAAGGGGATGTTGGGTCAACACAATTTTACGTTGCCTTAGATGATAATTTAATGCGTCTTTTTGGCTCTGACAGAATTGCGAAGATGATGGATAGAATGGGATTAAAAGAGGGGGAGGTAATTCAACACTCTATGATTTCTAAATCTATTGAAAGAGCACAAAAGAAAGTTGAAGAAAATAACTTCGGCATTCGTAAACGTTTATTGGAATATGACGATATTATGAATGCTCAAAGAGAGTTTGTTTATAAGAGAAGACGGAATGCCCTAGACGGGAAGCGTTTGCAAGTTGATATTGCAAATATGATTTTCGATACTTGTGAGTCCATAATTCATAGCAATAAGCCTTCTAAAGATTTTCAAAATTTCGAATTTGAATTGATTAAGTTTTCTGCGATGACTTCTCCTTTCTCTGAAGAAGAATTTCAGAAATTATCAGAAAATGAGTTGGCAGAGAAATTATATGAGCTGATAACCAAACACTACCAAAACAAAATTGAAAGAAATGCTGTTTTAGCATTCCCTGTAATAAAAGATGTTTTCGAGAATGAAGGAGATAAATATGAGCGCATTGTAGTGCCATTTACGGATGGTATCAAATCCTTACAGGTAGTTACCAACTTAAAGGAAGCGTATGAAACTGAAGGGAAAAGTTTAGTTACAGATTTTGAGAAGAATATTACACTTGCAATTATAGATGAAAACTGGAAAGAACATCTGCGTAAAATGGATGAGTTGAAAAACTCTGTCCAAAATGCTTCGTATGAACAGAAGGATCCTTTATTAATCTATAAGTTTGAGGCTTTTGAATTGTTTAAAAAGACTGTAGATGAAATTAATAAAGAAGTGCTCTCTTTCTTATTCAAAGGGGAATTACCAAAACAATCTAATCAAATTTCTGAAGCACGAGATCAAAGAAAAGAACGCTTAAACACGAGTAAAGCGGATGTTCAAAACTCAACGGAACAAGCAATCTCAAATTCTAGACAGCAGCCTGAACCTGTTGAAACCATTGTTCGAGACCAACCAAAAATTGGGAGAAATGAACGTGTTACTATAAAAAACGTAATGAGTGGTGAACAAAAAGAAGTGAAATTTAAACAAGCAATTCCTTTATTAGAAAAAGGAGAGTGGGTTTTAATACAAAATTAATTTACTTAATTATTGAGATATAAAAAAAACCGTTTAGAAATTATTTCTAAGCGGTTTTTTTATTGTCATTTAATTTCTTCTAAAACTTAGAAGGGAGTATTCATTTGTAAGTATTGTAAAAATTCTTTCTTTGTTTCTTTTTCTTTAAATTTACCACCAAACTCTGACGTTACAGTAGAACTTTCAATGTCTTTAATACCGCGAGAATTTACGCACAAATGTTTTGCGTCAATCACACAGGCAACATCTTGCGTTCCCAACGCTTCCTGCATTGCTTGCACAATTTGCATTGTCAAACGCTCTTGTACCTGTGGTCTTTTAGAAAAATACTCTACAATTCGATTCATTTTAGAGAGTCCAATTACCTTACCGTCAGAAATATAAGCAACATGCGCTCTGCCAATAATGGGTAGTAAATGGTGCTCACAGGTAGAATACAGGACTATATTCTTCTCTACTAGCATTTCACCATAATTATAGTTGTTGTCAAACGTAGAAGCCTTAGGTTTGTTTTTAGGATCTAGGCCCATAAACATTTCGTTTATAAACGCTTTCGCAACTCTTTTAGGAGTTCCTTGTATACTGTCATCCGTTAAATCCATTCCTAAGGTGTGTAAAATATCTTTTACACTTTCCTCGATTTTTGCTATTTTCTCTTCGTTAGAAATATCAAAAGCATCTAATCTTATCGGGTTTTTTGCCGATGTTGCCACATGATTTTCTCCTATCTCGTCAATCCTATCGTCATTCATTTTGCTGTTCAATTCAAACATTTCATTCTATATTATTCTGCAAATTTACGTTTTTGCAACGTATTATCTTAATTTTTGTATCAATTATAGTGATACTTCTATAAATATCATTTGGACTTCTAAAGGTTCATTTTAAGAATATACCTGTGCTTTAAATTCATGTACTTCATTCTTAAAGAACTGCTTCCTATTTTAATTTTTCAATTAATACTGCCAAAGACACCTCTTCTTGTGCGCCTGTAAGCATGTCTTTTAATGTAAAGCTAGCGTCAGAAACTTGAGAGACTACAAAGGAAATTCCTCTACTAGCCACATATTTCCACTGTCGTTTCTGTTGTTTATTGCTTGTTCCTAAGTCCGGGTAAAATTCACTTTTCACACCTTGAGTCCTCAATGCTTTGATCGCCTTCATTTTTAAAATATCTGAAGCAGCATCAAAGTTCAAGAAAATAACTTTTGGAGTTGGCAAATCAACAGCTTTAAACAAACCCAACTCCTCCAAAACCAAATAAATCCGATCCAGGCCAAAAGAGATTCCAACTCCAGAAACCTCTTTCAATCCAAAGATTCCTGTTAAATCGTCATATCTTCCGCCTCCTCCAATAGATCCCATGGTAACGCTCTTTGGCGCTGCTACCTCAAAAATTGCTCCAGTATAATAATTTAATCCGCGTGCTAAAGTCACATCTACTTCTAAACCAGCTGTTTCTAAACCTAACTGGGCAACCGTTTTAATTACAAAGCGAACTTCTTCAACCCCTTTTATTCCTTCTTCAGAAGTTTCTAACATGCGCTCTAAAGAGGATAACTTGTCTAAATTAGACCCCGAAAAATTAAATAAGGGTTGTACTTTTTCAATAGCTTCTTCAGTAATCCCTTTGGACAGCATTTCTTTTACAACCCCTGTTGCTCCAATCTTATCTAATTTGTCTAAGGCAACTGTAAAATCAATTAGTTTGTCTTGAGCACCAATCACCTCGGCTATTCCAGATAATATTTTCCGATTGTTTATTTTAATGACCGTTCCAACTAAACCCAATTTCGTAAAAACAGCGTCGTATAACTGAATAAACTCCACTTCTTGCCATAAAGAACTACTTCCAACCACGTCAGCATCACATTGAAAAAATTCTCTAAACCGACCTCTTTGTGGTCTGTCTGCCCTCCAAACGGGCTGTACTTGGTATCTTTTAAAAGGAAATGTAATCTCATTTTGATGCTGCACAACATACCGTGCAAAAGGCACCGTTAAATCATATCTCAGCGCTTTCTCAGAAATTTGAGTCGTAAGTTTTAGGCTGTCTTTTTCTGACAGCAATTTAGCATCTGCCTTTGCTAAATAATCACCTGAGTTTAATATTTTAAAAATTAGTCGATCGCCTTCTTCACCATATTTGCCCATTAAAGTGGCTGAGTTTTCAAAACTTGGTGTTTCGATTGGTTGAAATCCAAACGTTTCAAAAACAGTTTTAATGGCATTCATAATATAGCTGCGATTTGCTACTTCTGTCGGTGAAAAATCTCTGGTTCCTTTTGGGATACTCGGTTTCATTATTTATTTTTTTGTTCTTAGCTTTTCGCTTTTAATGCAATCACTCCAAACGAATCACTTACAATTTTGATTCCTCAATTGAAAATTACATTTGCAAATATCGTGAAAAAGTTATTATTTTTTAAGCGTTACATCGGTTTTATTTCTCCCCCTTAAAGCATAAATAGCTGCATTTAACTCAAAGCCTAATAAAAGAATGATGGCATTCAACCAAATAAACAACATCAATATTAGGAGTGTTCCGATAGAACCATATAATTCATTGTATTTTGCAAATTCAGTTACGTAATACCCAAACAAGTAAAAAGTAAAAATTGATAGAATCGTTGTGAAAACGGCTCCTGGAGAGAAGAACCCGGTATATTTTCCTTCCTTAACGCCATAGTGATACAGCATGGAAACAGTTAAAAAAAGCATTCCTAAAAAGATACAACTACGGCCTAGTTGCAGCCAAATTAAATTGTCTTCTAACCATCCTAAAGAAATCATATCTAATAAAAACAAATCAAAAAATATAATTAAGGTAACCGCTACAATCACAAAAAACACAATTACAACCGAAACTACCATGGCAATAAAATAAGCTCTAAAAATATTTCTAGCCTCTTTTATGTGGTATGAATATTCAAAACCACCAAAAATAGCATTGACACCATTTGTCATTAAAAAAATAGAACCTATAAAACCAAAGGATAATAAACCGCCATATTGATTTTTAATAATATCTAATAAAACGGCGTCTACCGCATCAAAAGTTTTCGGAGGCAATACATCTGAAATAATAGACAACAAACCTTCCTGAGCACCTTCTATTGGTAAAAAAGGAATTAAAGTAAGCACAAATAATAGAAATGGAAAAATTGCCATAAAAAAACTGTAGGCAATTCCACCAGCCCTTGTGGTTAGTGCTCCCTCTACAATCCCGATAAAATACATTTCTAAAACGTCGTACAAGGACATTCCCTCTAATCCTGGAATTTTTATTTTTTTTCCAAGTTGAACAAAAACATTTACAATAGGCACTTTTGCTAACTTGTCTTCTATTTCTTTTGTCATGGTACTTAGGTCTCCTTATTCTTCCGGGTGACGGAAATTACTCAATTCTTATATTATTTAAACTTCTAAAAATTCTTTTAAAGTTATATTCTTTTATTTTTGGTATCATCGGCTCTTTTGAAAAGATAAAATGTTTACCAAAACCTAAACTTGCCAAAAGACCATACTTTTCATTAAAAACTAAAGTGATAAGGTTCGCATTCGACGTTTTTTCTTGATATATAGTAAATACTAAATTCTCAAATTCATACTGCGTTCCCGTTGAAAAAAACGTTCTACCTCTAGACCTTAATTCTTGATTACTGTATGCATAGCTCACCCTGCTGTTCGGTATCGAATCTTTAAGATTTTGATACCTAAAAAGCATTAAAGAATCGTTGTTCTCTGTATTTAAAAGATAGGTTTCTACAGTACTAGTTTCCAAAGAATACTTAAAGAGAGCAACATCATTTTTTTTGTTCGCACAGGAAAACATTAACAAAGTGAGTCCTAAATAATAAAAATGTACATACTTCATTCTATAATAATTTGAAATTGGGATACAACACCTTCAATCGTTGTTCTACTAAACCTGGCACCCTTCAACTTACTATTTAGAGGGTTTAAATTAAAATTACTAGCAGTTCTAAAATCTGTTTTTTCTAAATTTGTTGCTTCAAAAATTGCACCTCTTAAATTACAATCTTCAAAAATAGTTTTAGTTGCCAGGGTTTCCGTAAAATCTACATGCTCTAAATTACAAGATATAAAAGACGTATTTGGTATCTTTAGCTTATAAAAGGATGAAAAATTTAGCTGACATTCTTTAAATGAAAATTGCAAAAGGAACTGGTTCGCTTCATGAAACTTTACCCCAATCATCTTGCAGCCGACAAAGTATATATTTATAAATGAGCTATCCTTTATAATTGCATTACTAAAATTACAATCCGTAAATTGGCATTCTATAAATTGGATACTTGAGACCTGTGCGCTTTGAAAATTACAATTTACAAAAGTGCAGTTATCATATTCACCTTTCTCAATACTTCCTTGAGTAAAGTCTATTTTAACATAGTCGATGCTACTAAAATGGTTATCACTCATCATTTAATTGAAAAATAATTTTTTTTACTGCCACCCATTATACCGCTTTTAAACTGAGATCTAAATTAGAAACAGCATGTGTTAATGCACCAGAAGAGATGAAATCTACACCACAATCTGCATATTTTCTTATTGTTTTTTCATTGATTCCTCCAGAGGACTCGGTAAAACAGGTGTCTCCAATTAAAGCAACTGCCTTCAACGTGTCCTCGTAATTAAAGTTATCTATTAAAATTCTGTGGACACCAGTATTTGAAAGAATTTCTTGGATTTCCTCTAGACTTCTTGCCTCTACAATTATATTAAGGTCCATTTTTTTTTCAATTAAATATTTCTTTGCCTTTGTGATTGCTGCAGAAATCCCTCCTGCGAAATCAATATGATTGTCTTTAATCATCATCATGTCATACAGCGCGAATCGATGATTTACGCCACCTCCTATTTTTACAGCCCATTTTTCAATTGCTCTAATTCCCGGTGTTGTTTTGCGGGTATCTAAAACTTTCGTTTTTGTTCCTGCTAGTAGAGCAGTAAAAAAAGCAGTCTTTGTAGCAATTGCCGACATTCGTTGCATGGCATTTAAAACTAAACGTTCTGCCTTGAGGATGGACTGTGACCTTCCGTACACAAGAAAAACAATATCGCCATACTTCACCTTTTCACCGTCTTGAATAAAAGTTACGACCTCCAAATCTTTATCCACATATGCAAAAACTTGCTTTGCAAATGCAACACCTGCAATAATCCCTTCATCTTTAACCAGTAGTTTGGCCTTTCCAGTCGCATTTTGTGGAATACAAGAAAGTGATGTATGATCCCCATCTCCAATATCTTCTCGAATTGCATTGGCAATAATAAGTTCTAATTCATTTTCAAACTGCTCCTTTGATATCATATTTTTTGTGAGTTCTACGGTAAAAATAACAATGATTTTTAACTTTACAGGACTTCTGTTGAATTTATACTTTAAAACTAATAAATTTGTACAAACATTAGAACCTACTTGAACGCAATCGAAGGAAACCCTTAAAGGGGTGCTTCCGACTTATATCTCATATATATTATGAAAATTAAACTTTTAGTAATTGGAAAAACAGATCATAAAAGCTTACATCAATTAATTGACGAGTATCAAGACCGTCTAAAACATTATATAAAATTTGAGCTGGAAGTTATTCCTGATATTAAAAATGTTAAGAATTTAAGTGAATTACAGCAAAAACAAAAGGAAGGCGCTTTAATTTTATCGCGATTGCAAACCACAGATCATTTAATCTTACTCGATGATAAAGGAACGCACTTTACTTCTGTCGCGTTTTCAGAATATCTTCAGAAAAAAATGAATGCGGGAATGAAACAACTTGTTTTAGTTGTTGGCGGACCTTATGGCTTTTCCGATGCTGTTTATGAAAAATCCAATGGTAAAATATCTGTATCTAAAATGACTTTTTCACATCAAATGATTCGTCTTTTTATCATAGAACAATTGTATCGGGGGTTTACAATTTTAAGGAATGAACCTTATCATCACGCGTAAACGTTTGCAAATCTTTTTTAACCTTGACATACTCTTGAGGTGCGTGTTTTGTAATTTTCTTAAAAGCACTGAAGAATGGATTGTAAGAAGCAAAGCCAATTGTATGCGCTAACGACTCGAGTGTTTCTGTATCTAAGAAACTTTTTTCAATAAGCCTAATAGCATCCTGCACTCTACTGTTCATTCTAAATTCAGTGAAAGACAAACTAGAATGGTATTTAAATAAAAACACAATATGACTTTTGGGAACGCCAATACTTGCTGCAATATCACTTTGAGATACTTTTTGGTTGCGAAAAATGAGCCCTGTAGTACTTAACTTATTTACTTTCTCGATATAGGTGGAAATATTATCTTTAATATTGTCTTGTAAAACCTTGTCTTGCGTATTCTTTACATTCACTATCTCAATAATCCAATTATTATCGTTGACAATAGCATCCATATTTTCTAACACAGAAGAGTGAAACTTTGACAATGTTTGATTCAGCACTGGTAAACCAAATAATATTTCTGGTGAAATTAGAATTTTAAAAAAACTGAGTAGCCAAAAGGTTAATGAAAAAATAGCCATTGTTTTACCAGAGAGCATCATTCCTTTAAATGATTCATTATACACAGAAACAATTACCATAAAACCACATAATAAATTAACAAGGAAGAAAAAAATGGTCCAATTTTTTATTAATTTAAAGTGCTCATTGTTCAAAGACATGCTTTTCCGGAGCCATATTTTCTTTTTTAGCAGCTTAAAAGTTAATATTATGTAAAAAAGTATATGCAAAGTGATAAAAAAGAAATTCGTCATCTTTCCAAAATAAAAGAGTACGCTTTGTTTTAGAAAATCATTTGAATTGATAACATAGAGGAAAACAATAAAAAAAAAGTGTTTTAAATCCGTGATATTATGTCTCTTTTTTTGAAGTAGTAAGTTCTTGTAATATAAGTAAGCACTGGGTACAATACTTAAATATAAAATTGAATAAAAACCTGTATCAGGTTTCATTAAGCTCTGTAAACCAACAGTGTAACTTCCATGAATAAAAAATCGAAGAGAAATTATTCCTATGATTAAAATTAAATAGAAATTACAAAAAGGATTAGATTTATAGTACCTGATCATTAAAAAAAGTGTAATAAACCCAACGATACTTGTTACTAAAAATAAAAATGATTCTAACAAATTTTTAACATTAAAATTCGTTTGTAAATATAATAAAATTAGCACTACATTTACACAATATCTTACTGAATACTTAAAACTCTTACTGATTTGTTTAAAATGAGATTAATCTAATCGTTTTAAACACACAAAGTGTTTGATTTTTATTTAGATTTGTTCAACAGTATATAAAAATGTTTTAAAGAAAACTTACAATATACCTGTCAGCGTTATTTATTCATTACAGAGGAGAAAGTAATTATTTGTTTTTTGGGGAAAATATAATTAAGGACTCTTAAATCTTTATGAATAAAGTTGACAGGTTACTTTTAACTTCACAGAAAGTTTCAAAAAAATCTTCTACACAAATTAGTCAATACATTGTTTTGCATTTCAAAACAAGTATTTATATTTCTCCATTAAATACTCTTAATTTATTTACAAAACCCACTCTTGTAATGCGTATCAGAAATTTAAATCGCTGAAACATTTCCTTGCGCAGTGCACTTCATTTAATGGATGCATTATTGGCGTTCCAGCGGGCGAATAGTAAAAAAACAAGATGAAAAGGATTACATTTGTTTTAAATTAAATATTTTTAATGAAATTAGTCTTCGCTACAAATAACAATAACAAACTTAAGGAAGTACAAGAAATGCTGCCGAAAGCAATACAACTATTAGGTTTAAAAGACATTAATAGTTTTGAAGAGGTGGCTGAGACAGAGACTACACTTGAGGGAAACGCAAAGTTAAAAGCATCTTATATCACAGATAAATATGGCTTCAATTGTTTTGCTGATGACACAGGCTTGGAAGTAGAAAGTTTAAATGGAAAGCCTGGGGTTTATTCTGCCCGATTTGCTGGAGAACCCTGTAACTCTGAAAATAACATGCAAAAGCTACTAAAAGAGCTGCAAAAACACAAGAATAGGAAAGCACAGTTTAGGACCGTAATTTGCTTGCATATCGCGGCACAAGAATTCTTATTTGAAGGAGTTTGTAAAGGTGAAATTTTAACTAAAAAAGAAGGAAGTAAAGGGTTTGGATATGACCCTATCTTTAAACCTGAAGGTTTCTCGCAATCTTTTGCAACCATGAGTTCCTTAGAAAAAAACAGGATTTCCCACAGAGGAATTGCAATCAAAAAATTGGTTGATTTTTTAAAAGATAAATATTCATAATACCTATAATCACGTAACAAAGGAAATTGCGATGCGCTACTTCAGCACTGGCAAGTAAATTATTTTTAACAAACACAAGATCATGTTAAAACCAGCATCTAAAAAACCTTTTCTACTTTTGTTCCTACTACTCATGTTTTTATGCCTTTTAAACATAAGTTTGGGCTCTGTACCTATTCCTTTCCAAGACATTTTAAACATCTTAACAGGAGGCATTGACACGAAAGAAAGTTGGCAAACAATCATTTTAAATTTTCGCTTACCAAAAGCAATTACAGCAATCTTAGTCGGTTCAGGTTTATCTGTTGCAGGACTATTGATGCAAACTTTTTTCAGAAATCCCTTAGCAGGGCCTTTTGTGCTCGGCATTTCTTCTGGCGCAAGTTTTGGTGTCGCTTTATTTATTTTAGGGGGCTCTCTTTTTAGTGGCTTTCTTATAACAAATTCAATTTCAAATTGGTCTTTGCCCATGGCTTCTAGTTTTGGTGCCTTTTTAGTTTTGTCGGCAGTCGTTATTGCAGCCAACAAAGTAAAAAATACGATGTCTATTTTAATAATAGGACTTATGTTCGGCAGCCTAACTGCAGCTTTAATTAGTATTTTGTCTTATTTTAGTGAAGCATCACAAATTCAGCAATTCTTATTTTGGAGTTTTGGGAGTTTGGGCAACCTCTCGTGGAATGAACTGTTTATTTTTATAGCGGTTTACAGTATTGCAATCCTAGCAAGCATAGGCGTTATAAAACCATTAAACAGTTTGCTTTTAGGAGAAAATTATGCAAAAAGCGCAGGAATTAACATCAAGAAGAGCCGAAATATCATTTTATTAATTACAAGTGTTTTAACCGGAGTTATTACCGCTTTTGCTGGGCCAATTGCATTTATTGGACTGGCAGTTCCGCACATTGCAAGAATAATTTTCAGTACCGCAAACCATAAAACATTAATTCCCGCAGTCCTCCTTTTAGGGGCTATTGTAATGTTAATTTGCGATACCATTTCCCAGCTACCTGCAAGTGAATTTACACTCCCTATAAATGCGATTACTTCTTTATTTGGTGCACCCGTTGTGATTTGGCTTTTAATTAGAAAAAAACAACTCTTTGTCTAGATGCTTGAAAATACTAAAAATATTATGCTACAAACCGAAGACCTTACCATCGGATACGCTCAAAAAAAAGGAGACAAAATTGTCTTATCTAAAATAAACATCGCTATAGAAAGCGGAAAATTGATTAGTGTACTCGGAAAAAATGGCATTGGAAAATCTACTCTTCTTAGAACACTTTCTAACGTACAAAAACCGATTTCTGGCGATGTATATTTCGAAGAAAAATCTTTACATAGCTATTCAGAAAACGCGCTATCAAAAAAACTTAGCCTAGTATTAACAGAGCGCTTGCCTGAGAGTCAATTAACGGTTTTTGAATTAATTGCATTGGGAAGACAGCCGTACACAAATTGGATAGACAGCTTATCTGCTGGTGACATAGAAAAAATTAATGCGGCAATGCGGCAAACGGAAATAACCCATTTAAAAAATGCACTTTTTTATGAATTAAGCGACGGTCAACTACAACGTGTTTTAATCGCAAGGGCACTAGCACAAGATACTGCTGTAATCATTCTCGATGAGCCAACAGCACATTTAGACATGCATCAAACGATTAATATTTTTGTTTTGTTGCAAAAGCTTGTAAAAGAAACCAATAAGACCATTATAATTTCCTCTCATGAAATTAATTTAGCATTAAAACTTTCAGATCAAATTATCCTAATGACAGAAAACAAGGTGCAGTTCGGCACTACAGCGGCCTTAATTTCACAAAGTGCATTTGACACTATCTTTCCTGATACCCTTCTTCAATTTGATAAAACCATAGAGCAGTTTGTAATTAAAAACTCCTAACTCCAAAACAAGGCTAACTTTTTGTTACTTTTGAGAACAAATGATATTAAACAAAACATGTATTAAAACGATGAAAAAAACACTTTATATTGCAAGTACCGTCGCATTTTTGGCTTGCGGCCCAATTAAAAACACTCCAAAAGAAGCAGAGAACATAGATCAAGCTGCAAAATATGCTTCCTCTATAACGGCTAAAGATTTAGGAAAGCACTTATTTATTTATGCATCAGACGAATTTGAAGGTAGAAATACAGGAGAGCCTGGACAAAAAAAAGCGGTTGAATATTTAAAAGATTTTTACATCTCTGAAGACATTAGCACTCCTTTAGGCGGCAATGACTATTTTCAGGAAGTATCTGGAGATTGGTTAACCAAAAACTCAAGAGAAACATTAAAAGACTCTGAAAATGTAGTTGCTTTTATCAAAGGAAGTGAAAAACCAGACGAAATCATAGTAATTTCAGCACATCTAGATCACGAAGGTATTAAAGATGGGGAAATTTATAATGGAGCCGACGATGATGGCTCGGGTACTGTAGCAATCTTAGAAATTGCCCAAGCTTTCCAAATGGCTGCAAAAGCAGGAAAAGGACCAAAGCGCTCTATTTTATTCTTACATGTCACAGGTGAAGAGAAAGGGCTGTTAGGCTCAAAATACTATACAGATGTAGCACCATTATTTCCTTTAAAAAACACCGTTTGTAATTTAAACATAGACATGATTGGTAGAATAGATGACCGACACAAAGCAGATCCTAATTTTGTGTACTTAATCGGTTCAGATAAGTTAAGTACGGAATTACACCAGATATCTGAAGCTGCAAATAAGAAGTACACGAAAATAAATTTGGATTATAAATATAATGACGAGAACGATCCGAATAGATTCTACTACAGATCCGATCACTATAATTTTGCTAAAAACAATGTACCAGTTATCTTTTACTTCAACGGTACACATGAAGACTACCATCAACCTTCTGATACCCCAGACAAAATAAACTATAATTTATTGGAGAATAGAGCACGTTTAATTTTTCATACCGCATGGGAAGTTGCAAACATGGACAAAAGAATTATAGCCGACAAAGCAGTCGTAAAAGGAGCAGCAGCAGAATAAATTCTGTAATTTCCCTATGATTAAAACCAAGCTTTCGCTTGGTTTTTTTTGTTACAAAAATCTCTTAATGTTTCTCGCTTTTCAAAAGCGCCGGAAACTTCTTTTTAAACTTGTTTAATCTTGGCACGGAAACCGCTTTTACATAGCTTTGGTTTGGGTTTCTTCGCTCATAGTCTTGGTGGTACGCTTCCGCTTTATAAAACTTTGTAAATGCTGTCACTTCTGTTGCAATCTTGCGTTTATACACAGTAGCACTTAATTTTTCAATTGTCTCCTCGATAATTTTCTTTTCTTGTACGGTGTTATAAAAAGCAATGGAACGGTATTGTGTGCCATAATCTGGGTGCTGGCCGTTGACCGTAGTTGGATTGTGAGAGCCAAAGAAAACAGTCACTAAGGTTTCAAAACTTACTTTTTTAGGATTGTAGTACACTGCTACCGTTTCTGAATGCCCTGTTTTTCCAGTCCCTATTTTAGCGTAAGTTGGATTCAGTGTTTTTCCTCCAGCATAGCCTGAAACCGCCTCCTCTACTCCAATTAAACTCTCAAAAATAGCCTCTACACACCAAAAGCAACCACTGGCAAAATAGGCGACTTTGACACCCTCTTGCGGAACATATACTTGCTTCTCAATATCTTTTTTGCTTTCTTTTTTATCTGTAAAACCAAAACAAGAAACCAACATTACCAAACAAATGACTACTAAACCTCCTTTTATAATTTTCATCCTTTCATGTATTAATATATATTCATAGAAAACAAAAACGTGCTAACAACGTCTTTTGTAATCGCACTGGACTCTGATGGTAAAGGTTTTATAAATCCTAAGCACAGAGCACCCTGCAAAATTACGTATCTTTTTACAGTTGTTTACAACTTTAGCATTTTGTTAAGAAACCTTTTTGCTTAGAAGGGTTCAGATAGTTATTTTTGTTGGAGTAATTTAAGAACATTCTGTGTTCTATAAATTCCTTGGAAGTAAGGTTCATATGCCTCTCTTACCTGTACTCGAAGAAATAACCAAATTAGTACGTACCTTTTAATGGAGCATTTTATAGTATCAGCGCGTAAATACCGTCCAAAAAACTTTCAGGAGGTTGTTGGGCAACAAGCCATAACAAATACGTTAGAAAATGCAATAAAAAACAATCACTTAGCACAAGCTTTATTATTTACAGGTCCTCGTGGTGTTGGTAAAACCTCGTGCGCGAGAATTTTAGCAAAAAGAATAAATCAACAAGACGCAGAAAACGTCGAAGAAGAAGATTTTGCTTTTAATATTTTTGAATTGGATGCCGCCTCTAATAATTCTGTTGATGACATCAGAAGCTTAACAGATCAAGTTCGAATTCCGCCACAAACGGGTAAATATAAGGTGTACATCATAGATGAAGTACACATGTTGTCACAAGCAGCATTTAATGCCTTTTTAAAAACACTGGAAGAGCCACCGGCGCATGCAATCTTTATTTTAGCAACTACCGAAAAACATAAAATAATTCCTACAATTTTATCTCGCTGTCAAATTTTTGATTTCAAAAGAATTGGTGTCCTAGATGCTAAAAACTATCTCAAAAAAATTAGTGAGAAAGAGAATATTATCGCAGAAGACGATGCCTTGCATATTATTGCTCAAAAGGCAGATGGTGCAATGCGAGACGCCCTGTCTATTTTTGACAGAGTTGTTAGTTTTTCTGGAAAAAACCTAACAAGAGAAGCAGTTACGGAAAACCTAAATGTATTGGATTACGATACCTATTTTGGGATGACAGATTTGCTGTTGGACAATAAAATACCAGAGGTATTAAATGCTTTTAACGTGGTCTTGGGCAAGGGTTTTGAGGGCCATCATTTTATAAATGGACTGGCAAGTCACTTCAGAGACCTCTTAGTTGCTAAAGACAAAGCCACGTTAGATTTATTAGAAGTTGGTGACAGCGCTAAAAAGAAGTATTTAACACAAGCCACTAGAGCCAGTATTCCTTTCTTGCTGCAAGCCATACAAAAAGCAAATGATTGCGACTTAAATTATCGCGCTTCTAAAAATCAACGTTTACTGGTGGAGCTATCGATTATGCAGATTGCCTCTATCACTTTTGATGGAGAAAAAAAAAAACCAGCTAACTACATAATTCCAGCTACCTTTTTCCAAGCACTTTCGCCATTAAAGAAAAAAACTACTGCTGTAATTACTGCCAAACCAGAAGAGATAGCAACCCCTATAGTTACCGATCCAAAACCTGAAATTCAAAAAACGGTTGTTGAGAAATCTGCAGTTCAAAAACCCATTCTAAAAAATGTAGGCCGTCTAAATACAAAACCTGGCAAGTATTCCTTAAAAGGATTCAATCAGCAAAAGGAAGTTAAAAAAACGGTGGTGGAAGAGAATTTTGACCAACATCCAAAAACTACTTTTACCGAAGAAAAACTGCAAGAACTCTGGAAAGCATATGTTGCGCTATTAAATTCAAAAGGAGAACGAAGTATGGCCTCTATTGTAGGTACAGATATTCCTTCCTTAGGAACTGACTATAAAATTACATTTACTGTCCCCAATAAGTTAATGGAAAATCAATTCAAAAAAGGAAGGCCTGGATTAATGAAGTTCCTTCGAGCGCAATTAAACAATTATGGGATTTCAATAGTGGTGGAACTAAATGAAGCCATTGAGAAAAAATTTGCTTATACCCCGCAAGAAAAATATAATAAACTAAAAGAAAAAAATCCTCTTCTCGAGAAATTACGTCAGGCTTTTGAATTGGACCTATAAAAGATTACATTCCAAAGAACTGTTGCTATAAATTTATAGAGCTCCTTCCCACACCATTGTTTTCCGTAAATATATTCTTCTTTTAAAATTTTTTAGGACTTACTCAAGAATACCAGCTATTGTTTGCAAGAAGTACTTGCTAATAAAAAAAATGACGTTCCTAGAAAAAGAAAATTATAAACTGTATCCTTTTAGCGAAGTAATAGAAAATAACAACCTCTTTTTTAATCATACGATTAAAGAAGGAAAATTAACTACAAGAAACGCCATTCGAATTTTAGATTTATATCAATATCCTTCAGAAATTATTAAAGCTGCAAAAGCAATAGAAAAAACCTATTTCTCTTGAATTACTAGTTTTTTCCCTAAATAAGACAAAGTTAAGTTTTCTTTCGCTTCTGCTGTGTTTTCAAACTCTGGTATCAAATAAATTCCTTCTCCTTTCTCAATAAACAACGGAATCGATTTTTCCTCCTTAGAAAATAATTCCAAAATATTGTTATAGGCTGCCGCTGTTTTAATCTCAACTTCTAGAATCGCAGGGTTTTCTCGATACGCTTCGCTCAGATTGATATAATCATCATTCGGTGTAAAAAAGTTTTTTCTTTCTAATTCTGTAGCTTCTGAAATTTCTTTAGACGAAGCTAGTTTATAGGAACCATGTTCTCCAAAAGCCGTTGAAAGACTATTTAAAGCATCTTTATTAACCATATCACTACCCGTTAAAGCGATTAAATAACCAACGTCATTCAATTCAATATTATCAGTTAGCGTATCATCATAAATATCAATTTGCAACGCTTCTAAGCCATCCTTTTCCGCTAGTTCTATAAAATTCTTATTAGAATCAATTAAAATGACTCTCTTTCCTTTATCCTTTAAATAATTTGCAATTAACCGTGTTGCACCTGAAGCCCCTACAAATAAAATTGAATCTGAATTTTTTAAGAAGACGCCTACCATCTTAGCAAAAATTCTTGCAGTAGTCGCATTCAATAAAACCGTTCCAAGAACAATCATAAAGACCAAGGGTGTAATATATTCTGCACCTGCTACTCCATGTTTTAATAATTTGCCTCCAAATAAAGAAGCAATACCAGCTGCTACAATTCCTCTTGGCCCTACCCAACTTATAAATATTTTTTCATTTAATTTTAATTTGGAATTAAAGGTACTCGCAAATACGGCTAAAGGCCTAATAACAAAAACTACAATAGCAAATAGTGCTGCTGTTTTCCATGTATATAACAACATTAATTCAGCCATGTTAATATTTGCAGCCAATAAAATAAATAAAATAGAAATTAATAGGATACTTAAAGACTCTTTAAAATAGAGTAACTCTTTTAAGTTTTTTACTTTACTGTTTCCTAAAACCATTCCCATAACAACCACGGCTAAAAGGCCTGATTCATGCGCAAAAACCTCAGACTCTACAAATACTAATAAAACAGTTGATAGCGAAACTACATTTAATAAATAATGTGGAATCAGTTTTTTGTTAATGGCATAGGCCAATGCGTGTGCAAATGTGAAGCCAAAACTTGTTCCAAATAAAAGAATTTTTCCAAACTCCATTAAAGCTGTTTTTGTAAATCCACCACCACCACCAACGCTAATAAACTCAAAAACTAAAACGGCCACCAAAGCCCCTATTGGATCTATTAAAATTCCTTCCCATTTTAAAACCGTAGATACATCTTTCTTAAGTGGAATATTTCTTAAAATTGGTGTTATTACAGTGGGTCCTGTTACAATAATTAATCCTGCAAATAGAAAAGAAATCTCCCAACCTAAATTAAAGATATAATGTGTTACAATTCCAGCACCTAAAAAAGTAATCGCAGCACCCAAAGTAATTAGTTTTGTAATTACTGGACCTACATTTTTAATTTCACTTCTTTTTAAAGTTAAGCCACCTTCAAAAAGTATGATACTTATTGCTAAAGAAACAAAATAATACAAACCATCTCCTGGAAATAAGCCTTTTGAACCATTCCAAACTGGCTCAATCCATTTAGAGCCGTTATCACTTAAGTAAGCTGCGGCTATTGGACCAACTAGCAAACCAATTAAAATTAAAGGTAAAATTGCTGGAATTTTAAATTTCCAAGCAACCCATTGTGCTAAAATTCCTAAAATAATAATCCCCGCTAATTCTAACATTTTTTTATTTTTTTGAGTAAATTTAACAATCTTTGATCAGCATCAAAATAAATTTTATTGTTTTTTTATTTCTTTTAAAGTTCGCTATATTGTCCCTATTAATTCAACTTTAAATACCAACCTTGCAAAAGATTCATAAAATATTAATTGGAATTGCATTTTCACCCAATTTAAAGCCTAATTTATTTGAGGCAATACGAATAGCCAACATGTTTAATGCAGAATTAATTGGGGTTCATGTAGGTGAAAAAACAGCTCAAAAAGAAGCCGATTTAAATCAAGTTATTTCCGAGGCAGACCGCTTACATGTTCCACTAAAAACTATTTGGCAGCAGGGAAAACCAGTTGCTGTAATTTTAAAAACTGCGGCGGTTGAAAATGTAGACTTGCTTATTTTAGGAGCCTTACAAAAAGAAAATTTACTAAAATACTACGTAGGTTCTATTGCTAGAAAAATCACTAGAAAAGTAGGTTGTTCTATTTTATTACTCATCAAACCCTCCATTGAAAGACAAGCCTGTAAGCACATCGTTGTAAACGGTTTAAAGGACAAAAATACCGCAGAAACCATTCGAACATCTGTTTTATTTTGTACACATTTATTATGTAAAAAAATGACCATTGTTGAAGAAATAAGTCAAAGTGAACTCCAAGTGCAAGTAGACGATGACAAAAGCTTAAGAAGAGCTACCATTGCAAAGGAGCGCCTAAAAAATAGAGAGGACCAGCGTATCAACACCATCTTGAAAGGAATACCTTGTGATCACATCACTATAAAAACACAAAGTATTTTTGGCCGAAGAGGCTACTCTATCGGACACTATGCAAAAGTAAAAAGAGCAGATTTACTGATAATGAATGCGCCCCGTAAGCTCGGCCTTTTAGATCGAATTTTCCCACACGATATCGAATATATTTTATCAGAATTACCAACGGATGTTTTAATTGTTAAATAGATGCAGAAGAAAAACCCTTTTAAAACATTTTTAGGAGAAATTCCGCAAAACCTCTTTTCTGGGTTTGTTGTTTCTTTAATTGCCCTTCCTTTAGGATTGGGACTCGCATTGGCATCCGGTGCACCGCCAATTTCTGGTATTATTGCCGCAATTGTTGGGGGTATCGTAGTTTCTTTACTCGGTGGTTCTAAAGTAACCATTACCGGACCTGGAAATGGTTTGGTTGTTGTAATTCTCTCTGCAATCACTATTTTAGGAGAAGGAAATGCCTATCAAGGTTATTTATTTACCCTTGCTGCCATTGTTATCTCCGGAATCCTTCTAATCATCTTGGGTTTTTTGAGAATGGGAGCTTTGGGCGACTTTTTCCCATCCTCGGCAATACAAGGAATGCTCGCAGCCATCGGTATTGGAATCTTTGCAAAGCAAATTCACGTGATGTTTGGAAATTTAAATGCGAAAGGAAGTATCATTGAATTGCTTATTCAAATTCCTGAAGGAATCATACACTTTGTAAGCACCTCCGAGAAAAGCGCCTTCTATGCAGGATTAATTGGTATTATTAGCTTGCTGATTATGGTCTTTTATAGTAAAATTAGAAATCGATACTTTCAACTAATTCCTGCACCCATGTGGATTGTGGTATTAAGTGTTGGGCTCTACTATTATTTTGAATTATTTACCACGGCGGCGTACCCGATTGATACAAGTTTACTCATTGACCTCCCAAACGACGTCTTTGGTAGTTTTGCCTTTCCTGACTTTGGAAAAATATACGAGCTAGAATTTATAGGTGCGGTCATCTCCATTACCCTTATTGCAAGTATAGAAAGTTTACTCAGCATTAAAGCAGTAGACAAATTAGACCCTTTAAAAAGGCGCTCAAATATAAATAAAGACATTAGAGCATTGGGGCTTGCGACTGTCATTAGTGGATTTTTAGGCGGGCTAAATGTAGTTACTGTAATTGCAAGAAGCTCTGTAAATGTAAATAATAAAGGAAGTAATCGCTCTGCAAACTTTTTTCACGCACTCTTTTTAGTTGCTTTTATTTTACTCTTCGCAACGGAATTGCGCAAAATTCCATTGGCTGCACTTGCCGCTATTTTAGTATTTACCGGTTATAAATTAGCTGCTCCAGAGAACATAAAGAAGGTGTTCAAAATTGGGTCTGAACAATTATTAATATTTATAGCAACACTTTTAGTAACCATCTCTACAAGTCTGATATTAGGCATATTAGTTGGAATCATTATCACATTCGTAATTCATGTTATCATTAATAAAAACGGGGTATTATTTTTTAAAAATATTCTAAAACCAAATGTTTTAATGTTTACCGAAGAAGGGAAATATTATGTAAGTGTCAAGAATTTTTCTAGCTTTTTAAACTATACAAAATTAAAATCCAAACTAGATCAAATTCCAGAAACCAAAGAAGCGATTGTAGATTTTTCATTGTGTGATTTTGTCGATCATTCGGTCATGGAAAACATGAACAATTACTCTGAAACTTTTGAAAGAAAAGGAGGACACTTTGAAGTAATTGGTTTGGATGATGCGAAACCGGGAAGTGCACATCCTTTTGCGCTCCGAAAAATACTACCGAAACAAATGTCTCCCAAAGAAGGCGTTTTAACAAAAAGACAAAAATACATTCAAAAAATTAGTGAAGAAATGCAGTATTCGTATGATGCTTTTTCTGATTTGAAAATAGAAGAATTGCCAAGCTTTGGGTATTTTAAAACACGAAAACTTGATAAAATATCTAATGTGCTCACAAAAAATGATTGTACCATTTTTGATGTACAATTTTCTGAAGGAGAGATGATTGCAAAGCAGGTTATTAAGGCCACAATGTTTCACATTCAAACACAAAACAAGCTGCCTAAATTCACGCTAGACAAGGAGGGTGTTTTTGAATATCTCTTGCATTTTGCTGGTTATAAAGACATTGAAATTAATGCACACCCAGATTTTAACAAACGCTTTTATTTATCTGGAAAAAATGAAGAAAAAATTAGAGCATTTTTCACAGATGAACTAATTTTGTTTTTAGAAAGCAACAAACAATATCATATAGAAGCTACAAATACGGGGCTTTTAATTCTGAGTAAGGAAAGGTTGGCCAGTGTTAATGAAATCAAAGCGCTTGCCTATTTTGGTGCAGGTTTGCAAAAAATTATAGAAAAATGTTAGGATTACAGTTTGAAACAGAAACTTCTTGGGCAGATATAGCCAAAGTAAATTTAGAGCAGATATTAACAGATCATGCTTTTTTAGAGCAAAAAGCGGCTTCCAATGCCGTTTCTATTATCATTAATTATTCTGAAGAAACGGAATTGGTAAAGGAAATGAGCAATATTGCTATTGAAGAAATGCAACATTTTAAAATGGTGCATCTTTTAATGGTAAAAAGAGGTATGGTTTTGGGGCGTGAGCAAAAAAATGATTATGCCATTCGCCTGCAAAAGTTCTTCACAAAAACCAACGACAGAACAAATGCACTTGTGCAACGCCTGCTTGTTGCTGCCCTTATTGAGGCGCGCAGTTGCGAACGTTTTAAAGTATTTTCAGAAAACATGGAAGAGGAAGAATTGGCTAAGTTTTATAAAAATTTAATGATTTCTGAAGCCAACCATTACACTACTTTTTTACAACTTGCAAGAACCTACCAAGACAGAGCCATTGTCGATGAAAAATGGAATGCATTGGTGGCATTTGAAGGAGAAATGATGCGCGAACGCGGAAATCTTGCTAAAATTCACGGATAAGCCTAAGCCCATTTTTAAACCCATAAGATGCCACTAAAGACTACTAATAGTCACGAATCTTTGAAAACCAACTAATAAAATCAATGTTTAGCAAAGAAGAAGCTGCTTTCATGCGCAAAGAATTTTGGATCAGCTTTGGAAAGTCCTTTCCAAGAAAATGGCTATTGTACAATACAGCTATGAAAGGAGTCTCTTTTAAGTTTGTAGCGGATAGAAAAAGTGCAGCTGTTTGCTTAGATCTTGAAAACCCAGATGAATTGGTAAACCTCCTCTACTACGATCAATTGCTTTCTTTACAAGTACTCATCGCCTCCGAAATACCAGAAATTATCTTCAATGATGCCTATGTACTTGATAGTGGAAAAATAATTCATAGAATCTATGTCCCTTATGAGCAGAAGTTTAGCATCCATAATAAAAATAACTGGAGTGCTTGTTTCCAGTTCTTTTTAGAAACAATGCCAAAGTTTGAAGATTTTTTCTACGAATATGAAGACATCATTAAAAATATATAAGTCCTAAACCTCCTCTTTTTTCTAACAAAGCTAAAAAGAGTCGGAATTTTGTACAATATCCTTTGTGGCCTTTGCCTACTGCAGTATTTTAATTTATAGAAACTTTAAAATAAAAAGAGTTTTTCACCTTAATTAAGCGATGTATATTTGCAGTATGATTCAAAACGACACTATTATTGCTTTGGCAACTCCCTCAGGCGTGGGTGCAATTGCTGTTATTAGACTTTCGGGGGAACAAGCAATCCATTTTGTGGAAGCAAATTTTAAATCTATTCAAAAAAATAAGTCCCTATTAAATCAGAAAACACATACCATCCATTTAGGCCACATTATAGAAAACAATATTATTTTAGACGAAGTACTTGTTGCTGTATTTAAGAATCCGAACTCGTATACGGGAGAAAATGTAGTAGAAATTTCTTGTCATGGTTCTAGTTTTATACAGCAAGAAATTATTCAATTATTTCTTAAAAAAGGGTGCAGAATGGCAAATAATGGTGAATTTACCATGCGTGCCTTTTTAAACGCTAAGATGGATTTAAGCCAAGCGGAGGCTGTTGCGGATGTCATTGCTTCTAATTCTGCAGCAAGCCATCAAATGGCAATTCAGCAAATGCGTGGCGGTATCACCAATGAATTAAAAGAATTGCGAGCGCAACTATTAGATTTTGCGGCTTTAATTGAACTGGAATTAGATTTTTCTGGAGAAGATGTAGAATTTGCAGACCGCACAAAGTTCAAGGAACTGGTAACGCAAATAACGTTTGTATTGAAACGCTTAATCGATTCTTTTTCTTTTGGAAATGCCATGAAAAATGGAATTCCTGTAGCTATTATTGGCGAACCAAACGTTGGAAAATCGACCTTATTAAACACCTTACTAAACGAGGAAAAAGCCATTGTTTCTGAAATTGCAGGGACTACGCGAGATGCCATTGAAGACGAATTGATCATTGCTGGAGTAGCCTTTCGCTTTATAGATACTGCAGGAATTAGAGAAACCAAAGATCTAATAGAAAGTATTGGAATTAAAAAAGCCTATGAGAAAGCAGACAACGCGCAACTGATTATTTTCTTGATTGATGCCAATAAATTCAACACCAATCAAACACAGTTTTTAGCTGAAATTGACATTATAAAAGCACGTTTTCCAAACAAACGCGTACTTGTTATTGCAAATAAAATAGACACCTTATCTGCAAAAGATAATACGGCGCTGCAAGCGGAGATAGAAAACTTAATTGTACTCTCTGCAAAAAACAATATTGGTATTGAAACGCTAAAATCTGAACTCACCACTTTAGTAAATATCGGTGCCTTGAGCAATAATGAAACCATTGTAACCAATTCGCGGCATTTTGAAGCTTTGAATAATGCATTAATGGCCATTAGCTCTGTACAACAAGGAATTGATTTAGAAATCT
>Ga0209710_1000628_pt1 | contig 31049 bp, 30 predicted proteins | sample ArcticOcean_MG_C_5_FD_187436 | JGI IMG/M metagenome (GOLD analysis project Ga0209710, IMG submission 187436) | Marine microbial communities from western Arctic Ocean - ArcticOcean_MG_CB4_138 (SPAdes) (version 2) | ecosystem: Environmental > Aquatic > Marine > Oceanic | place: Arctic Ocean...
AGATTTTTTCAATTTATCATTAAATACTAATGAAGATGATAAAAAAATTCCTATTGATGATGTAAGAAAGCTTAATGTTTTTTTTCAAAAAACTTTTTCAGTATCTAATATTAAGATAGCAGTTATTAATACAATTGATGATTTGAGTATTAATTCCCTAAATTTACTTTTAAAAACAATAGAAGAGCTTCCAACAAATTCTTATATATTTCTTATTTCACACAAACCTATAAATATATTAAAAACTATAACTTCTCGATGTTCAGTATTTAATATGAACCCATTGAATAACAAAGATTTTGATGTTTTTATTAAAGAAAATACAAAAAGTATTTCAAAAGATGAAAATTTATTTATTAAAGACATTGCTTCGTCTTCTCCAGGTCTTGCGTTAAGTCTATATGAAACAAAAATACTAGATTTATACTTAGAACTGATAGATGATCTTCTTTCTTCAAAAAAATATATAAGAATAAGAGAAACAATTTTAAGGTTAATTTCATCTAAAAGTAATGAAAATAATTATTACATGTTTGTATTACATTTATTAATTAACAATTTAATTAAAAAATCTTCATTTTACCTTTTAGAAAAAAAGTATTTAGAAACTACTCTAGAAAAAGAAAAAGAATTAATTTGTTTAATTATTTCAAAAAAAAATACATTAAAACTTTTGAGTTTAGATTCAAAGTTTGATAAAGATATGCATTCAGCAGGTTTATTAAATGTAAACAAATCAGACATTGTTATTAATATGTTTAAAGATTTGTGTAGTGTTTAATATATTTAAGGGTGTTAATTAAATGAATAATAAATTTTATGTAACTACACCAATATATTATGTCAATGATGTACCTCATATTGGACACGCTTATACAACTTTAGCTTGTGATATTATATCTAGATTTAAGAGATTAGATGGTTTTAATGTTTTTTTCTTAACAGGAACTGACGAGCATGGACAAAAAGTAGAATTGGCCGCTAATAACAAAAAAGTCGAACCTCAAGATTTTGTTGATGAAGTTTCTATTAATTTCAAAAATTTATTAAAATGTATGAAATTTACTAATGATGATTTTATTAGGACTACAGAAAAAAGGCACATAAAGGCTTGTCAAAAAATATGGAATAAACTTATTCAAAATGGTCATATATATTTAGGAAAATATTCTGGTTGGTATGCCATAAGAGACGAAGCTTTTTTCTTAGAATCTGAAATTATTGACGGAAAGGCTCCTTCAGGGGCACCTGTTGAATGGGTTGAAGAACCGTCTTATTTTTTTAATTTATCAAAATGGCAAGATAAATTACTTACACTATATGAAGAAAATAAAGATTTTATATCACCATCTTCTCGTAAAAACGAAGTTGTTAGTTTTGTAAAAGGAGGTTTGAAAGATCTTTCTGTAAGTAGAACTAGCTTTTCTTGGGGAATTAAGGTCCCAAAAGACGATAATCACATAATGTATGTTTGGCTTGATGCATTAACAAATTATATATCAGCTTGTAATTATGCAGATGATGATGATAAAGCGCTTTCTGATTTTTGGCCAGCTGATGTACATATGGTTGGGAAAGATATTATTAGATTTCATGCTGTTTATTGGCCAGCTTTTTTGATGGCAGCTGATTTGCCTGTCCCCAAAAAAATATTTGCACATGGCTGGTGGACTAATGAAGGACAAAAAATTTCTAAATCTTTAGGAAACGTAATTAATCCTTTTGATTTAGTCCAAACATATGGGGTTGATCAAGTAAGGTACTTTTTAATGAGAGAAGTCCCATTTGGTAATGATGGTGATTTTTCTACTTTACAGTTAATTAATCGAGCTAACAGTGATCTTTCAAATAATTTAGGAAATCTTTTTCAAAGAGTTGTGTCAATGGTTGTAAAAAACTGTGAAGGCAAAATACCAGTTAAACCTAAAATTTTTTTAGAAAAAGATCTTATATTAATAAATTCTGTAAAGGACTCGTTAAATCACTATAGAAATTTAATAGACAACCAAAAATTTGATACGTTTTTAAAAGATATTTGGATTATAATAAGTGATGCAAATAAATATGTAGATGAACAAGCTCCATGGTCTCTGAAAAAAAATGACTTTAAAAGAATGGAAGTTGTTCTTTATAGTTTAATTGAAACATTAAAACAAATAGCAATACTGCTTCAACCTTTTATTCCGGTTTCTACTGATTATATGTTAGATCATTTATCTATATCTAATGATTGCAGGCAGTTTAACTCTATTGATATTTTTATAAAGGGAGGAGGGGCCATTTCTATACCATCTTCACTATTTCCAAGAATAGAAAACGATTTTATTAGAGATCAAAAATGAGTTTTTTAATTGATACACACGCACATTTAGATTTTCCTGAACTTTTTTCTAGATTGGATCAAGTTTTAAAAAATGCTAAAGAAAATAATATTTTAAGAATAATTACTATATCGACAAACTTGGAGAAAATAGAAAAAATTATAAATATTTCTCATCAACATCCTGAAATTTTTTTTTCAGTAGGAGTGCATCCCAACGAAGTTTTAAAAGACAAAAATTATTCTAATTATGAAATGATGATTAATATTACAAAGAATTCAAAATGTGTGGGGATAGGTGAGTGTGGTTTAGATTATCATTTTGGAAACGAAAACAAAACCATTCAAAAATTATCATTTGCAACTCAAATAAATCTTGCTAGAGACACAGGCTTACCACTTATTATTCATTCAAGAGATGCAGATGACGACATGGTTGAAATTTTACAAAAAGAGTATAAAAAAGGCGAATTTAAAGCCGTACTTCATTGCTTTAGTTCTGGTGAGAAATTAGCTAGATGTGGTATTGATTTGGGATTTTATGTTTCATTTTCTGGGATAGTTACTTTTAAATCTGCAAAAAAAATTCAAGATATTGCCTGTTTTGTTCCAAAAGAGAAAATTTTAATTGAAACAGACTCTCCTTATTTAGCACCTGTTCCTTTAAGAGGTTCAGTTAATGAACCAAAAAATTGTTTTTATACAGCTAAATTTATTTCTAATCTTAGAAAAACAAATTTTGATGATTTTATTGAACAATTATATAGTAATACTATCAAAATTTTTAACAAGATTTCATAATGGAAAAAAACATTAAAATTACAGTGTTAGGTTCTGGAACTTCAGTTGGTATTCCTGCTCTTGGAAGTCTTGGATGGGGAAAGTGTGATCCGACTAATTTAAAGAATAGAAGACAAAGATGTGCCATTTTAATAGAATCTCAAGATACAACAATATTAATTGATGCTGGCCCTGATATTAAAAATCAACTTATTGAGCACAACATAAAAAAAATAGATGCTGTATTTATAACTCATCAGCATAGTGATCATATCGCTGGACTTGACGAATTAAGGCCTTTTTATTTTTATAATAAAAATAAAATTAAGTTATATGCTCATAATGACTGTTCAAAATATATACTTAAAAAATTTGATTATTTGTTTAATAAAACTTCAACTTCACAATCGTATTTTCAGCCACCATTTGAATTAATTAATATTGAATATTTTGATGAAATTTTTATTAATAATATTTTAATTAAATGTATTAAGCAAGAACATGGAGCAATCAATTCATTAGGGTTTATTATAAATAATAATTTTGCTTATTGTACAGATGTTGTTGGATTTCCATCTGAAAGTTTTAGTTTATTATTTAATTTAAAATTCCTAATTATTACTGGTTTAAGAGAAACACCTCATGTTGCTCATGCTCATTTTGATTTATCATTCACTTGGATTAAAGAGTTAAAGCCTGAGCAAGCTTATTTAACTCATTTAAGCCCTGAATCAGATCATGATACGGTTCTTCGTTTATGTCCAAATGGAGTTGAACCAGCTTATGATGGATTAGTTCTTAATATTTAATTACATAACTCTATTTATTACATAATATATATTATGCGACAATTATATATTGTACAAACACACCCCTAACATTAAACAAATGAATAAAAACAATAGTTTGCACTGAATATGTGAAAAAAAGCTATTATTATAATTATTGATCCTTCTATTAAATTAATAAGATTGATTATATTTATATATAAAATGATTTAACATATAAAAATCATTAATACTGATTTCTAATATTATATTTTATAATTTAAAATTTTAAATACTTAATTCTATAGTATAAAAAAAGGAGATTACAATGAATATAAAACCTTATGGAAACACGGCAGCAAGAAATCATGCTAAGAGTGGTAAAGAAACTAGGCCGTCTTCTATAACAATTGATGCCCATTGCCATCTTCATGTTCAAGAAGCAGCTGATATTGTAGCAGGTCTATTTGATCCTTTTGATATTCCAGCTTTTAGACACAGTAATTCAATAACTACTAATCAGAACGTTCAACAAATAAAAGATAGATTTCTAGATTTAACTAATATCGATCAAAGATTAAATAAAATGGACTCTCAAGGTATTGATATGCAAGTTTTAATACCTGTCCCCTTTCAGCACTATTGTAATATAAAAAGTGATGTAGCATTTAAAGCTATTCAAACTATTAATAACAAACTTTCCGCTGCAGCCAATACCAGACCAGACAGGTTTGTTGCCTTAGGTCAATTGCCCATGCAAAATGGAGATCTTGCTGCTAAAGAAATGGAGCGATCCGTTAAAGAATTAGACTTAAGAGGTTTTCAAATAATAACTTTTCAAGATGGAAAAGAATTGTCTCACCCTTCTTATGACCCTGTTTGGAAAATGGCAACTGAATTAGACGTCCCTATTTTTCTTCATCCGAATGGATATCCTGAAGGAGAAAGATTAAAAAATCACTATTTTATAAATATTATTGGTAATCCTATGGATACAACAGTAGCACTTCATCATTTAATTTTTGACGGCACAATGGAAAAATTCCCTACTCTTAAAATCTTTGTAGCTCATGGTGGAGGATATCTTCCTGCTTATTCTGGAAGAATTGATCATGCTTGGGGCGCTAGACCAGATTGTAGAGGCTATGATCTAAAACATAAACCTTCAGATTATTTAAAAAGAATGTATTTTGATACTGTAGTTTTTTCCTTTGATCAGTTAAAATACCTAATAGATAAATTTGGATCAAATCATATAATAATGGGTACCGATTATCCGTATGATATGGCAGAAGATGATCCAATAGAACATGTCTTAGGTACTGATGGACTATCACAAAATGATATAAAACTCATAACTGGTGGTAATGCTTGTTCTTTATTCAAGATCATTTAAATATAGAAGCTCATTTCTAATAATAACAAATAGAAAATAGAATAATTTTGAAAAAAGAATTTATTTTTGGAGGTTACCAAGGGCCTCAATCTATTCACACTCAATCAGCTAGTGAATTTCTTAAAAATATAAATGAAGAGTTTAGCACTACTTTTATAGTGGACGTTACATCCAATAATGATCTGGCTTCTAGTTTAATAGAAAAAACTATAAATGAAGAAATTCATTCATCTTATTTATTATCAAGTTATTATGAAAAAATTATACCAGAAATTAAATTATTAGATTTGCCATACTTATTTAAAAATAGAAATGAAGCTTATAAATTATTAGAATCAAATTTTTTTAAATACATAAATGATGTTTTAAAAAAAAATAATTTGATACTACTTGGCTTCTGGGATAACGGTGTTAGGCATCTGAGTTCAAAAATCAAAGAAATCATTGTACCAGATGATTGTGAAAATCAGGTTTTGAGAACCACCCCTAGCCCACTCCATATTAATATATTTAAATCTATAGGCTTTATACCAAAACCATTAGATGTAAGAGATTTTAAAATAGCCATAAAAGAAGATACAATAGATGCTCAAGAAAACCCACTCACAAACTATTGGAACTTTGGTATTTATAAGAAGCAAAAATTTGTAACTTTATCATCTCATATGATAGGTTTTTGTCTATTTGTTATTAACAGTGATTATTTTGAAAAATTAACTAAAGAGGAGAAAAAATGTATTATTAACTCTTCTAAAAAAAGCAATGTTTTTCAAAGAACATTGGCTATAAATGAAGATGATATCCTTATAGAAAAAATCAAAGCAGAGGGAGTAAAAATATCTAATCTTTCAGAAAAAAATCTAAATCAATTTAAGAAATTAACTCAAGTCTTTCATGAACAATACTTTCAAGAATTCCCTCGAATGAAAGAATTCATATAAATTTTATAAAAATATAAATCATTTAATCAATGGGTCTAAGAAAATCAAAATCAACCCCTTTATCAGCTTGTAATACATGTTCATGGAATATTTTATTATAGCCTCTCCTTTTTACTATTTCTTTCATATTTTTTTTCTTTTTTCTTAAATTTATTTCTTCATCGGACAATATAAGTTCAATAGATCTATTAACAACATCTAACTTTATAACATCCCCACTTTCAACTATATTTAAAGTACCTCCAGCCGCTGCTTCTGGGCAAACATGAAGAACTATTGTTCCCGAAGCAGTACCACTCATCCTGCCATCAGAAATTCTAACCATATCTTTAACACCTATTTTAGCCAGTTTTTTAGGAATTGGAATTAATCCTGCCTCAGGCATTCCAGGAGCTCCAATGGGCCCTATGTTCCTAAGAAGCAAAATGCTATCTTTAGTTACATTTAATTCTTCACTATCAATTCTATTTGCTAAATCCTCAAGATTTTCAAATACTTCAACAATTCCTTCATGCAGAAGCAATTCTTTACTAGCCGCTGATTGTTTAATTATAGCTGACCCTGGGGCAAGATTTCCAGTAAGTACAGCAATACTTCCCTTTTCAAAAATTGGGTTGTCAGTTTTTCTAATTATTTCTTGTTTCCAATTATACTTAGATTTTTCTATTAAAGCTCTTAATGTTTCACCTGATACAGTCATAGTATCTAAATGAAGATAATCTTTTAACTCTACTAAAATCCTAGGAAGGCCTCCAGATTTAAACAAATCTTCCATATACCCAACTCCAGATGGTTTTAAATCAACAATCATAGGAGTATCTTTTGTCATTTTATCAAATTCATTTAAATTTAAATCAAAACCCAGTCGACCAGCCATAGCTGTTAAATGAACTATTCCATTTGTAGATCCACCAACAGCAGATAGAATTGTTAAAGCATTTTCAAAATTCTTTATTGTTAAAAATTTACTTGGTTTAAAATTTTTAGAAGCTATTTCAACAGCTAATTTACCAGACTGTTCCGCAATCCTTCTTCTTTCTGCTGAAACGGCTGGAGCACAAGCTCCATTAGGCACCATCAAACCAAGTGCTTCTGTAATTAAAGCCATAGTGCTTGCAGTCCCCATTACACCGCAAGTTCCTACAGTAGGAACTAATTGATTATTAACTTCATTTATTTCATTTTCATCAATTTCCTCTGCTCTAAACTTTGCCCAATATCTCCTGCAATCTGTGCATGCGCCAACTCTTTCTCCTCTGTGCGAACCTGTAAGCATTGGACCTGTAACTAGTTGAACAATTGGCATGTCAGCGCTAAATGCCCCCATAATCTGTGCTGGCACGGTTTTATCACAACCACCAATAAGAACACATGCATCCATGGGTTGTGCTCTTAACATTTCTTCTGTGTCAATGGACATAAGATTTCTTAAATACATAGATGTAGGATAAGCAAAAGACTCATGTATTGTAATTGTAGGAAATTCTAATGGGATTGCACCAGACGATAAAATACCAGCTTTAACGCTTTTAATTAAATCTGGAACATTTCCATGGCATGGATTGTAATCACTATAGGTATTTGTGATACCTATAATGGGCTTATCTAACATTTCATCTGAGTAACCCATACCTTTAATAAATGCTTTTCTTAAAAAGATAGAAAACCCTTCGTCACCATAACTAGTTAGATTTTTATACATTCCACTTTTTTTATCAACCATATCAAAAAACTCCTATAAAATTATATGACATTAATAAACTTTAAAATTAAAAAAAACTAATTAATATCTTAAATTATTTTAAAAGTTCGTTTTTAATTTTATCTTTTGTCAAAGGAAGATGTCTTGTTCTAACACCCAAGCATTCATATAAAGCGTTCGCAATAGCTGCACTAACTGGTCCTGCAACAACTTCACCAACTCCAAGAAAAGGAAACCCTTTTTTATCAATAATATTGATATTTATTTTAGGGATGTTATCAAATCCTATTATTTTATAGTTATCCCAATCTGTAGATAAAATTGATTTAGTATCATATTGAACATCTTCATATAAAGTCCAACTAGCCGCTTGAATAAAGCCACCTTCTATTTGTGAAATAACTCCTTCTTCATAAACAACTTCTCCGGCATCTATTGATATCCAAGAGTTAATTAATTTAATTTCAATATCATCAGTTACATTAATTTCAACACCTACAGCACAATATGCTGCTGAATTTTTATAACGAGCAAAAGCAATGCCACGAGTATTATTTATACCTAAAGGTGTATTACTTAATTGTTTTTGAAGGTCCAAAAGTACTTCTTTAGCCCTAATATCCTCAAGATGATTTAATCTAAACGTTATTGGATCAATTTTTGCCACCTCTGCAAGTTCGTTTAAAAAAGATTCAATAGCAAAAACATTACCAAACGCTCCTAAACCTCTTAACGCAGATGTTCTTAATGGTAAGTTATGAACTAAATTTTTAACAAGTCTAGTATTCTTAAAGTTATATAAAGGATCTAAATTTCTGTGTATACCCATATGGGGAGCAGTATTTGGTTTATTTCTTTTTTTATTAAAATTATTATTTAAATATTTAAACGATAGTAAATTGTCAGCACTTCCTTTTGTAGGTCTACTCAAGAAAGTGTCAGCAAAAGTTTCATGTGCCCAATAAACAATATTTCCTTTTAAATCTAATGAACCTTTAATAACACTCAAGGCTGCGCTTCCATAAGGTTCCCAACAATGCTCTTCTTCTCTAGTCCACTTAAGTAATATATATATACCTGGTAATGTCTCAGATATAATAGCAGCTTCATAAGCCGCATCATCAGCTCCATTATGACCGTAGCAGCCTGCCCCAGGCATAAAATTAATCTCAATATTATTTTCGTCTACTTTTAAAGCTTCACTTATTGCACTTCTTGTTTGATAAATTCCTTGGCTATGAGTAAAAATTTTAAATTTATTATCTTGGTATATTGAGCATGCTGCAGAAGGACCAATAGATCCATGCATTATATATGGCTTTGAATAAGTACTATTTAAAGTAATAAATTCCTTCTCATTATAGAATTTATTTTTTGGTATTTCTTCATGAAAAGCTTCGCCACCTCGCTTAACAAGAAGTGTATCTTTATCATTTTTTAAAAGCATTTCATTAATATCTTTAACTTCTAGATCTTCTAAAAGATCCCACGTACATGAATTTGCTATTCTCTTTGCTGATTTAATTACTTCATATTCATCACCTCCAACTACTGCAATAAAAGATCCTTTAACAATAATATTAATATTTAAAGATTCAATCTTAGAGATTAATTTTTGATCAAGTGATTTAACCTTTGAAAAATAATTTGGAGGCCTTACCATTCTTGCGTGTAACATATTTGGAAAATCTAAATCATGAATAAACCTATACTTCCCAGTAACAATATTATTTATTAATTTATTTTCATTTCTAGAATTTGAAAGATTAGGTTCAATTAATCTAATGGGTATTAATGGTAATATTATAATGTTCTTAAAATTATCTAATTTTGCAAAATCCCAATATGAAAAATAAATATTTGTTCCTAAAATTTTTGCAATTCCATTTTCTAAATTAATATCTTCTAATTTGACATTATATTTTAAACAAATATATTCAATAAAAGAGTTTCTAAATGTTATAGTAGCTGACTTTAATGCTGTTCCAGATTGTGAAACAGAAAGACTGCCTGCCGTAAACCCTTCATTGGGTGATAAATTAGTTTTTACGTTTACAACTTCAATTTTTTTAATATTGATATCAAGCTCTCTTGAAGCAATTAGTGCTAAGGTTGTACTTATATGTTGGCCAATATCAATCTTGCCAGTTAGTATTTGTATCATGTTATTATCAAAAATAATCCAGTCAGAAACAAAATTATAACTTTGAATGCTTGTCCCTGATGATAATTGATTCATTTAAATCTCTAAACTATGTTTTGCTAAAGTAGTCTTTATTTTTTTAATTGCCTTCAAAACAGATTGATGAGATCCACAACGGCATAAATTACCTTCTAATGATTTTATAACATCTTTTTGTTTGGGAGAATTTGTTTTATTAAATAAAGAAGTTATAGATATAATTATACCAGCGGTACAATAACCACAATGGGCAGCATTAAATTCTATAAATGCATCTTGTATTATTGAAAGTTTATTGTTTGATTCCAAGCCTTCAATAGTTGTTATTTCTTTACCTTCAAATTCAATAGCTTTTTTACTACAAGATAATATTTGTTTGCCATTTACTAGTACAGAACAAGATCCACATTGCTCTAAACCGCACCCTAATTTACTACCTTTTAAGTTTAAATCATTTCTTAAAACAAATAAAAGCGGCCTATCATCAGGAATATTTAAGTAATGTAGATTTCCATTTACTTTTAATTTACAATTAATTTTATTAGACAATTTAAAATATTTTACCCCCCACAGTAATAAAACTACCTAGCTGTCCAGCCTCCATCGACTAGTACACTTGAGCCTGTCATCAATGAAGATGCTTCTGAAGCTAAAAAGACAAAAGGCCCCATAAGATCTTTAACTTCTCCTAATCTTCCAAGAGGGATCATACCAATAGTAGTTTTTTTAAACTCATCATCTTTTAAAAAAGGTTCTGTCATTGGAGTTTGAATGAATGTAGGACAAACTGTATTAACTCTAATTTGATTAGGGCCTAACTCAATTGCAAGAGCTTTCGTAAAGCCTTCAATAGCAAATTTACTTGCACAATAAGTTGTTCTATTTGGTCCTCCTACATGACCCATTTGAGATGAAACATTAATTATTGAACCTTTAATATTGTTATCTAACATTTTTTTAACAACATGTTTTGTTAAATATATAACTGACCTAACATTTAAAGACATAACATGATCAAAGTCGTTAATATTTGTGTCTATTAATTTTGCAGGCTTATTAGTACCAGCGTTATTAATAAGAATATCAAAAGCATTTGATTTTTCAATCAATTTAGAAACCTCATTCTCATCATTAACATCTAAAACTTCGTAATTAGCTTTAAAGCCTAATGATTTAATATGTTCTGTTAATTCCTTTAATTCTTTTTCAGTTCTAGATACTAAAGTTACATTTGCACCTGACTCTGCCAAGGCTATAGATGCTCCCATTCCAATACCTCTACCTGCTCCTGTAATAAGTGCACTTTTACCATCTAGCCTAAAACTTGGTAATTTTGGATATTTCATTTTTGCTCCTATTCTGCAGACGAATATGGTTCTATATTTCTACCACCAAATCGTCTTACTCTTATATTTGCTTGCTCACCATGACCTGAAAAACCTTCAAGAGCGCAAAGCCTTGAACAATATTCACCAACCATTGCAGAGGCTTCATCCGTTAATATTTTTTGGTAAGTACAAGTTTTTAAAAATTTTCCAACCCACAATCCACCAGTATATCTAGAAGCCGTTTTCGTAGGTAGAGTATGATTTGTTCCTATTACTTTATCTCCAAAAGCAACGTTTGTCCTAGAACCTAAAAATAAAGCCCCATAATTTGTCATATTCTTTAAAAAATAATCTGGATCTTCAGTCATTACTTGAACATGTTCAAAAGCAAGATCGTTTGCAACAGAAACCATTTCATCAATAGTCTCACATACAATTACTTGTCCATAATCAGTCCACGAAACCCTAGCTACGTCTGCAGTAGGAAGTATTTTTAACTGTCTTTCAACTTCTTCAATAGTTTTTAAAGCAAGTTCTTCTGAGTTAGTTAATAAAATTGTTGGACTATTTAAACCGTGTTCTGCTTGACCAAGTAAATCAACAGCACAGATTTCTGGATCAGATGATTTATCTGCAATTACTAAAGATTCAGTTGGGCCTGCAAAAAGATCAATACCCACTCGGCCAAATAATTGTCTTTTAGCTTCAGCCACAAACATATTACCAGGTCCAACTAACATATCCACCCCAGAAATGCTTTCAGTTCCTATAGCCATGGCTGCAACTGCTTGAATACCTCCAAGACAGAGTATTTTATCAGCGCCACCTAAATGCATTGCAGCTACAATTGCTGGATGAGGCTTCCCACCTTGAGGAGGAGCAGAAGCTGTTATGTTTTTGACCCCGGCTACTTTTGCTGTAAGAACAGACATGTGAGCAGATGCTACCATTGGGTATTTCCCACCTGGAACATAACATCCTACTGCGTTCATAGGTATGTTTTTATGACCTAAAATAACACCAGGCAAAGTTTCCACTTCTAAATCTTTTATGCATTCCAGTTGTTTTTTTGCAAAATTTCTAACTTGAGTTTGAGCAAATTTAATATCTTCAATATCTCTTTTAGAAACTTGATTTATTGCGTTTTCTATTTCTTGTTCAGATAAGATAAAGTTTTTTGGTTCATAATTATCAAATTTCTTTGACAATTCTCTAACAGCATCATCTCCTCTTTTAGAAACATCAGACAAAATTTGTTCAACAGTTGATCTTACCTTAGAATCAGCTTCTTGGATTTCAACCTCTGATTTACCTTGCTTTAACCACTTAGCCATTTTAACCTCAAAAATTTTAAATTAATAAACTTGTTATTGATTATACATATAGATGTTTATATATTAAATTTCTATATTAATTTAACTTACCGTTCCAAAAAATTAATGGCTCATTATCATTTTTATCAAATGAATTAACTTCACCTAAAAGTATTTGATGGTCTCCTCCTGGATAATTAGTCCATGACAAACAATCAAACCAAGCTAATGAATTGGAAATTATTGGAAATCCATTTTTACTTAAGGTCCACTCAGTATCTTTAAACTTATCTTTTGATGGACTTGAAAATTTATAGCATAAATCAATTTGTTCTTTATTTAAAACACTAACAGCAAAGCCTTTAGAATTTAAAAAAGAATTATAACTCGGTTGACTTTTATCAATACTCCATAAAATAAGAGCCGGTTTTAATGAAACTGAGGCAAAGCTATTAACAGTAATACCTATTGGCTGTAAATTTTCATCCATAGTTGTTACAATTGTAACCCCAGTTGAAAAAAGCCCTAAAGTGTTTCTATAAATTTTTTCATCAAAATCTTTATTCTCATTTATTATTATGTCATTTATATTAGTTTTTTTGGCAGGCATAAAACGCTCTCATTTTGTATATAATAAAAAATTAATCTAAAAAGATAACTAAATACTTTTTTTTAACATTATTTATGTATAATAAGTAATTATTTATTAAGATGAATTCCATCACATTTAGTGATAATAAGGTTTATATATGAGTGTCTCAATAAAGCAATTAAAAGCTTTCGTAGCTGTTGTAGAAGAAAAGTCTTTTAGTCTTGCTGCCGAAAGGTTAAATGCAACTCAATCTGGTATGTCAATGCTGGTACAAAATTTAGAAATTAGTATTGGCAAGCAACTTATAAATAGATCTCCAGGAAAGATGGTACTTACTGATAGTGGGTTAACCTTTTATGATTACTCTATTGATATTCTTAAACTTATGGAAAAAGCCCTAATTGAGGTTAAATCCAATACAAAAGAGCTAACTGGCAGTTTCAATTGTGGTTTGATGCCAACATTTACAAGATCTGCACTACCTAATACTTTAACTGAATTTCTAACTGATAACCCCAAGGTAGATATAAAAATAACAGAAGCCTATTCGGGTGTACTTGAAGAAATGGTTCGTTCTAATAAGTTAGAATTTGCAATTGTTCCTTCAGTTAAAAACCCAATAGGTCTTAATGTAGAATTTATCTCTAGTGACATTAATCTATTGGTAACCTCTAAGAATTCTTTATTTAAACATCTTGAACCAATAAATTTATCTAGTGTTAAAAATATTAAGATCATTTTACCTGGGCCAGAAAATTCAAGGAGAGTCGCTATTAATGAATACTTTGCTACTCATAACATAAACGTAATAAAAAAACTTGAAATGGACGGGATGATAGGTACTTTACAAATGATAGCAACAAGTGACTGGAGTGCTATTTTGCCAGCGGCTCTTTGTCATTTAGACCTGTCAGGTGAAACTAGAACATTATCACCTTTGATATCACCAAATTTAATTACTGACTACGTAATGATTACATCAGCAAGCAAAGAGTTAAGTCCAGTCGCAGAATTATTTAGTAAAAAAATATGTAAGGAAATTAAAAATCTTAGTAAAAATTTTAATGAAAAAGCAAAATTAATAAATTAATAAATATATCTTTATAATACTTGATCAAATTATATATTTATGTCTAAGATTAAAAAAAAGTAATGGTAATTGCTTTTTGATTAAAAAAAAGTAATGGGGGTTACTTTGTTAAAACTACTTAAAAAAACACCGGAATTCTTACAATCCATAGCTGCTATTTGGTTAATTATTGTTGCTTTAACAATTTTTGCTGAAGTAACATTTAGAAATTTTGGGCTTTTCTTAGGTGCTGATCAAATTGTTCAAAACTCTGTTCCTGCTATTGTTTTCCTTCAAGTTCCTTTTGCAATAGCTTCTGGTTCAATGCTAAGGACAACTCTTATTTTTGATTTTTTTCAAGTAAAAGGTAAAAAAATTATAAACTCATTATCCTATATTATTGGCGCACTTTTATTCACTGGCATTGCAATAGGTGGATGGACCGATATGATTAAAGGATGGGAAATTAGAGAGTACCAAGGAATAGGAGCAATTGAATTTCCAGTGTACCCTATTCGCACAGTAATAATATTCTCATCTATCATAATTGTATTTATTTATTTAACTTTAATTTTCAAAACATTTGTAAATGATAAAAAAAAATCAATTAATTTATATTAATCAATTAATAAAAAGGTACTTACTGTGGGCATAGACTTAGACACGCTTATGTTATTAACTCTTCTTGGGATGTTATTGGCTATATTTTCTGGAGTTCATATTGCTTTGGCATTAGGTGCAACAGCCATGATTGGTACTTACTTTATTTTTGAAGATTGGTATATGGCAGCAAGTCAGGTAGGTGGTGCAGCATATGAACTAATTAGAGATCATATATTCATGACAATCCCACTTTTTGTTTTAATGGGTGATTTTTTATCAAGAAGTGGAGCAGCTGGAGATCTTTACACCTTAATTAATAAAGGTTTAAAAGGTGTACCTGGAAGACTTGGTGTTGCAACAGTATCTGGAAATGCAGCATTTGCAGCAGTTACAGGTACTTCTATTGCCTCTGCAGCCGCTTTTTCAAGAATTGCTTGGCCAGAAATGAAAAAAGCTGGATATGATCATAGTTTTGCAGTTGGCTCTATAGCTGGAAGTGCTTGTCTTGGAATGTTAATTCCACCAAGTGTTTTATTGATTGTTTGGGGAATTATTACTGAAGACTCAATAGGTAAATTATTTGTAGCTGGGGTTATTCCAGGAATAATTTTAGCCTTATTATTTGCCGGATATAATCTTATTAAGGCAATGAGAAATCCAAATATTGCTCCTGAACCCGATACTTTAGGTGATGTAGCTAAAATTAATAGAGAGCAAATAATTTCTGGATTATTAATAATTGCTTTAATCATTCTAGTTTTAGGTGGAATTTGGGGTGGTGTTTTTACAGCTACTGAAGCGGCTGGTGTTGGTGCTTTAGCTAGTTTTTTTATAGCATTATTTAAAGGAATGAAGTGGAAAGGAATTGTGGCGTCAGTTATTGATGCTGGCAAGATTTCCGCACCAATAATGATTTTATTGATTACAGCTGGGATGTACTCAAGATTCCTTTCTTTATCAGATATAGATTCACTGATTATTGCATCAATGGCTTCAGTTGGCCTAAATGAAATAATGGTACTTTTAATGATGGTTATTATTTGGCTTGTTTTAGGGATGTTACTAGATTCAATATCTATTATTTTATTAACTGTTCCACTTTTTATTCAATTAATAGGACCAGATATAAATCCATACGCATTTGCAATATTTGGAATACTAGCTATTGAGGCAGGCCTGCTTACCCCTCCGTTTGGTCTTATCGTATATACAGTTAAAGGGGTTTTGGCAGCAGGAGGAGACAACGTGCCTCTTGGAGTAATTTTTAAAGGTTCAATACCGTATTGGATCATGATGTTAATAGTTATGGTTTTGGTTATTTTTATTCCAGAACTAGCAAGCTGGTTAACAAATTTTGTTTAGTGAAAACATGGGGTTAAACGCTAAACTTAACACTACCTAGGGAGGAAACTATGATTAGGTATATTAAAAAGGCTATTCCACTAAGTGTTTTAGCCACTTCTATAATTGCTTCTGCTGCTTTAGCGGATTCATTTACTTTAAGAGTTGGATCAGGTCATCCAGCAAAAGCAACTGCTTATGTTGGGAATATGGAAAAAGTTCTTGTTCCAAATATTAAAAAAAGAGTTGCCGCAGAAACTAATCACAAAGTGAGAATTATTGAAGCTTATGCAGGTAAAATTGCAAAAGTTCATGAGACTCTAGAAGCGGTTGAAAAAGGACTTTTAGATATAGGTTCATATTGTGTGTGCTTTGAAACAGCAAAGTTATTACCATGGAATTTCGATTATTTTGTTCCATTTACAACTTCAAACCTAATAACTAGCGTTGCAGTTAAGAATAAAATAATAAAAAAATTCCCATATTTAACAAAAATGCTAGAAGATAAATACAATCAAAAATTCATCGCTTTGCAAGGATTTGATGATTATGGTCTAGGAACTGTAAAACAATGGTCTAAAGCTAATGAGTTAAAAGGTGTAAAAGTTATTGCAGCTGGGCCTAATTTACCATGGGTATCCTTATTTGGGTCTATTCCAGTTACTTCAACTCTTCCAACAATGTATAACGACTTAGCTACAGGCGTAGCAAAAGGTGTTATAATTTTTCCATCCGCTCATGCTGGTGGGTTTAAATTTTTTGAGCAGGCTCCATATTGGAAAGTAATTGGTTTTGGCGCTATGGCTCAGACAATTACAACTATAAATCTTGACACTCTAAAAAAACTACCACCTGAAGTTGCCAAAATTATTATGGAAGAAGCTCAGAATTATGAAAGAGCAGCTGTAAAAGATGGACAACAAAGGTATCAAAAAGGTTTAACTGACCTTGTTAAATTAGGTAAAAAGAAAGGCATTAATGATGCTGTAACTTATTTACCAATTGATCAACAGAAAATATGGGCTGAAACAATTCAAGATTGGCCTAATACAAGAGCTCAAGATATTTCAAAGGATTATGATATAGATGGAGCCGCATTAATGAACGCTTACATCGATGAAATGGAAAAGACAGGACATAAATTTCCTGTAAGATATAAAATTGGTGGTTAATTAAAAATAAAATATATAATTAGGCGACCTTAATAAGGTCGTCTTTTTTTTGATCGGAATTAAATTATGAAAAAAGAAACATTTTTTCTTTGCTTAACTACTTTAATAACAGCCACATTCATTACTATGCTAATAAGTTCTTGGGTTACTTTTATATCGTTATCAGACACAACTTTATTTTGGTCTGTATGGCCTAAAAACTGGTTTTATGCTGTTGTCATTGCTTTTCCTGCAATATTAATAATCAAACCAATAGCGCTAAAAATAGGAACCATAATTACAAATTATTTTTATTAATCAAATATAGCAACTACTCTAACAAATCCTGCAGAGCCATTTTTGATTTTAAAAGGAAAAGCAGATATAGTAAAACCGTGATTAGGGATTGCTTCTAAATTGGTTAGCTTTTCTATATGTGAATATCCTTGCACCATTCCAGCTCTGTGCCCTTCCCATATAAGAGATGCATCATTACTTTCTTTAAATTTTTTAGCAGTATGAATGAATGGTGCGTCCCAGCTCCACGCATCAGTTCCAGTTAATCTAATACCTTGTTCTAATAAATATAATGTTGCTTCTTTACCAATACCACAACCTTTTGATAGAAAATCATCCATGCCGTATCTTCCGCCTGCTGAGGTGTTAACTAGAACTATATCTAGAGGTTTTAATACATAGTTAATTTTCTTTAATTCACTTTTTATATCGTTAGCTGTAAGGACATATCCATCATCATAAGATCTTAAGTCAAGTTTAATACCAGGATTGAAACACCATTCTAATGGCACTTCATCAATTGTAATGGCTCTTTCACCATTGTTCATTGTAGAATGATAATGATAAGGAGCATCCATATGAGTACCGTTGTGAGTATTTACTGTTATGGTTTCCATTGCCCAACCTTCTCCACCAGGCAAGTCAGCTTTACCAAGTCCTGGAAAAAAACTAACAATTTCATCAGCTGTATCAGCATGGTGATGATAATTGATCTTCGGTAGCATAAATTCAGGATCAGATTTGATACCTTCTTCAAGACTTACTGATAAATCTATAAATTTTCTTGTCATGTTACCTCGCTATAAAATTAAGATAAGAGATTGTCCACCTTCTTATAAAATGGTGAAATGATAATTTCCTTCCAAATATTTAATTTATATGTTGAATTATTTTTTAACTTTTTAAAGAAATTTTAATTTTCAGAGTTTTCAAAACTTTCAATTCTTTCATAAGCTTTATTTGTGAATTCAGCTTTTGGCGCATCTCCTGCAATAACTACTAAAAGCAAATGATCTATATTATCTTCTCCTTCAGTTATATTCATAAATCTTCTGGCGCTTCCTGGAGGAAATGAAACAACGTCACATGGATCAAGATCTACAAAGTCTAAATCAACACCTTCATTCCATTCACATCTCCATTTACCTGTAATGGGCATAAAAGTTTCATTAGTATCATGATTATGCATTAAAGGTCCTTTGCCTGGCTTGCACCTACAGAATGCTAAATTAAAACCCTCAGATATATTTATTGCAGGCATCATAGCATTATCATTTCCAAGAGGTGAAACATGTTTGCTATCACCTTTTGGAGGCTCAAAGCCAATTATATTAATTAATTCTCTAGTACACTCTGGTAACTTACTATCAGGCAATCCTAATTTTGAACCTTTTTGATTTGAAAAAAAAGCAATACGTTTATTCATATCATCTCTAGTTAATGTTTTTATCTTTGGTAATTTTTTTTCATTTTTCATTAGAGTCCCCCTATTTGTTATTAAGTTTTAATTGTTCAAAAACTGCTGCTGTGTCGTAAGTCATTGGTAAGTTAAGTTTAGCATCATCATAAACTTTCGCTGCAGCCTCAAATGTAGGTGAAATTACATTATTACTTTTTATAAATTGTCTAATAACTTCAATATCTTTCAAGAAAATTGTCATAGATGCTGTAGCAGGTTCATAGTTTTTTTTAATCATTAGAGGCATTCTTTTGTCTAACATCACAGATGATGCTGCACCTGCGTTTAAAACCTCATAAATTTTATTTTCATTTAAGCCAACTTTCTGTCCTAAAAGCAAAGCCTCTGCAGTTACAGTATTATGGACAGTAACCAATAAATTGGCTAAAAGCTTAAATTTAATACCATTACCAAACTCTCCAACGTATATATTTTGTCTAGCAAAACTAAGAAAAATATCTTGGCATGAATTAATATTTTCTTCTAAACCACTTGACATAACAACAAGGTCTTTTGTTTTTGCCTGTGCACCAGTGCCACTAACAGGCGCATCAATCATATCGATATTTAATCTATCCAGTACAATTTTTGCCTCTAATTTATCTTCAAATGAAATAGTATTCATATCTATCAAAATTTTAGAATTGGACCTCACATAATTTTCTTCAATTTCACTTATTACACTTTTGAAAATTGGAATAGTAGGTAAACTAAGAATAATAACATCAGATTTAGTAATTAAATCATTGATATTAAATAGTATTTTTCCACCCTTTAGAATAAACTCATTAGAGCTTTTATGATTAGGGTCTAACCCATAAACTTCATATCCATTCTTCAAAAGATGTGAAGCGTATGAACCACCCATAGTTCCTAAGCCAATAGAGCCTATAATATTAGACAAAATATACACCTCCCCAGACAAATATTTAATACTTTCATATTATATGAAATTTATATCATTAAAGTAAATCAGACTTTCTGATAGATATCATTCAAAATAATCATTTAATATTTTTAAATACATCATTTATTATAATATTTTTTACTGGGAGATATAAAATGGAAATTGGTTTTTTTACTATGCCTATCCATCCTATAGACAAAGACTATAAAAAAACTTTATCTGAAGATAGAGAAGCATTTCTGCTTGCTGATAGACTGGGATTTTCAGAAGCTTATTGTGGAGAACATGTAACAGACTCTGCTGAAAACATTACATCAAGTGCACTTTTTATTGCTTCCCTTGCAGCTGAAACCAAAAATATTAGATTAGGTACTGGCACTGTTAATATGCCAAATTCGCACCCTGCAGCTATTGCAGGACAAGTTGCAATGCTTGACCATATGCTTGATGGAAGATTTAATTTTGGGATTAGCCCTGGTGGGCTTGCCTCAGATGCAGAAGTTTTTGGAAATCTTGATAAAGATAGAAATGAAATGTTTGTAGAGTCCATAGATATGGTTCTAGAAATATGGAAGAGTGATCCTCCTTATAATATTAAAGGAAAATACTGGAATATATCCACTGAAAGAACTCAAATGACTGAAATAGGGCAAGGTATTATGCAAAAGCCTTTGCAAAAACCACATCCTCCTATTGTATGTACAGTTGTTGCACCTTTTTCAAAAGGTTTAATTGCGGCAGCTGCCAGAGGATGGCAACCTATCTCAGCAAATTTTCTTATGCCCAAATGGGTTAAAACACATTGGCCTAGTTATGTTCAAGGCTGTGAACAAGGTGGCTTTAAACCAGACTATAAAAATTGGAGAATAGCTAAATCTATCTTTGTGTGTGAGGATAGAAAAAAAGCTAAAGAATACGCTCTTGGTAATGGAAGTCCATATGTATTTTATTATAAACAATTGCTTACTAAAATGTTAAAACATGGAAGAGCTAATTTATTTAAAGAAGATCAAAATATGCCTGATTCCGATCTTAAATTAGAGGATATATGTAATAAACTTATTTTATTTGGATCAGCTGATGAAGTTACCGATAAAATAATGTCTTTTAGAGAAGAAGTAGGAGAATTTGGAACATTATTATATGCTGGACATGATTGGGCCGACGAAAATATGGCTAAAAAATCAATGGAGTTGATGGCAGAAAAAGTTATGCCTAAAATTAATCAAAATATTAAAATTGCTGCGGAATAAGATAAATAATGGAAAATATCTCTATAGAAAATGGAAAACATCTTAAAATTAAAATTGATGGTAACACAGAATTACCAAAAATTATTTTTTCTAACTCTTTAGGTACCGACTATCGAATGTGGAATTCACAAATTGAGATGCTTAAGAATAAATTTTGTTTAATTCGTTATGATACAAGAGGTCACGGTAGTAGTAGTCCAGTTGAAGGGCCATATTCTTTTGAAATGCTTGAGAATGACGTTATTACTATTTTAGATAATCTTAAAATTGATAAAGCTCATTTTATTGGCCTTTCAATCGGCGGAATGACTTCTTTAGGATTAGCTCTTAAACATCAAAATAGATTTAACAAAATTATATGTTGTGCTGCAAGAGCTGATAATCCTCCACCTTTTGTAGATTCATGGAATCAAAGAATTGCTGTAATAGAAGAAAAAGGAACAGATGGTGTTGTTGATGGGTCTCTTGAGAGATGGTACAGTGAAGAGTTTAAGGCTAATTCCAAAAATAATGACATTATAAATCTTTCAAAAGATATGATTAGAGGTACGTCTTCAAATGGTTATATTGGCTGCGCTCATGCGTTAAAAACTTTGAATTATTTAAAAGATTTATCAACAATTAATCGTGAAATGCTATTTATAGCAGGCGAAAATGATATGGGAGCTCCAGCTTTAGCAATGGAAGAAATGTCGCATTTAACTCCAAATAGTAAATATATATGCATTCCGGGTGCAGCACATATTCTTAATATTGAAGCCCCAGAGATAGTTAATAAAACAATTTTAGATTTCTTAAATTAATAAAACAGATAGGAGTTAAAAAATGGCTATAAAAACATTTGAACATGTACTTATTTTGTCAGAAGACGTAGAGAAAACCAAAAACTTTTATGTTAATTTACTTGGCCTTGAAGCTGGGTTTCGACCTGATTTCCCTTTTAAAGGTTATTGGCTATATTTAAAAAGTAATAAAGAAGCAGCATGCATTCATTTAGCTATGAGAAAACAAGATGAAGGACAAGATTATTATATTGGAAAAAAAAGCGACGTTAAGTCAGGTTCCGGCGCTATTGATCATGTGGCTTTTAATGCAGACGATATTGAAGGAATGAAAAGCAAACTTGAAAAAGAATCCGTTCAATACACTCATAGAAAAATTCCAGGGTTCCCTCTTGAGCAATTATTTATTGATGATCCAGATGGTGTGAAAGTAGAATTGAATTACAAAATTAATGATTAAAAAAAAGGAAGCTTCTTATGCCAAGAAAATTTAATGAAAAAATGTTTGATATTAAACACTTACGTCAAACAGCAGATAAGCTTAAAAATTGGGGACGATGGGGACCAAATGATGAAATTGGCACATTAAATTTCATTACACCAGATAAAATTGTTGAAGCAAGTAAGCTAATTAAACAAGGTAAACGTTTTAGTTTAGGTTTAAATTTTGATAGACATGGGCCCCAAAAAGGTAGTTGGGGTAATAGATTTAATCCTATTCACTTAATGCTTGCAACTGGCACTGATGCAGTAGCGGGTAGATTTGATGATTTTGGATTAAGATATGCAGATGATATGGTTTCATTACCTCTGCAATGCGCAACTCAGTGGGATGCTTTATCTCATATTTTTTATGACGATTATATGTGGAATGGATATGATGCTCGCTTAGTTGATAGTGATGGTGCTCAAAAAAATGGTATTGAAAAAGTAAAAGCTGAGATGGCTGGACGAGGCGTTTTGCTAGATGTTGCTAGATGGGCCGGGGTTGATTTTTTTGAAGACGGTGTAGCTATTACCTCAGATGATTTAGATCAATGCGCTAAATCTCAAAATGTTGAAATAAAACAAGGTGATTTTGTAATAGTAAGAACAGGCCAAATGGAACAACGTCTCGATTGTGGTGAATGGGGCGGATATGCAGGAGGAGACGCTCCTGGATTGGCTTTTGAAACCGCTCAATGGATATATGACAAAGAAATAGCAGCTATTTGTACTGATACATGGGGATGTGAGGTAAGGCCAAATGAAACTAAAGATGCTCAACAACCTTGGCATTGGGTTGTTATTCCAATGATAGGAATTACAATGGGTGAAATTTTTTATTTAAGAGATTTAGCAGAAGATTGTGCAAAAGATAAAGTTTATGAATTCTTTTTTTGCGCTCCACCACTTCCTATTACAAAAGCTGTTGGCTCTCCAATTAATCCTATGGCTATAAAATAAATATATAATGAAGCCTAGTGCAACAATAATTGGTGGATCAATTGCAGGCTTATTTGCTGCTAATGCCTTAATTAAAAAAGGTTGGGACGTTACTGTGCATGAAAAAGTTAGCACCCCATTATCTGGAAGAGGCGCTGGAATAGCAACATATGACGAATTAGCTGAACTAGTTTTCAAAGCTACCGGTAATAAAAAAGTACTTGGTACCAATGCTACAACTAGGGTTTCTCTAGATATAACAGGTAATATTATAGCAAGGTATGATTACCCTCAAGTTTACACCAGTTGGCAGTATTTGTTTTCGCTTTTAAGAAAAACCATACCGGATAATAAATATTTTATGAATGATGATTGTATTAATATTACTCAAGTTAATAATTCAGCTATATCTATTTTTTCTAATGGAAAAGAAAAAAAATCAGATCTGATTATAATTGCAAATGGTATAAAATCTGAACTTAGAACATTTGTTGATCCAACAGCTATTCCAAAATATGCTGGGTATATTGGTTGGCGAGGCGTAGTTAATGAAAATGAAATATCTGATAAATCCTTGAAAATTTTATCAGAATATTTTGTCGTTATACTCCCACACAATCAACAAATCGCTTCTTATCCAATAGCTGGAGAAGGAAAAAACCCTTTTAAAAGAGGAAATAGAAGAATTAATTGGATTTGGTATAAACCTTCACCTGAAATAGAATTAAAAAATATATTATTAGGAAAATCAGGAAAACAATACCTAGATGGCATTCCACCAAATGAAATTCGTGATGAAATTTCAATGGAATTACTTTTAGAAGCTAAAGAAAAACTACCACCCCAAATGTTTGAACTAGTTAATAAAACTGCCCAACCACTTATTCAGCCAATTTTTGATTTAGAAAGTAAGCGAATGGTTAACAATAGATTTTTAACTCTTGGTGATGCATCTTTTACAGCAAGACCTCATGTAGGAATGGGTGTTACTAAAGCTGCAATGGATGCATTTTCATTATCTGATTATTTAAACCCAACAACATTTGAAAATGATTTAACTAAATGGGAAAAAGAAAGAATTAAAGCTGGATCTTTTCTAGTTGAAAGAAGTAGAGAGCTTGGAAAATATTTATCAAAAAAAGATGATGATAATTTGATTATGCCAGAAGTAATAAATGTACTGGAAGACACAGCAATTAGTCTTAATGATATTAAAAACTTTAATGCATCTAAAGAGGTTAAAAATGGATAAGAAAACTTTTAATTTAACATTTAAAGGAAACGCTAGAAATACTGGAACTATGAGGAACGACATAGACGTTGTGTTTGAATCTATGAATGAGACCTTTAAGCTAGCTACAGATGAAGGAGCTTTTCATGGTGGCAATGGAACAGCACCGCCACCACTTGCATTATTTACAGCCTCTTTATGTGGCTGTGTAATGACACAAATCAAAGCTTTTGGAAAAAAATTAAAAATTCAAGTTAATGAAATACAAATTGATGCTCAAATGGAGTGGAATGGAAGTATTACAGAAGAAGGACCTTATATAGCTGATTGTAAAGGATACAATCTAGATATTGACATAATAAGTGATGAAACAATACAAAATAAAAAGAAGTTATTAAATGCAGCTATTCAAGGGTGCTTTATTGAAGCCTCATTAAAGCCTGGGATTGTAAAACATAGATTAAAAAATGATAAAGAATGGATAAACATCTGATTTAATTATATTTTACCGATCGCCCTTAGTATTTTTTCTGGTGTAATTGGTTGAGATGCAACCTCTTTTTTTATTGAAAACAAAGCATTATTTATAGCATTCATTATTACTGCAGGAGCACCACCAGTACCAGCTTCGCCGGCGCCTTTAGCTCCTATTATACTTCTTCCAGAATTTGTAACAACATGGTCAACAATAATATCAGGCATTTCGGAAGCCATAGGTACTAAATAATCTGCCATAGTGGCATTTTGCATATTACCTTGATCATCATAGACGCATTCTTCATACAAAGCTCCACCAATGCCTTGAACTACACCACCTTTTATTTGTTCTTCAACTAATTTTGGATTTATTTGAGTACCACAATCTTCAACAACCCAGAGCTTATTTATCTTTGTTAACCCAGTATCTTGATCAATTGACAATAAACAGCCCATAGCACTATTTGTAAAAACAAATGGAATTCCTTCAATAAAAAAACTAGAAGTGGCTATTAATTCTGGATTAGTTCCTTGGGGAAGCTCTTGACCTCTATAGTAAACGGTTTCAGCTAATTTTTTTAATGATATTCCTTCACCACCATTTTTTCTTATTACCAAGTTATTTTCTATGTCAAGAGTGTGAATATCTGTTTGCATAATAGTGGCAGCAATTTGTAAAATGTTATTTTTTAGAATTCGTGTAGCTTTTAAAAGTGCTTCACCACCAATGCCAGCTCCTCTTGAAGCCCACGTTCCACCTCCATAGGGAGTTGCATCAGTATCTCCAAGTGTTATTCGAACAGTATCCATTGAGACACCTAATTGATCAGCTGCAATTTGTTTCATTATCGCCTCAGTACCCTGACCTTGCTCAGTTATAGACGATGACACATGAACAGCTCCTGATCCCTCTAATCTTATAGTTGCGCCATCTTGCGAGGATATATGTGCTCCTCCTGCTCCATAAAATAAAGGACTAGGATTAGTAACTTCACACATGCTGATAATACCATAGCCTGTTAAAATCCCTTTTTTTAAATCTATTTGTTTTTGTTTTTCTAAATCAGAAATATTCATCATTTTTAAAAGTTTATTCATCGCAGCTTGATGTGACAAATCTTCTAATGGAACTCCTGATGGAGTTTTATTTGGATATTTGTTGTCAGGTATAAAATTAATTTTTCTAATTTCGTCACTTCGAATACCAATTGCTTGAGCTCCCTTATCAACTAAGGCTTCTGTAATAGCCACAGCAATTGGATGTCCTACTGCTCTATATTGACACATTGGCGTTTTATTTTGAAAAACAACTGTGCCTACTGCTTTATAATTAGGAATTATATATGGAGCACCTGATAAATTTAAAACTTGATTAGTTTCTATAGCTGATGTTCTGGGATACATGCTGTAAGGACCTATTCCACTAAGGTCATTTATTTCCATAGCAATAATTTTTCCTTTATCATCTAATCCTAACTTACCACTTATTTTATGGCACCTTGCATGAATGTCTGTAGTGAAACTCTCTAATCTATCAGCGACAAATTTAACTGGACGACCTAATAATTTAGAAACCGCTATAGCCGCCATTTCATCGCCATAAACATGAACTTTTATTCCAAAAGATCCTCCAACATCTTTACTAACTACTCTTACTAACCCTTCTGAAATATTAAAATGTTTTGCAATAATGTGCTGCATCATATGTGGGGCCTGACCATTATGATAAATTGTCATTTTTTCTTCAGATTTATTCCAATCTGCTACAATTCCTCTTGGCTCAAGAGTTACTCCTGTATGTCTTGCAAAATCTAAAGTTGTTTCTACAACAGTGGATGAAGCATTAAAGCCTTTTTGAACATCACCTTGTTCAACTGTTCTAGTCCAGAAAAGATTGTTTCCTAGCTCTTTATGAATGACAACAGCATCTTTTTCTAATGCTGTTTCCATGTCAATTTGAGGTTCTTTTTCTAGCCAGTCAATATCTATAGCTTCTACTGCATCCTCTGCTTGAGCTCGAGTATTAGCAACAACTATAGCTACAGGTTCACCTTGCCATCTAGCTATTTTTTTAACTAAAGGTGATTGCTCTGGAGATCTCATCTCTCCTAAGTGACCTAGCACACCAACCCATGGCTTACATACTTTATCCATATCTTCTGCAATATATATATTAATAACACCTGGATATTTTTTTGCTTCATTTATGTTAATAGATTTAATTTCAGCGTGAGCATAAGGTGATCTCAAAAAAGCTAAATTAACCATTCTAGGTAAAATCAAGTCATCAACAAATTGTCCCTTACCTTCCAAATGTTTTTTTGCACCATCCCGAGTTAAGCTTCTGCCAATATAAGAGTTAGGTCTATCAACAGATCCTAACTTTGGATTTTGATTTAATGTTATGTCATCCATTATTAATTTCCTTCATATTAGTAGTAATAGACTCTTCGATAGCATCAACTATTGACTGATATCCTGTACACCTACAATAATTACCAGAAATTTCACTTCGGATCTCTTCTCTATTAAAATGTTTTTTTTGATTTAAAATTTCTTTTGTAGTTATTAACATTCCAGGACTACAGAACCCACATTGGAGGGCGTTATGCTTTAAGAAAGTTTCTTTAACTTTTTCCATTAAAGGGTCATCTAATCCTTCAATAGTTCTAATAACAGAACCATTAACTTGAGATGATAAAATTAAGCACGATCTTACAGCTTTACCATCAACTTCAACAGTACATGCTCCGCATGCTCCCTGTTCACAACCTAGATGAGTACCAGTAAGTCCCAAAGATCTTAAATAGTCACCTAAATGCTGTCGAGAAGAAACCATAACATTATCAAATATTTCATTGTTAACAGTAAAGCTTATTTTAATATTTTTATTATCCTGCATTTAAATCTCCAATAATTTTAAAATTCTCTTTGTCAGGATAGTTGCTAAATGTAATTTCATTTCAGAAGAACTATTTAAATCAGCATCAAGATCTAGCTCTGTTTTTAATATATCTTTTATTTTAGAATAATTATAACCATCTTTAATAATAAAATTAGACGTTTTAATTGCAACTTCAGGCTTAATTCCAGTTGCAAAAAAAACCAATTTTAAATTATCAATTTTGGAATGTAAAATTTCTATATTAGCAATAAGTCCTGCCATAGCATAATCACCGTGACGACGATAAATTTCATCAAAAATAATTTTTTGATTACTTTTTAACAATGGATATTTAATATTAGTAAGAATTTCATCATCTTTAATTTCAGTCTCAAACAAACCATAATAAAAATCATTAGCAGAAACAGTTCTAGTACCTTTTAAACCTACAAGAGTAATTTCAGCATTTAAAGCTACTGCAAAGGCAGGCAGTTCAGCTGCAGGATCACCATAGGCAATACTTCCGCCATGAGTTCCTTTATTTCTTATTGCAGGATGAGCAACCATCTTAAGAACGTTTGTTAATGTAGGTAAATACTCTAATATAATTTTATTTTGTAAAACTTCTGAATGTGTAACGGAAGCCCCAATAGAAATAAAATGATCATCAATAGATATATTTTTTAATTCATTGATTTTAGATATATCAATTAGGCATGATGGAGTTGAAAGTCTCATATTTAAAGCTGGGATTAAAGACTGCCCCCCTGCTAAAAATACAGATTCATCATCAGCACTTTTAAATTTTATAGCATCTTCAATAGAAGATGCTTCATAATAACCAAAGTCTGGAGACTTCATTATAGTTCTCCCCCTTAACACCATAATATTTATATTAAATCATTAAATACTAACTGTAGCAATAATTATTAGATCGTATTTTATGATTTAAACTATTTTTTTAAATGATTTAATTTACTAACTCAAAATATGTATTCTAAATATATATTTCTTTAATTTATGGTTTCAATAGGAGTTAAGATGACTAGCAATAATGTAATTAATATGAATTTAGAAGGTTCCTCTAAAAGTCATGCAAGAACAGATATTTTAGCTAGAGATGTAGAAAGTGTTATAGATGAGCCAGTTGCGAGAGGCGGTACTAACTTGGGTTTAACACCAACTGAAACATTAGTCGCGGCTTTAATAGGATGTACAAATGTTATAAGTCATAGAATAATAGAAAAAATGGGATTTAAAATTTTCAGTATGGATATAAAAGCTGTTACTAAATTTAACAGGGATGGGGTTGGATTAATAGCTGAAGTTGAAGTGCCTTTTCCCGAGATAGAGTTAAATATTGAAATTGCTACTAACGCGTCAGAAAATGATTTAAATGAGGCAAAAAAACAATTATCCATGTTTTGTCCTATAGCTAAAGTCATAAGAAATAGTGGAACTGTTATAATTGAGAATTGGAAAGTTATAAATTAAATTCTAAATAAAGGTTTAAAATGGATCGCAGAGACAGGATTAAAAGTCCAGTATCTATTAATGGAAGAAAATTAACTCTTCCAAAAGGTAAAAAAATAATTCTATGGGTTATCGTTAACTTAGAAGTCTGGGATACAGAATTACCTCAACCTAGAAATATTCTTCCACCTCCAATGGGAATTCCGATGCTGCCTGATTTACCAAATTGGAGTTGGCATGAGTATGGAATGAGAGTTGGGTTTTGGAGAATTTTAAAGGCTTTAAAGGAAAGAAAAATATGTTCCACACTTGCATTAAACGCTACTGTTTGTGATCACTACCCTGAAGCGGTTAACGCTGCCATAAATGAAGGATGGGAGGCTATGGGACATGGTTATATTCAAAAGCCAATGCATAAGGTGGAAAATGAATTTATAGATATTAAATCTGCAATTAATAAAATTGAAGGTTTCACAAAGAAAAAAGTGATTGGATGGGAAAGTCCAGGCCTAACAGAAACTCATGACACACTTGATATTTTATCAGATAACGGAATAAAATATACAGCTAATTGGCCTATAGATGATCAACCACAAGATTTAAGGGTGAAAAGTGGCGAACGAATGATTACCCTTCCCTATCCAGTCGAAATAAATGATGTAGTCATGACTTCAGTTCAAGTTCATCAATCTGATGAATTATATTCTAGAGGAAAGCTACAGTTTGATAGACTTTATAAAGAAACAGATGAAAACACTAAAATTATGTCAATTAGTGTTCATCCTTATTTAACAGGTGTTCCTCATAGAATTTTATTTTTTGAACAACTCCTTGACTATATTTTAAGCCATGGTGATGTAAATGTTATGACTGGAAAAGAAATATATAATTGGTATACAAAACAAGTGCCACTTCACTCTTAATACAACTATAAAATTACTTTATAGTATAACCGACCAATGTTTTCTCTAATGAATAATGAGGTTTTACTCATCGCACCAAGTGAAGGTATAATATCTAAAATTGTTAAATCATTATTAGATATTTTAAAATCCACTGGAAAAGGATTAACTTCAAAGCCTTGTTTTTCAAATAAAAGTTTTGACCTTTCCATATGAAAAGCAGAAGTTACAAGAATAATGGAAGATCCTCTAGGTATCAATTCAAGTATACTTAAACTCTCTTCATAAGTATTTTGAACTATTGCAGAAACTAAAATTTTATTTTTATCAATACCAAATTCTATTGCTTTATCTTTTAAAATATCTCCTTCAGGCCTCCAATCTTTAGTCCAAGGTAATTGGCCTGCAGTAAAGATTAATAATTTACTTTTATTATTTTTAATTAATTTTACACCTGCAAAAAATCTATCTGGA
>Ga0209710_1000629_pt1 | contig 31007 bp, 35 predicted proteins | sample ArcticOcean_MG_C_5_FD_187436 | JGI IMG/M metagenome (GOLD analysis project Ga0209710, IMG submission 187436) | Marine microbial communities from western Arctic Ocean - ArcticOcean_MG_CB4_138 (SPAdes) (version 2) | ecosystem: Environmental > Aquatic > Marine > Oceanic | place: Arctic Ocean...
TGGGCGTGACGCGTCAGGGCCGCAGGATCACTTCAGTGAAATGGGAAAATGAGCAGGGTGAAAGTGGCTCAATTGACTGTGAAAACGTGATCAATTGTGGCGGCATGTGGGGCCATGAGGTTGGACGTATGTTGGGTGTGAACGTGCCCTTGCATGCTTGTGAGCATTTTTACATTGTCACCGAGGCAATTGCAGGTCTGACTCAAATGCCAGTGCTGAGGGTGCCAGATGAATGCGCCTATTATAAAGAAGATGCGGGCAAAATGCTGTTGGGTGCATTTGAGCCTGTCTCAAAACCATGGGCTATGGACGGCATTCCACAGGATTTTGAATTTGATCAATTGCCAGAAGATTTTGACCATTTCGAACCTATATTGGCATCCGCCGTGGCACGGATGCCGATGCTCGCTGAAGCGGGGATACATACGTTTTTCAATGGCCCAGAAAGCTTCACCCCTGATGATGCATATCATCTTGGCGTCGCGCCAGAGATGGACAATGTTTGGGTAGCCGCCGGGTTTAACTCTGTGGGCATTCAATCAGCCGGTGGAGCAGGACAAGCCTTGGCGCAATGGATGGATGCTGGTCAAAAACCTTTTGATTTGGGTGATGTCGATATCAGCCGTATGCAGCCATTTCAGGGTAATAAACATTATCTGTTTGAGCGTTCCAAGGAAACGTTAGGCCTGCTCTATGCCGATCACTTCCCCTATTTACAAAAGAAAACTGCTCGTGGAGTGCGTCGTTCGCCGTTTCATCATTACCTCAAGGAAAATGGAGCGGTGTTTGGAGAATTAGCTGGATGGGAGCGTGCCAATTGGTTCAGCAACGAGGGCCAAGATCCGAGCTATGCCTATAGTTGGAAGCGGCAGAACTTTTTTGAAAATGTGGCCGCTGAACATAAGGCGGTCCGCGAAAACCTTGGCCTTTATGATATGTCCTCCTTTGGCAAAATTAGGGTTGAAGGACCCGATGCCTGCGCCTTCATGAATTATATTGGTGGGGGTCAATATGATGTGCCTTTGGGCAAGATTGTTTACACACAGTTTCTGAACGACCGGGCTGGAATTGAAGCGGATGTCACTGTCACCCGCATGGCTGAAACCGCATATTTAGTTGTTACACCTGCCGCATCACGGTTGGCTGACCAAACTTGGATGTTGCGCCACAAGGGTACATTCAACGTAGTGATAACTGATGTTACTGCCGGGGAGGCTGTATTGGCGGTCATGGGTCCAAATTCTCGAAAGTTACTGGAATCAGTGTCACCGAATGATTTCAGTAATGTGGCTAACCCCTTTGGTACTGCTCAAGAGATTGAGTTGGGTATGGGCTTGGCGCGTGTTCACCGGGTTACATATGTCGGTGAATTAGGTTGGGAAGTTTATGTTAGCACTGATATGGCTGGCCATGCTTTTGAGACACTTTGGGAGGCGGGGCAAAACCTGAATGCTAAACTCTGTGGCATGCATATGATGGACAGCTGTAGAATCGAAAAAGGCTTCCGTCATTTTGGTCATGATATCACTTGTGAGGATCATGTTTTGGAAGCTGGGCTTGGGTTTGCTGTCAAAACTGACAAGTCAAATTTTATTGGTCGGGATGCTGTGCTGCGCAAGAAGGAGATAGGACTTAACATGCGCATGGTGCAGTTTAAGCTGACGGATCCCAAACCACTGTTGTACCATAATGAGCCTATAATCCGTGATGGTAAAATTGTGGGCTTCCTATCCTCTGGCAACTATGGACACCACTTGGGTGGGGCTATTGGCTTAGGCTATGTGCCCTGTGCTGGTGAGACTGCAGCAGATGTTTTGGCTTCAAACTATGAGATTGATGTTGCAGGAACTCGGGTGCATGCAGAAGTTTCCATAAAACCAATGTATGATCCAAAGGGTGCACGGGCCAAGGAACAGACCTTTTGACTTTAGTCGCATAATGAGTATGAATTTTGATCATTAGTGTTTAGATAAATAATTTTTCTGAAGCTAAAAAAGATGTGCAGCTCCGGCAAATGTCGTGTTTCAAATATTCTTTTTTTGTCGAAAACTGTTTAAAGTGGCATTGTTGTTTATATTTGTGCCATTGAAATTTCCTAGAATGTTTCATACGAAATTTGACCGCTCTCTACAATGAAAGCTCTTGTTTGAAAATATTTACGCCTACCAGAAAAATGTGACCCAAGCCTTGCGATATGCTTCAATTGATCTAAAATATCTCACTATCTACATCCGTTGCCTGCAGGATCTAGAGACTGTTTTTTGTAATTCTAATTGCAATCTAGTCAAAAACTCTCTCTTAGTTATCCCTTTATAGCCTCACCATTGATAGGTTTTGAGATGTCTCAATATTTTTCTGTACAAAAAAGGCTTCACCAAATTTTGGAAAGGGCGGATTTTGGCGATAAAGTAAGCAGGAGAACAGATATTTTTCTAACCACTTTGGTCCTGGTTAATGTGATATCCGTCACGTTGGAGTCAGTGCCGCAAATTTACGATGATCATAAGCTGTTTTTTTTTAACCTAGAAGTATTTAGCGTTGCGATTTTTACATTGGAATATCTAGGGAGAGTGTGGACTGCGCCGATTAAGGGACATGGAGATGTAAGTTTTGCCCTTTCGTGCAAATACCGGCTAAAATATATTTTTAGCTTTGGCGGAATTATTGATCTCTTATCAATCTTGCCGTTCTATTTGAGATCATTTTTTCCGTACTTGGATTTGAGAATTTTGCGTACACTAAGACTGTTACGAATACTAAAGCTGTCAAATTACAACTCGGCAATGGAGGATCTATTCGAGGCTATATTTGAGGAGAGAAAATCCTTTTATGCTGCTACTTATCTCTTTGTAATTGTGTTTATTGTTTCATCATCATTGATGTATTTTGCTGAAAACCGAACGCATCCGACTGGTTTTCAGTCCATCCCAGATTCTATGTATTGGGCACTCATAACCTTAACTACTGTTGGGTACGGTGATATAACTCCCGTCACCGTTGCCGGTAAGTTTATTGCTGTGTCCTCAGCGGTGCTAGGTGTTGTTGTTGTTGCGTTAATCACTGGTATTATTGCTTCGTCTTTTAACGCTCAAATGGAAAGACGAAAAATTATTTTTGAAGACCAAGTTCGCAAGGCGCTTTTAGACGGTATTTTAGACAACTCGGAAAAAGAGGGTCTTGAAGAGTTGCGAAAGCAGTTTGGAATGTCAAAGCGACGGGCTGATGAATTAGTCCAACAAGTACAAAATATTCGACCTAAAAAATAGCATAACATACTGTTCAGAGCCAAAAGTCGAATGATCAATTGAGATGTTAGTGGTTTTAGAAACCTTCTTAAACCATATTGTTTTTTTGTATGATAAAAGTAGTGTCAAAGGGGAGATCTGGGTGGTCGACAAAGGAAGTTGGACCGAACAGGTTATGGCAACGGCTTACTATACTGGCCTTGTCCCCATAATAAATATTTCCGCTAGAAACATGTTCGATATCAGATGTTTGTAGGTTAAAAATTAGGGCCTTCTTGGTTTTGAACCAACACTGAGTTAAATTTTTAAAAATATGGTCTTCCCAGGCTAACAAGTTTTTAGTGGCAGTAAGGTTAAAAGTGCCAGACATTAAGCATATATCAACACTATCAAGGGGTTTTGAACCAACATCAAATTCAGCCCAGCTTAAGTTATAGTTGTTATGGCAATAATTTATCAATTCTTTTGATATGTCATAACCAAAGTAGTGTAAGTTTTCAGTAAGATGTTTTGAGGAAAGATATTGTACTAGGGCACCGTAACCACAGCCTATGTCGCCGATAGATATCTCCCAATTTTTATGAAACTTGAATAATTCTTGTAACATGATTTCGAAGCGTAAATTTTGTCGAGTTGTGTTTATCCAGTAACTACCCTCAGCAGTAGCACCGTATTTTTTGAACCGCTTAGCATACTTCATCTCTAAATCATCGTTGAAGGTTTTTTTAATTTTAAACAAAGGTTCACCTTCTCGCTCATTCAGATAATTTAACTGCTTTTCCGCCTACTGATTATTTACTTAAAGAAATAAATATAATGGAGCAATTCCAATGAAGCTGTCAAACTAATGAGAGTAAGCGTCGGATTGCTGGTTAAACCTAAATCTATGCGCTCAATAATTGACACCACTCGGCGAGAGCAGCGTCAAAGTTCAGTTTGAAATTGGTGCATGCAAAACGACTTGCTGAAGGTATCATTTGGAAAAAAGCGTGAAAGCGGTCGCTACCCGTGGTGTCAGCATTGCCTTGGCTTGCCGTATGTTTTAGGTCAGAGAACGCTGCTATCGGTATGAACGCATGCTGAGTGACGAGAACTCGGAGATTGCCGAATGGCTGGTACGGTTGACCACAAATCGCAAGACATGGGGCTTTGGACTGTGCTTTCGATGTCGGCGTAATGTCAAAGGATTGAGCTGAAACCGTAAGCGGGTCTACTGGATTTACTGCGAAATGGAGCTGAACTTGTGGATCAAACCTCGAAGGCGCTTGAAACGTGACAAACCCGATGCCCTAGCGGTTCCAGATACAGCCAATCATAGGTGGTCGATGGACTTCATAGCTGACCAATTGGCTAACGGGCGTAGCATTCGCACCTTAAACGTGCTGGATGATTTCAACCGCGAAGGCTTGGGCATCGAGGTGGACTTCTCAATGCCCGCCGAACGGGTGGTGCGCATCCTGAACCGGATCATCAAATGGCGAGGCAGGCAGTTGATTATTCGGGTTGATAACGGCCCTGAATATATCAGCGGCAAGCTGATGGCGCGGGCTGAACAGATGGGCATTCATATCCAATACATCTAGCTCGCAAAGCCACAGCAGAACGCCTATATCGAGCGCTCCAACTGCCCGGTACGACACGAATGGCTGGACCAAAACGTCTTTGAAACTAATGAGGAGGCACAAAGCCAAGCCACAGAATGGCTCTGGACTTACAACAATGACCGGCCCAACATCGCCATCGATGGGATCACACCCGCTCTGAAACTTAAAATGGCCGCCTAATTCTACAAGCGGACCCCATTAAAAATGAGGGATTACCCGGAAACCGAACGTACATCATTACTGCAAGTCGGATGACTTCAGGACTGGTTTTAAAGTAGCAAAATGGAGAGTGTTTTATCATCCAAAGACGCTACAAATTAGCCCTGCGCACTTCAAGCCAGTTTAATTTGACAAAGCCATGAAAAGGGTTCCAATAGGGCTTCCAATTTGGTGGCAGATTTCATCTAATATAATTTCGGTACCGAACTAATATATTAAGTGGGCTTTGTGATGGGCAAAAACCTGATTTTCTTTCTAGTCATCGCTATAAGTAATGTAGCGACTTATACCTATCGCGATGATCTTGAGCGTCTCTTTGAGCCTAAAATAGAAACCATAATAGCTGAGATTACTCTGGAAAGAAACTGTGATATGATGCCTAGTGCTTTTATAATCAGAGATCTAGACACAGGAAAGTTTGTCTCTTTCAATACGAGTACAGTATATCTCAGCACATCAGTTGGCAATGTACTTCAAATTGCAACAAACCCTCGTTTTAGCGAGGTAACATCGAACTTTGATAGGCATGAAGCTCAGCGGAAAATGATTATAAAGATCGACTGTGCAACTTCAAACCGGTTACAAAATACCCTAGATTCTCTGAAAAATACTTTCAAAAACTAGATACAAAGATCTTAGAAAGCTGGTGGTAAAGTTTGTCAGTAAGAAAAACCCAATACTTTGCACAGTGAAATGTCATTTAGTTTAGTTAGTTGAGAATTCACAATTTGTGTCCATTTTTCGCTTCCAAATGCCTCCATAAACGCTCCATCTACTTGTTGCAAGGCAGACGTACATTGGCCGTAACTTCCGGGTTTTACTGGTGTGGAAAAATCGATTAAACTGCTTGAACAACGAAGCAATGTGTTGCCTAGTTGCGTGTTTTTGTCACTAAAATATTCAACTGAAGCTCCTGAAATCAGTCGCCCTGTTGTGTTCTTTAATTGTAGTGAGAGTACGTAGTTGGCAACTGATCCTTTCGCATTGCTGTCGAATTGTAACTTTATATTGCATGGTAGGGTTGTTGCTTGGCTGAGCTGGCCGCTGGTCGCCAATACTAAGGCCAACAGAAAAAATTTAACATTTAAAAACTGCATATTTGATAACCACTTTGCTGGTAGGCTTTCTGTACTACTCACCATATTAGAAATACCAGGGTAGGCAAAAAATAGATGAGACTTCATTAGAACCGCATTGGCTTTCGTCTAAAGTACATTATTTTTACTGCATGAGCAAACTTGGGGCTTCACCATGCAGTCAGTTTTTTTAATGTAAGCTGATCCAAGTTTAATTTAATGTTGTATATTTGCATCTATGTATTGCCATATTTAGTGTATGCTTAGATGGAAAGTGCAACTTGTTGGGTTTATAAAATTCCGTAACAAATTGTTTTTATTGAGTATAGATTTGGTGGTGTATCCATGTATTTTACAAAAAAAAGAGAGCAGAATTCATGGAATATAATAATAACACAAAGAACTACATTTTTTGGCATTTGGCGAGGTTATTTGCTGGAATGGGGTTGGTTGGCTTACCAATCATTTTGGGAATCTATGGGGCATCCCGACTTTTCTAGGTCCACTAATATGAAAACTTCTGAGTGGTGTCTTTAGTGTTGGGGACTTTTATAAAGTAATAAGTCGCGCATTCTTGGAAAATATTGGCTCTTGTTCGGCATGCCAAATGTTTTTTATAACAGCCTACCGACAGGGGTATTAGGTTTTCTAGATCGTATACTGGTTCGCGTAAGTTATTTATTGAATGACGAGATCGCCTTCCTAATGCGATTAACCCGGATTTCTAAAATCTATTAAAATGATTTAAATTTTTTACCACACTCTACGTGGGCCGCTATCGAGATGTACAAACGTATCATAAACTCCTACGCCGCCTTTTGAGTGACGTTTGACATTCCTTGCGAGCTGTACCGTGCTTAGTGATGGAACTGAAAAATCCAGCGCTTTCCCTAAAATGTGCATTGAATTTCTGGCAACCTTTACGCTGTTTTTTCGCAAAGTCTCATTTGTTTGCTTCGAACGAAATGCTGAATGTATATTAACCCTAAGGCTATTTTTACTGCCAGAGCATTCGGTACAAATCTTAAAAAATATCGATAACAATTGGCTATCTATGTGCGTCACCTCACCAGTACGCCAATCCTTGAAAAAGCGATTTAATAATCTATGCTTTTCAAGTGATAATTTCTTATCTTTGCTAAGGGTGAGATCCATAACTTCATTAGTGTTTGCGTTTAGAAGGCTGAGCTGTAAATCTTTTTCTAGGCCAATGGGTCCAAATTCAGTCGTTGAAAGTTGATTGAATATATTCAACTCAGGTTCAGGTTCTGGGTCATGTAGGAGCATAAGTTTTGCATTTGTGTTATTTGAACTGAGGTGACCGTGGCTCGAGAAAAGGCCCAGGCCCCTATCCAAGTCAACCAACGGAGATGCTTCAAGAGCCATCGGCATCAGCCCTAAAAACAAAAATCCACGTCTTGTTATAGAAAATTCTTTCACCATCATAAATCAGAGCAAATTACGTACCGTAAATGGATGTCAGATTGAATTATCTTATTTTTGTTATCTTTTTTCGAGGTCTATAGTTTGACCTTGGAGGGTTAAATATAGCTTAAAAATATCTCCCTCATTGATTGTTCCTAAAAAATTACGACTTTCCGTTTCGACCACAGGAATTGCTTCACCAATGAAGTTTGCCGCCGCCTCAATGGCTTGCTGAAGTGATGCATCAGATTTGATTGTTATCGCAGTATGATCAATTACCGTAGTAACCAAATCACTATTCTTAGCATTGAAAAGTGATCCAAGATGCAACTTTCCAATATACTGGTTGTCGTCAGAAACTACGTAAGCTTCAGTTTGGTGTTCTTTAATCAAGGTTTGTAACGCGACTGACGCTTTAGTCCTTGAATCAAACTTTAATGCACTGGAGTTGATAATCGACTTAATTTCCTCCTCCATAAGTCTTAAACCCAGACGTCCCTGCGAGATATTAATTTTTCGCTGCTTCAGTTGTTTATCAAAAATTGAATTTCCAAAAAGCTGGCCACTTATAACAGTTGCAGTAGCAATCCCTACTGTAGATGTGAGTGCCAAACTATATGAACCTGTCAGCTCTAGTACAATGATTATCATAGACAGTGGCGCTCCTACTACTGCCCCGGCAACGGCCGCCATTCCACAGATAACTAGCTCTGGCCCGGCAAATTCATATAAACCCGTGTGATTGACGATGGCGGTTATGGCTGAACCTGCGGCAGCTCCCACCAGAAGTGCTGGAGAGAATACGCCACCATAAAAACCGAACCCAATAGAAAGAGATGTTGCAATAATTTTAGCAAAGAGAATGCCAACTGCAGCAAGAAAAAGTTTATTTTCACTCGCCAAGTCTATTATGCTTTGGGTTCCTAACCCCATTACTTCTGGAAAAATACTACCAATGGCACTGAGCCCCAAGATAGCAATGCCGAATGATAATCCCTTAGAAACGTCTAATTTTTTTGATAGCCATGAAAAACGCAAAACTGATTGCATAAAAACAATTGATACTAAGCCGAAGAATGGCCCAACTACCAGCGACACTAAAATCATTGGAAGTAAACTTATGTTCGAATACGTTTGCGGCAACAGTGGTGAACTTTCCCACAAAAAGCTGTTAATTCCGTATGCTGTGCCAGACGCCAGTGCAATCGGCGCCAATGCCTTAACAGACATGTGGCGCAATATAGCTTCATGTGCAAATAAAATTCCGGCTAATGGAGCACTGAACCCAGCGGAAATAGCGGCGGCCACGCCTCCACCCAAAACTATATCCGTAGAAATTTTGAGCTTAAAAAGGGATTTCATAAAAGCGCCTAGGGTAGCCCCAAAATGTACTAAGGGGCCATACTGTCCTACGGATGCACCACCCGCAGCTGAAATAAATGCAACAATTGTACTAGATATACCAGTTTTCACATCTAATTCATTATCAACGCGATGTGCTGCAAATATTGTGTCAGCAGGACCATGCCACGACTTGATTCCAAGCAAATTCTTAACTGTTGTGATCAAAATTGCTGCTAGGCTGAGGGTACAAAAAAGTATGATGAACTTTTTGTTAAAAGGCAGGTAATCAAGAGATAGTTGCTCCAGAATTTGGATCCCTGTTCCAAAGAAATGTGCTGCGGCCGCTCCCAGCGCCCCCAATAGAAGACCCACAACTGTAGAGCCTAATAGAATTTTTAACTGCTTAAACGGCATACTGTAATTCCCATAACTTTTAAGGTTAATGGCGGAGAAGTATTGCTCCCATCATCATTGCTTCACTTTTATTTCTAATAGCTCTAATAGCATCTCTCCGTAGAGCCCATTTTGGGTTATTGACAGAAGTTTGCCATATAAATCTTTTTGAACAGGAACATCCTGCCGGATCAGATAAGAGAGTGCGGTATGTGAATGCTGTTCTGGAACTAATTTTTGTTGAATCCAGAATTCTTTTGATATATCGGAATCTCGCCAAAAAGAGAGCTTTAACCTAGCAAATAAGACTGTCTGTTGAGTAAGATTTGTTATGCTTGGCATAATCCTAAATGCGTGAATATTACCTGGCATTTTCTTTTTTTCTAGCCTTGGTAATGTTAAAATATAGCTGGGATTGGAAATGTGTATGTTTGTACAAAAATAAGCCTCTTTGCTACCTTTTGAGCAATAAAAATTAATGTCATTTATCGACTGACTTAGCGTGTCTGATTTCGCGTTAGTGACGCTGTGTATTAAAAAAAGGCATGCTACGAAAAAAATCCGTATTTGGTTTGAGATAAACATTCCTAAACTTCTATGTTGCCAGATTTCTTGATTTTGCGACTGATGGTTGTCCAAATATCCTTTGCCTCAACCGCATCGAAGTTAAAATTTCTTCCACTGATTAATTTTTCGTTTTCGAGCCTAAAGTAGGTCAGCATAGCCGCCATTTGCAGCTCAACTTTTTCTATATTACTAATTGCATATTTAACATCTTTGGCCTCAATATATTCGTTTTTTAGTGCAGCCTGAAGCCTTTGAATTGTATCTGCTTTAACCTGTGATAAAGAGGAGCGTGCAGTAGTCGCCAAAATCTTGATTTTTTGCACAGCAATCTCAATGTCTTGGTCGCTTGGTTTTGGAACTTGACAAGTTATTACGTTGTTTTCTATGGTTTTAATTCGAAGTTTATGCTCCCTTAAAACTTCCTTAACATGTGGGATATACTCGTTTGAGCTATACCTAACACTGATAGTTTTATCGGTAGTCCGTTCTTTGATCACTTCAACGTAAGTTCCTAGTTTACGCGGCCTAAACTTGATCCAAACCGTAACTGTTTTGAATATCTGGTTGAAATCATTTAGTGAAACCGAGCCCTCACAGTTCGCCACAAAAAGCCTCACCACATCGAACATTCGTTCTTTTGAACTGTTAACATAAGTATTATCAACTTCTTTTATTTGTAGTACGTTGATATTTATTCCATGTTTTTCGTCTTCTAGAGGATCAGGCATTTTTTTCTCCAGTTTAGATAGTATATACTCATAATCTAGCACGACGTAATTTATAGATATACTTATTTTATAATGACGAGCTAATGCAAAAAAAGCTCGGTGATAAATTGATTACATGAATTTTTATTGGATAATATACTTTTTAATTTAATCAATAAGCTGTCAGGTTCGGTAGGGGAGTTTTCGTCCAAAGAATTTTTCCAATTTATGAGTGCCGAAAATGTAATGTCTCCCCATATGCCATCTACTTTTACGTTATTAAATTCAGCCCTAAGACATTTTTGTATTTTTTTGCGTCTGGCGTTATTTAAATCTTGAAACTTACCTTTAAACAACTCGTACTGGCTTATTTCTGGAATTGCAGTTGTTGAGCTAAGTTGGCCGTTTTGAGGAGCTAGTAAGTCTGAACTTTCAACGTTCACTTGTTTCTTGGTTTCACCACTGTTTGTCTTGAGGTATGCTGAAGTCTGGCTTGGTTGTGGTGCCTGCAATATACTGCCTGAGTAATAAAGCTGATATGGCTGTAGGATCACCACAGACTGTTGAATTTTGGAAATTTTACATGCATTCTCTTCGTAGAGTGAGTAGTGACAGGCTGCAACAGCTTTAGCTGGGTGTTGCTCCAGAGCAAAAAAACACGCGCAAATAAAGAAAATCTTTTGAATGTGTCTTTTATTCATGAGTCCCCACCAAACCTGCATTGTTGGATTTGTATCAGCAAACTTTATGCCATCTTTGTAAAGTAACGGTCTGCCGAAGGTAATTTAAGCTTTGGTAGGGCTCATGAAGAATCTGTGGGTGACAGATTGCCATACTCGCTTTATGATAAGAATAAGTGGATTTACCAGGTAGGTGGAACTAACATGAATGTCATTGCAACAGTTGAGATTTCAAATGCTAGCTTTGAGGAATGGGTTAAGTTTTTTGAGAGCTACGAGAGCCAAAGAATGAAATTTGTTGAGAATGAGGTGGTCACCAAGATTTCTGAGGCTAAGGCAGAAGTTCGCTTCACCATAACCGATATCGAAGGCCTTACTGCACTCTCCTCCTCAGAACTTGTACGTGATGGTGAGACACGTCTTGGGATAGAAGTTGCATTATCAACTGCTGGGTAGTGCTGCTTAGCTTTAGATTTTAACAGTTTAATTTTCGATGTGGCATTGATTTTGCTTGATCTTGCGTGAGGAGATCAAGATGTACTACATTCAATTATTCGTTCCTGCCATTTTGGTATTCGTTGCTTTCGTGCTTGGACATGGATTAGTAGCGGTGGACTACTCTGGGGTATATTTCGACGAGGACGAGCCTGCAGTACTAATTGGCTCTGACCCCAATAACCAATCAATGAAAGGTGAAGGCCAAGAGCCGTTGCAAAACGAGGGCGGATTGGCTTTACTTCCGGATAAATACAATTACCTCAAGATCGAAAATGTATTTCAGGGTCAGTTGAGCGATACTGACCAACTGTTTAGTGCCGAATTTGCAATAGCGACCTTGCAGACGAATGTCTCTGCAGATTTCTTTATAAAAGCAATTTATGAAATTGAAGCTGATTTGATAAATATAATTACAAAAATTATTTTAGATACAACTCGTGATCTCTTAGCCACGGCTGAAGGACGTAAGATTTTAACTCAAAAAGTGATGGACGGACTTAATGCATACTTAGAAGAGGAAGGGTATAACCCCGATGTGCATTACGTATACATGATAAATTATAACATAATTTAAATTTTGGTATGAAATCTGCATATTTCTATTTGGAGGAAATCAAATGCTAGATATGATAAAAAATGACATAACTAATACAGAGCTGCGGGTTTTGATTTGTTGTGAGTATTTCGACGAAAATGATAAACCAACACATTCGGACAAACTTTTGGTTGATATAGATCGGGAAAGTCCGTCGCGTGCACGCGTCAATTATTTGACTGAGGTTTCTCTATTTTGAGGTTGTTATAGGTCTATCTTGGCCACCTTGAGAAGATTTTTAACACCGCCCCCCCAAGGCAAAATATTAATGGCCATTTTAAGATTTGAAAAACAGTAACCTCTGTTTTTAAATAAATTATGCTGTATGCGCTGTTCGCTATGATGACGCATGCAATTATCCAAATGAAAGCTGTTCGAGTAGTTTTGCAGAATGCGCAGTTCTCCTGCATGTCTATCCCCTTAGATTCCAGTTGATGTTTCTATTATTTCCTGCATATCGTAACGCTATGCAAGTATTTGAACAGAAATTTTCTAGACTAAACGTCAGCGAAACTAATGCGTCCAATACTGCGTCTGCATATTTTAGGCCAAATGTTGCCAGCAGCAGCGGAAAAACTGTTTCTGCGATGCAGAATTCCAATAGAGTTCAGGGTACAGTTGAACATATTTCTCGACTATTTAGTACTTATTCAGCACCGTCGGCAGTGTATGCTGAAAATATACAGCTTGCTCAGGGTAGCATATCTCCCGTTTATCAACACAATATAGCAATTACTAAATATCTAAATATATCGGTAGTGCCAAAAGTGAAGTCATACTTGCCCAATAATTTAATTGCTTAAACCGAAGATATTGAACACTTATACTTCAATCTTATTAAGATTTGCGAGAAATGTAAAATTTGTTTGAACACTTAAAGACCAATCGTGAGGGCATTGAAACTCTTATGATTGTTTTGGTTGCATGCAAATACTTGGAAATCTAGATTGAGCGTTATTGGTAAAACTCAGCACTGATCATGCCCTGTATGCTGTTCGGCTCAGAAACAGGCACCCCGTTCTTAACTTCCTTCAAAATCCACACAATCTACGCCTTTGAATATTCGATAAGCAAATTGGATGTTATGAAGCGCTCTAATTGGCTAGATACTGCAATAGAAATTATAAAGATAAGAGCTAATATATCTAACAACATTTCGCTAATTTTTGTCTATTTGGTCCCAGCTGTCAGAAATGTCAGATATAAAGCTATAACAAGGTTTTAAATCATCGCCTGCACGAAACCCATTATCTATTATTTTCAGTCTACAAAATTCGTAAACACGAAATAAGTTTTGTGCAAGCGTGCCACCTTTTTCAAAATCTAAGCTTTTTTGCAAAAAGTAAATCGCGAGGAGGGAATTTTGAAATGCGGAATTCAAATTTTTGCTTTCTCCACCATTAATTAAAATATTCAAATTAACTTTTAGCTTTGTCAAAGCTAATCTCACGGAGCTATAAGCCAAAGCTTCATCTGACTGTGTGGTTTCCCTAACTCTTGAGTACTTGGATATGGCTACGGAATTATTCATTTTTGAAGACCTTTTTTATTTCATTACTTACTTAAACGACATGTCATAAAAAACTTTAATTATAATGTCAAAAAAATGAAAAAATTTTGAAGCCAATAGATTTATGATATCTATCTATATGAAAAGTAATACTTAAAACCAATTGGCACACTCTGTGCTCCTCTTTGGCGGAGGATATGATGTCAAATTTTTTAGTAGACTTTGGTGATGAGGTCTTTGCCAACCAGATTTGTTCTGACCTCATTAAAAGGGGGATCGAATGGTCCACCTTGGATGAGAATCCAAAGGCACAAACAGCTAAGTCGAATAGGACTCTTATCGTGTCTAGTAGAACATCTAATTGTGATGTTATGTCCAGTGAGTTTGCGCATTTCCTGCGAGGGCACAATATTTCAAAGGCCTATGTGTTTGTGCCTGGCCAAGATCAATTCTACATCGAAACTAAACTTAATAATGCACTTTGCTTTGTTAACGTGCCGACAGAGCCCTCCTCTCAAGATAATCTGTCAACATTTTTTATGGCTCTATTCCTGGAACAGTTCTTGGAAAACTATATAAACTTGCCTTGTGGTGATAATAAAACAGTGGACTTGGTTCAGCTTTTGTGTCGCCTAGCTGGTTCGAGCGCGAGTGTTTTGATCAATGGCCCTACTGGTACTGGCAAAGAGGTTGTAGCGCGCCTCTTACATGCGAAATCATCACGCAAGGACGCACCATTTATTGCGATAAATTGTGCTGCAATCCCCGAAAATATGCTGGAATCAATACTTTTTGGACATGAAAAAGGTGCGTTTACAGGAGCAATGCAGTCAAGCTCTGGTTTGTTCCGCGCGGCGCATCAAGGTACCGTTCTACTGGATGAAATTTCAGAAATGCCAATGGGATTACAAGCTAAGCTGCTACGCGTTTTACAGGAAAAAGTAGTCACACCGATTGGCAGCTCAAAAGAAATTACAATCGACGTGCGCGTACTCGCCACTACCAACCGCAATATGCAAGAAGAAATAGGTAGTGGCAATTTTAGAGAAGATCTCTTCTATCGCTTGAACGTATTTCCAATTTCTACATTAGATTTGAAATCACGTGTATTAGACATTCCGGCAATTTCTGCCCATCTGCTGGTACGAAACGCAGCAGAAAAAACACACCCAAAGCTGCTTAGCTCTGACGCACTTGATCGGCTTATGCAACATGATTGGCCTGGCAACGTTAGGGAGTTAGATAACGTTATGCAGAGAGCTGAAATACTGAGTTATTCAGATACGATTCAAGCTATCAACATTGTTTTTGATAATGAGCTCATTACTAGTCCAAGGAATACAATGGATGCTCTGAATTCAAAACTTCAAGCCCGGGCACTATAAGGAACGCATCATGAAAGTTGAAAGTACAAATATGACTGTGTTGAACAACAGTTTGGCTGATGTGAAGCAACAGGTACTATTGGCTAAAAATAGTGCACAGGCGCCCAGTAAAAGTGATGGGCCAACATTTTCTGAGAGGCTAACTAATGGGCTTAAGGACGTGGCTGAAAGCCAAAATTCCGCAGCTAAGCTTGCACAAGACTATGAACTTGGTGTTGAAAATGATTTGTCGAAAGTCATGGTTACACAGCAGGTATCTTCGCTTGGATTTCAGCTCACTTTGAACATCCGTAATAAGGCTCTTAGTGCCTACAAAGATATCATGAATATGCCTGTTTAGGGCGAATAGGAAACTGAAATGGCCAATACAGATCAAATAATTCAGATGGAAGCCCGGTCAACCGGTCCGCAAAATATGCTTTCTGTGCCAAGAAATGCGATGGTGAGTGTCCGTGATATGATGGATCAGCCAAGCTTCCGCAGGGCATTTCCAACGATACTTGCTGCGCTCACTGCAGTGGTTGCTATTGTTGCGTTTACGGCAATGAAAGAGCCTAATTTAACAACTTTATATGCATCTGCATCTGATTCTGAAAAATCTAAAATTTATGAAGCACTAAAAAATATGGGAATGGATGTAGAGCTTGATCCTGCAACTGGTGAAGTTCTAATTCCCACAAACGATTACCACCAGGCAAGAATTTCTCTAGCAGCGCAGGGCCTTCCAGAATATGCTGGAAGTGGTATTGAAGCGCTCGATAGTTTACCACTAGGCGCCTCTCGTTCAGTAGAAGCGACAAAGTTGAAAAACTTTCAAGAAAATGAGTTGGCGCGCTCAATATCTGAGATTAGGAGTATTCAAGCTGCGCGTGTACATTTAGCTTTACCGGAAAAATCTGTTTTTATTCGCAACCAAATCGCGCCCACGGCATCAGTTTTCATAACATTGAAAAAAGGGCGTCAACTTGATCAAACGCAAGTCCGAGCAATTACTAATTTAGTGTCTTCTTCTGTTCCGGCCATGGCACAATCTGGTGTTTCTATTATTGATCAATCTGGCCGGCTTCTTTCTGGATCTCCTGAAAGTGCCGATGAGGTTATGGCAGACAGTCAATTAGCTTATCGGATGCGGCTTGAAAGTATCTACCGCTCCAGAATTCAAAGTTTAATAGCACCCATCGTGGGAGCGTCAAATGTAACGACCCAGGTAAATTTGGAAATTGATTTTACGCGGAAGGAAACGTCGCAAGAGTTAGTGGATCCGAATGATATTGCTGTTCTCAGTGAGCAGAGCTCGATGAATATAACAGCAAAAAGAGACGCTGTTGGTATCCCTGGCGCGATCTCTAATCAGCCTCCTACTGAAGCTCAAGTTGAAACTAGAGATGCAGTAGCTGGAATGGGTGGCGAGGGTGCGGCAGAGAAAAATAATTTTGAAACAAAATCGTCCACTGAGTTAAAAAATTATGAAATAAGCAGAAAATATGAGAGTGTGACAACACCTTCTAATACAATTTCAAAAATTGATGCCGCAATATTGGTTCGAGATCGGAAAATAATAGATCCAGAAACGGGCGAGATCACTTTTGTACCAATTTCTGAAAAAATAAAGAAAGATTTGGAGCAACTCATCACAAGCGCGATTGGGTTAAAGTTGGAGCGTGGAGATAGCCTGACTATTACTTCCCAACTATTTAACGATGAGGTGATTGGTGAACAAATCGATTGGTACGAAACCACATGGTTTAAGTCTACGATCGAGAATGCTTTGATCGTATTGTTACTGGGTTTTATTTCCCTTGGCGTGGTGCGTCCAATGCTCTCACGTATTTTGGTTCCAACCTCAAGCACTAATTCTGTCATGGAACTTTATGCTGAGGCAGAAACAATGGCTGATCTGGCAACCCAGAGAGTGGAAAGTACTAAAGCTATTGAGGTCGACGAAGGTGAAGACCTTGAAAGTATTAAAGCAAAATTAAAACCCAAGAAACGATCTGGTATCTCAGCAGATCTGCTAGATACGGCAAACACATATGATGATAAAGTGGCACTTGTTCGGATGATTGTTGCAGACGAGGCTGGGCGCGTTGCAAATGTGTTTAAGCAACTAATGCGTGATGATTTAGACTTACTTACGTAGGAATCCAAAATGGCTGAAGAACAATTAGACGTAGAAAAGTTAGCGGATCTGTCTGGTACAGAGAAATCCGCAATCCTTATGATGTTGCTTGGCGAGGAAGAAGCGGCACAAGTATTACAAAATTTAACCCCGCGCGAGGTCCAGCACTTGGGCACAGCGATGTATTCCGTTACGGGCGTGGATCAAACGACTGTAAATATGGTTTTGGATGAGTTTCTAGAAACTATAAAGAAACAAACGGGGCTCGGTTTGGGCGCTGGCCGTTATATCGAGAATGTAATGATTCGGGCCCTCGGTGAGGATAAAGCACAGTCTGTTTTGGGGAGAATTACTCCAGCAAGTTCTGAATCAGCTATCGACATTTTAGATTGGATGGACGCCCGTGCGATTTCAGAGCTAATTATCGATGAGCATCCACAAATTAAAGCATTGATTATTTCTTACCTCGAATTTGGGCTCGGAGCAGATGTTCTCACATTACTGCCAGATGATATCCAAGCTGACATTGTTCGACGAATTGCAACGATTGAAACTGTTGAGCCTGGTGCTGTTAAGGAACTAGAGCGTGTGATGAAAGAGAAATTTGCGGCCAATACTTCACTGCGGGCATCCAAAATTGGTGGCGTCAAGGCTGCCGCTAAAATAATGAACTTTACTAAAACTGAGATGGAAACTCGAATTCTCACCGCTATCAAGAAAGATGATAAGGATCTTATGGCGGAAATTCAGGACAATATGTTTGTCTTTGAAAATCTTTCAAGTTCAGATGATCGATCTTTACAAACCCTACTGCGCTCAGTTGATCAAGATGTTCTGATAATAGCAATGAAGGGCGCCGAAACGTCGCTTCAAGATAAGCTATTGGGATGTATGTCAACGCGGGCAGCTGCCAACATAAGAGATGAGATGGATGCTCTTGGACCAGTGCGATTAACCGAAGTTCAGGAGGCCCAGAAACAGATCATTAATGTTGCGCGTAAACTCTCTGATGACGGTACAATTGTGCTGGCAGGCCGGGGCGGTGAGGAAATGATTTGATGAACCAACAGCCTGAAAAAGATTTTAACTCAGCCACAGCGGTTAATAATGAGGACATAAAAGGCCTACTAAAGGCGGCCGGCTTGAACGAATTTTATGCAGATGTGAAGTCGCAAGATTCCAACTTAAAGTTTGAGAAGTCTGGAAGCCTATTCGATCTTGTCAGAACAAATATCACAGGCGAAAAAGCTGATATTGTTTCGGATATTGTCGGCCGTGCCGAGGTTTCTGAAGAAAATAAAGGTGACCAGAGTTCAATCAAGGAGACGATAGAAGATGAGGCTTCCAAAGTCCCAGAAATTGTTGATCTTGAAGAGTTTTCTGAAAATATAGATCCGATAAATAAAATGTCTGATGCTCAAGAAATTCATTCTGAGGGGCAGGAGCCAGCCATTAAGCTTGATGAAGTGGGTTCAGTGGAAGTCAAGGAGTTGGTGGATGCTGACAATCACAGAGCGCGTTCTATCTGTGAAACAGAGGAATTCATTAAAGAACTTGCCGATGTTCAGGCAGATTTCGATAAAAAATTAAAGCTAGAACAGGGTCATATTGCTCTTACGCAGTCGGCTTTAGTCCAGGCAATGGACGCATTCTCTGACCAAATTGAGGCTCAAATTTCTGATTTTATTCTAAAGGCAGCGTCCGATTTGGCGGGGCAAACAATTGATAAAATGCCCAAACCACTGATGAAAAAAATTGAAAGTACGATAGAGCATATATGCTCAAATAAAGATGAGACGACAGTTCACCTTAACTCCAAGGACTATGACCTCGTTGTGCCTTTGGGTTCTAAATCAGACGTCAAAATTAAATTTGTTAGTGATAAATCTTTGAACCGGGGTGAATTTGAAATCTTTAGCCAAAAAGCTTCCGCTAAGGTATTACCATTAAAGCCATCAGGCGGAGATTAACCATGTTAAATCAACAGGTTGTGGCGCATAGTGAGGTGGCAAGTGTTTGGTATTCTGAACTACTGAAAAACATAGAAAAAAGAGTTGCGTCTCGTGTTAAAGTCCACTTTCGTGGTACTGTTATTTCCTACGATGGACGTGTCGTTGAAAGCAGCCAATTTCCAGCATCTATCGGGTCTGAGTGTGTCATAAAATCCGTGTCTGGTGCAATCTCAAAGGGAGAGCTTATTGGCTTTAGAGAAAATAAAAATATCATATATTTATATGAGACATCCGCAGAAATTTTTAGTGGTGATATAGTTTATTGTTCCGGCGGAGTGAAAAAAATTGAAGTTGGCTCAGCACTTTTAGGCCGTGTTGTAGATGGCTTAGGCGAGCCACTGGATGGTCGTGGGCCGATAGCTTTTGAAGATCAAATCCCCATTGGTGGATTGGCTATTAATCCATTCGACCGAGGTGAAATTAGTGATGTGTTTGATGTTGGAATTAAGAGTATTAATGCGTTGACAGCGATTGGCCGTGGTCAACGTATGGGAATTATTGCGGGCTCAGGTGTTGGTAAGTCTGTCTTATTGAGCATGATAACTAGAAGTGCTGAAGCAGATATAATAGTTGTTGGCCTAATTGGAGAAAGAGGCCGTGAATTAATCTCTTTCACAAGAGAAATTACCTCATCCCACTCAAGCCACAAGGTCGTCATCGTGGCTGTGCCTGCGGATCGTTCGCCGTTGCTAAGATTGCAAGGGGCAAAACGTGCGACGTGTATAGCAGAATATTTTCGTGACCAAGGGAAGAATGTCCTTCTTATTTTGGACTCTCTAACTCGTGTTGCTCATGCGCAGCGTGAGATTGGATTGTCGCTTGGTGAACAGCCCACTGCCCGTGGATATCCACCGTCAGTTATCTCACTTATTCCAGAGTTAATTGAACGCACTGGAGTTGGGGCGCATTCATGCGGGTCTATTACTTCGATCTATACGATCTTAGCTGACGGCGATGATACTGTCTCTGATCCTATAGTTGACAGTGCCCGCGCAATTTTAGATGGACATATCGTTTTGTCGCGTAAATTAGCGCAACAGGGCATCTATCCGGCAATTGATGTAAATAATTCAGTGAGCCGTCTTATGACGGATTTATGTTCAGCTAATCACTTGGATTATGCCCGTCAATTGAGGCGATTGATTTCTGTTTATTCCGAAAACCAAGACCTAATCTTGATGGGTGGATATGTCAAAGGACAAGACGCTGACTTAGACTTGGCAGTGCAGCTCTGGCCAAAGATTGTACAATTTTTATTACAAGATAAATCTGATCGTTACGAATTTGGAAATACGGAAACTATGTTAAAAGATTTATTGAGGTAGGGCATAGCTATGGGAAAATCCAAGTTGTTTCATCTTATGGGCCGAAGGAGTAAAAATCTAAAAACTCAAACTCAATCAAAGCTAAGTTTGATATCTCAAAAAATCACAAAAGTGAAACAACTGGAAAGTGATCTAAACTATAATATTGAGGAAACCATTGACGTTGGGATCGTTCAGAGTGTTCAACTTGTTCAGTTGAAAAGCAAGCTTCGCGAAAAAATGATTCAGCAAAAAGAAATCATCGAAAATCAAATCGAATTTTTTACTACTGAGCAAATACACCTCCAAAATGAAGTAGCTAGGCATGATTTAAAGATCAAAAAAATTTCTGAACGCCTCAAAGAAATTAATGAATCGGATGCTCGATTGTTGGAACTTAAGAGATTAGATAAAGAATTAATTTTTAAGAAAAAATAACTGGTACGGAAATTGCTCATCTGACTTGATTGGTGTGAGGTAAATAAAATGAAAATTGCGAGTGACGAATGGCTGATGCCAAAAGATGGCTTGCAAGTTCTGTCTCGCGCGAGTGGACAGGAGTCGGGCGCTTTAATTGACTTCGCAAATTTACTAGGATCAATGAAAGGTGATTTCGAAGTCCAGGATTTATCGGGCCGTGGTAGCGATGCTGGGTTGCCGCAGATGCAAAAGGCTGATCCAAAAGATTTAAAGTTTAGTACACTTGTAGCGCGACTTCCTAACGGTGAGATGGCCGAGTTAACCCCAAGTGAATTGGGTCAAAACTTTGATATTAATATATTAAATATCATGGATGGTGGATTTGCTCCGACAGCATCATTTTTTGGGTCTAAAATTAGTCTTCACAACTCAGATCTCATCATCGACCATTCCTCGCGAGACATGAACGTAGTGCCTTTAAATGATTTACTTTCCTGGGTAGAAGACTTCGAGAGTGGGTTAGTCGGCGACGCTATTGAAATAAATAATACTAATGTGGCTGCATTTCAAGACGTTATTAACGGCACACCGTTAAGCTTAGAGTGGGATTCTGGGAAAGCCTCAACAATTGTTTTTGATATACGCAGCCTCAAGGCTGCCCTAAGTGAGTCCCTAGCACTCCACGTCTCAACCACTGAGGCGCCGATATCAAGTGGAGAGATTTTTATTCCACAAGTTGTGCCTATAAGCTTTAACAATAAAGAAATTGAAAGTCCCGTCCAACCAACTTTAGGTTCCTCTAAAATCCAACCGGTTAAAACCCTTGTGTCGGATGTTGAAGCCTTAGAATTTGATGTAGTGGGGCGTGCTGACGACGTTGATGGTGTAAAGAAAGTATTTCAAACTAAGAATAACAATGGCATATTTGATGTCTTTGTACCGGTAAAGGTAGAACTAATGGCGGCTGATGGTGGACTTGGTCAAATTAATTTGATCGATTTGCCGCGAAATTTATCTGACGGACCCACATCGGAATTTAGTGTTGCTAGCCGCCAGTTAGAGATAGATCGCGACTTGGACCCAAGAAGCAAGCTTCTTATTGGCTTATCGGCGCCAAAGGGGATTTCAATTCGTGACTTACCAGATTTTGTTAAATTTGATATTTCAGCCAAGGTCTCAGCGAAGCCGGGCATTGGACGAGAACTAGTTGCACCAGTTATCTTAGAAAAAATGGTTCCAAAAGAAAATGCTGACGACCTTAAAATCGCTCATGTTCGTGATTTGATTTTAGCAATTAAAGAAATGTCGACGCTCTCGGACCACGAGGTGAATGTTGTAACTAAAAATGTATCGACGGTGGGTGGAGTTCTAAAGCTCTTACCAAGCATCGGAGTTTCGGAACTTCTGGAACGTTTGCAAAATGATATAACTACAAAAAGTAATGGGGGCTCAACGGATGAAACCCAAGTAGCTGAGCGTTTGTTAGCTCAGACTAGCTTAGAAAAAGTCCAGAAACCGGCAAACTTAGATTTTTTGAATTTCACTCAATTCAAAGATAATATTCGAATAGGGGCAATTTCAAGTTCTTTAGCAATAAATGCTAATTATCAAAATTTCTTAAAAGCTAATTTAAAGTTTTCAGATAGTTTTTTTGCTAATAAAAATAGTAATGCAGTAAGTAGTGTAAGCGGGGCTAATTCAAGCTTAGAGACAATTTTTACAGAGATTGTACGTGGGGATACTTTATCACCGATGAACACTATCGTGAGTGAAAGTGACCAACTGAAACGCGAGCCCGCGAGCATAGCGTTCTGGTCGAGCCTAGCCGAAACTCAAATATCCTCACTACCCAAACTGAATGGAACGGAATTAGCCGCGCCAAACATGGCTGATAAAATTTCGCTTTATAATGCCCAGTATGCTTCGCGTATTGGCATGATGATCGTTGATAAAATCATAAACGGTCAAGAAAACTTTGAATTTCAACTTGAACCAGAAAGTTTTGGAAAAATTAAAGTTAATGTTTTTCTTGATAAGCAGGCTTTAGACGTTCGGATGGTTGCTGAAACGGCAGCTGCGGCAAGTTTGCTACGAACTAATGAAGAAGCTTTATCGCAAATAGCTGGACAGAATGGTATGAAGCTATTGAATTTCTCAGTCGGCACTCAGGCCGGCTTTGATCAACAACGGAATGATGAAAATAAAAACAAAAATAAGATGAATGGTGGGTCAAATAGCGCGCTAAATCAGACACAAGAACAAGCTGGTCAAACAAGCGCCGAATATAGAAATTCAACTGGTTTGAACTTGATTGCGTAGGATATTATTATGGCTGAAGAAAAACAGAAATCAAAAGTAAACTTTAAAAAAATTCTTCTTTATGTGCTGGGACCAATTTTACTTGTTGGCGCTGGGCTTGGTGTTGGAGCATTTCTGTTTATGCCAATGCAAACACCTGCACAGCAGGTTGAAGAGCTGATTGAGAAGAAACTAAGACAAGCAGGTCAGCTTCCTAGTGAGGATGGGCTTAATGAAACAAGTTTGGAGCCCCAGAAGGTAACCAAAGACACTCCTGTTAACGAAACTTTTGTTACAACTTATTATACATTTGCGGACAACTTCACCACAAACCTAAATAAGTCAAAGCAGTTTTTACAAATTAGCGTTGGGGTATCTACCCAATATGACGAAACAGTAATAGAAAATGTTGAAAAGCATCAAATGGCCATGAGGTCAGAGGTGCTTGGCGTAGTTAGCTCATATACTGTCGATGACATTGACGGCAAAGTTGGGCGTGATAACTTGGCTAATTCTATAAAGGATGCCATTAACATCAAGCTTGAAGAACTTGAAGGCTTTGGTGGCGTCGAGGGTGTGTATTTTACTTCTTTCGTTTTACAATAGGAACCTAAGTTCAGATGGTCGGATCCCGCTCACTTTCTAATGATGAAGTAGAAGCCCTCCTTGGGGGGCTTGGAAATAGTATTGCGCCTGAAGAAACAAAAACTTTATTTGATGAGACAGCTGTTAGGGATTTTGATTTTGGCTCTGAGGATCTCTCTCTGCTGGGTGATTACTACGCTCTTAGAATGGTGAACGAAAAGATATGTCGATTTACCCGTTCTGTTTTTCTTCCAATGCTCCGGATCATGCCAAGAATTTCTTCTTTCCCTCCTGAGGTGAAGTCTTTTGACGAGTATGTGGAGAGTTGTGATAATTTTGTAAGTGTCACTACAAACCGTCTCGAGGAACTTCGTGGCAACTCTCTTTTAGTAGTTCAATCTTCATTTATCTCTATACTTACCAACTCCTATTACGGTGGTTCTAAAGTTAGGTCTTTGCATCAAAACAGAGGGGAATTTACTGCTACGGAGCAACGTATTATTCAAATTATCACAGATGGTATGAACCGGTCGATGGAAAATGCCTGGAAGGATTTATATCCAACTTCTTTTATGCCACTCTCGCGAGAAGAGAATATACAATTTGTTTCCTTTGTGGATGGTGGGGACACTGTAATTGTCTGTTCTTTTATGGTGCAAATGCCGGATTCGGAGCCTGCTAGTTTTGATGTGTTATATCCACTACAGACCTTAAAACCTATTTCTTCGCAGTTGAGATCGCGTGTGCAAAATGAATTTGTGCAAGATGACCGGAGCTGGAAGGAAAAGCTTGAGCAGGCGGTTCTATCAATTAATCTTCCACTGTCAGCGGAGCTGACTAAAACAAAAACTAACATAGGACGTCTGATGAAAGGGGCTGTTGGCGACACTTTTCCAATTACGCTTCCCGAACATATTACAATCAAGATTTCTGGCGAGCCTGTGTATAAGGCTGAGGTCGGCAAAGTGGGCGCCAATGTAGCGGTCTCAATGGTCGAGCGCATCTCATTGAAAAAGGATAAAGATAATGGCTGATGAAGATAAGGCTCCAAAAAAGAGTGATCAACATGTTGGTATAGAAAACTTGAAGGTGCTTGAGAACATTGACGTTGAGCTGACTGTTGAGGTTGGTCGCACCGAAATTACTATACGTGAGTTGTTGCGATTGAATGAAGGCTCCGTAGTTGAACTAGATCGACTGGCAGGCGATCCGCTTGATATTTTAGTTAACAATACAAAAATAGCTAAGGGCGAAGTTGTGATGATTGGTGAGCGCTTCGGTATTCGGTTTGGTGAAATTGTGGAACCTGAAAAGCGAATGGAGAGTATTTAATACTTATGTACAGAACATTTTTTTGACAGGCTCAAGAAAAAAATATAACATATTGAATTATATCTATTATAAATAGATGGCACTCTCTTTGCTTTTCTAAAAGCGAGGAGCAATTAATGCCTGATTTTGATATTTCTAAACTTATAATAGTGCTCATTTTTCTTGGGCTGCTTGTGTCTGTGCAATTTGCTTTAAAGCGCTGGAACCTATTTGGAAAAATCTCTTCAGCCTCGCCCGGAAGGGCAATAAGAGTGACAGAAGTAAAGGCGATATCAAAATTCGCGTCAGCCTCAATAATCGAATGCTCAGACAGTTCATTTTTAGTGGTTACAGGGAAAAACGGAACGTCGTCCATTGCCCAACTGCCGAGCAAAAACTCTCACCTTAAATCTGAGAATACGACTATGGATTTGGGCCAATGATTGTGCGTAGCTTATTCATAACAATAATTGTTGTTACTTTGAGCCTCATGGCGTCGTCCTCGATGGCGCAAGACGGTAATATTTTGGGGCTACCTGCCCTGACGTCAACAATATCTGAGAGTGGGGGGGCGACCTACTCCCTATCATTGCAGATTTTGGTTTTGATGACGGTGCTCACGGTCGTACCCTCAATTGTTTTAGGTATGACCGCCTTCACTCGAATAATTATTGTTCTGTCAATCTTGAGGCAAGCTTTAGGAACTCAGCAAACACCACCAAATCAGGTTTTAATTGCAATTGCTCTGTTCATAACCTTCTACGTCATGAGCCCGATTTTTCAGATTATATATGACACAGCCTTGAACCCTTACCTTGAGGGAACGGTAACTCCTCAGGTTGCGTTGGCTGCTGCAACTGATATTTTGAAAGAATTTATGGTTGTAAATACGCGAGAAGACACGATGAATATGTTTGTGGAAATGGCTGGGGAAGGCCCGTTTGAAGATACGCAAGCTATCCCACTTTCCATAGTTCTGCCTTCATTTATTACGTCCGAGTTAAAAACGGCATTCGAGATTGGGTTTTTAATATTTCTTCCATTTTTGGTCATCGACATTGTAATTGCTTCCATATTGATGTCCCTGGGTATGATGATGCTGTCACCCATGCTTATTTCGCTACCCTTCAAGTTACTTTTGTTCGTTTTAGTTGATGGTTGGGCCATGACGATCGCATCCTTGTCTTCAACATTTATAGTGAGGTAGCGTAAATGTTTGATCAGAATGTCCAGTATTTAAGTATGGCGTTTTGGCAGATTATTGTCGTGGCGGGCCCAATTCTAGCTGTGGCACTTGCCGTTGGTCTGTTCATTGGCCTTATCCAGGCGGCAACTTCAATTAATGAAATGACATTGAGTTTTGTGCCTAAGCTTTTCATTGTTTTGTTAACGATGTCATTAATGGCAACTTTTACTCTTACACAAATGACGGATTACTTCTCCTTTATATTTGATGAGATTTCCAGAAAGGGGCTCTAATTTGTTACCAATAGTTAACGAATTGGGCGCCCTGCCGGGGCTGGAGTTGCAAGAGCTTTTTACTTTTCTTGTATTACTATTACTGTCCTCATTGCGGGTAGGCGCATTTTTAATTTCGGCACCATTTTTCGGTGGTCGAATGATACCATTACAAATTCGTATTGTTTTTTCTTTCTGCCTCGGATTCTGGATTTTAGGAACTGTGCAATTTCCGGATATGGAAGTTTTACTAGGGCCAAGATTGCTATTAGTTGTACTTCAGGAAGTTTTCATAGGCCTTACCGTTGGTCTCGTTCTAAATATTTGTTTTTCGGCCGCTAGCTTGGCTGGAGAAAAAATTGCAGCCACTTCTGGACTCGCATTTGCCTCTCAAGTTGACCCCACTGGGGGGGGGCAATCTCCAGTGATAAGTCAAATTTTGATGCTTTTTCTCATCGTGACCTTCTTTGCTGTGAACGGCCATTTGATAGTGTTAAGTTTGATTTACAAAAGTTTTCTATATTACCCGGTGGGACAGTTTACTGCCTATGGAAATCTCATTAGCGCGGGCCTTGCGGCGAGTGATATCTTGTTTAAGTCTGCTGCTCTGATTGTTTTCCCAATTGTTATTGTGCTCCTTTTTGTAAATATTTCTGTTGGCTTTATCACAAAATCAGCACCGCAATTGAACCTATTTTCTTTTGGGTTTCCAATGACGCTCATCGGAGCATTTTTCATACTTTTCTTCTCTGTAGATGCCATTGCATTCGCCTTGAAAGATCTCATACAACTGATGATTGATTTGCTGGTCCCACTGCTCGTGGAGCTAGGCAATGGCTGAAGAAAACAACAGCCAGGAAAAAACATTAGACCCCACTCAGAAGCGTTTAGATAAAGCGAAAGAGGATGGTGAGGTTCTATCCTCCAAGGAGATGTTTGTATTTGGCTCAAGCTTGATGGGCCTGATCGTTCTGATTTGCATTGGTATGGTTTCGAAACAATTGCTAAGTAGCTGGGCGGCCCTATTCCGTTTCGATCACCCAGAGGGCCTGAGTGTACTAAGATTATTGAGATCAGAAGCGGCATTTGAGTTGGTTTTAGCCTGCGCAGCCATTTTTGCCTTTCCAATTTTGTTGGCTGTTATATTTACCCAACTTTTTGTCGCTGGGTCTATAAACCTCTCTACTAAACCGATGTCTTTTAAGCCAAGCCGCATAAACCCACTTAGTGGGTTGAAGCGTATTTTTTCTATTAAAGGTCTCGTAGAACTAGCGAAGTCAATTCTGAAAATTGTGTTTTTAATATCAGTGAGCGCTGCAATTATTTGGGTCTTAATGCCGCGAATACTCTACTTGAGCGGATCTACACTTATTGACGGCTTCTCAGTGTTTTATGGGGATCTAATCCGCCTAGTAGGTGGATTAATTTCGATTTTAGCTGTCGTAGCTTTGTTGGATTATCTGTGGAGCCGCCACGAGTGGCTAAAAAAGTTGCGAATGAACCGTCAAGATATGAAAGACGAATCAAAAGACAGCGAGGGCTCTCCTGAAGTCAAGTCGCGTATTAGGCGTCTGCAAATGGAAGCAAGTCAGAAGGCCGCGCAGCGCGCTCAGGCTATCGAAAACGTCCATGAGGCATCTGTTATCATCACTAACCCCACTCACTTTGCTGTCGCATTGAAATATGCTCCAGGTATGCGAGACACTCCCTATATATTAGCTATGGGTAAGGGCCCCATGGCCTTACGCATCATTGATGAGGCCGATAAGGCGCAGGTAACGATCGTAAGAAGCCCTCTCCTCGCCAGGGCGCTGTTCTTTACTAGCGATATTGGCGTTGACGTGCCGGAAGAATTATTCTCTGCTGTTGCATCTATTTTGGCTTATGTGTTCCAGCTGGAACAGGGCGCAAATCCATCTTTTGTCGACCCGGATATTCCAAGAGATTTGATTTACGATGAGTTTGGCGCCAAGCAGTGATCGGTGGGAGTGAGATATGAAACGACAAAAACAATCAATTGGTGAAATGATTTCTTCAGTGGCTTTTTTTGGCGCTGCGGTTTGGCTCGCATTTGAGGCAAGGAAATTGCATGCTGATGGGAGTGGCTTAAAGGGAGCGCTTGTTTTCATTGGTGCTTTTTTATCTCTCTCAGCCTCTTTTAGATTTAAAATTCAACGCTTAATTCAGCGTTTGAGTGAGTTGTCATGGCGAAAGTGACCTGTGGAACCTGCAAGGAGTTTTTTGTGACCCACGATAAAGAACGACCGTGGGGGTGCCGGAGATTTAATTTTAAGTCAAAAACTCTTCCCAGCCAATCTGTGCTAATAATGACTGGCACAGATTGTGCTTACTACCTAGAGAAGTCGATCAATAAATTGTCTAAGAGGATACGATAGATGGCCGGTAAGTCAAAATCTACAGATGAAATTCAGGATAGCATTCAAGTGGCTTTAGATGCTGCGGATACAGCTGCTGGGGTTACCGAAGAATTTCACACCCTCAGGGAACAATTTGAAGTTGTGAACATACAAGCAAAGCGTATTTACAATTCGGTGTTAATTATCTTTCTCAGTTCCATTGTGGCGGGGCTCGTGTCACTCGGAGCTGCCTCTTTGATGTATTACAAAGCCCTTGGAGTTTTGAAAACTAACTCAAATGTTTCGATAGAAGCTTTGGCAATATTTACAGAGAATGTAGCGAAGCTGGATGACTCAGTCCAGCTAGTTAAGCAAAATACGGAGAACCAGGAGACTATCAAAGCGGCGCTGACAGATTTAAAAGATTCGGCTCAGAAGGCGGTAGAGGATATCACTGGTGCCGAGGCGAAATACACAAAAGCAATTAAGATTACAGTTCAAGAAGTAGAAAATCTTACTCGACAGTTTGCAACTACTACAATTGAAAAAATTCAGAATGATACAACTAAAACTCAAGCATCGTTAGTCACCCAGATTGCCAGCATGGAAAAGTTTTTTGCTCAGGCAGATAGTCCAGGAGATAGTGCGGGAGACAAAATTGTAACCTACCGCCAATTTCAGGCATTAGAAAATAAGGTTGATCAATTGATCATGCTGCAGAAAGAATTGGCCGTGAATGTTTTTGAAATGAACCGCGCCGCCAAGGTGGCGGCAACTAAGAAACCTGCGCCTAAGAAGTCAAAACCTAGGCCCGCACCTAACCCGCTTAAGTTCCCATGAGTGGGGATTTAGACGAGTTTAAAGATGATCAGCAGGAGGCGGGGGCCGAAAAAGCAGTGAATATCGCCGACTTACAGGGTTTACTTCTTAAGGTGGCTATGGGTGGCATTACGGTTCAAGACTATGTTAAGCGTTTGAATGAAGACGATGTCTTAGTGGCTATAGACGGTAAGGCCTATCTTGACGGACCTCAGCGGTTGCGGAGTACTTTCACGCAGGACCGGGATCAGGAGCGGAAGTGGCTCCTAACCTTCTACCGCAATGGAATTTTGTTTGACATTTTAATTGAACACCCAATCCAAAGTGCTTTTGGATACTCAACGCAGGAGGAGACAGATTTAATTTTAGGAGCATTCACCAAGCATGCATTTGGTGACTTCCAGAGTTACCAAAATTTTGAAGTTTATCGAGATAAATCTGGAAAATGCGATGTTTTGAGCTTTGAAGAGGATGCGATGTCATGGCTTCTTCCACCCTTATGGTTACTGAAGTATCGTCTTTATCCACCGCTTGCAGCTGTCGGCATTCTTTATTTACTGGCATACGTAATTAACATCTACTTTTTTATTGCGACCGCAGTGGCTATCGCCATTTATATAAAGAGAGCGCAAAATAATCTCTTGCGGTCGTTTACGATGTTTGACGATAAGTACCACTACATGACCGTAGCGGCCACCAACGAAAATGATGTGAATATTATTGTAAAGAGAATTGAACCTAGGAATACAATTAGGTTTGAAAAGAATGTAATTAAGAAACGCGTTGAGATTCGAAAGACAATAGCGAAAGCGATAGAAGACCCTGAGGATTAGAGTGGGTCCAGCTAGCCAGTTGAGGGCACGCTTAAATCATACCCGACAATGTGCTTTGCCGTTTGCGCATGAACGATGCGGGAATATTCTGAATTTTGCGGTATTTTGCGACCGTTCGACGCGCAACGTTAATGCCCTCTATTTTTAATTTTTCAACAATTTCATCATCGCTAACTGGATTTTGTGCAGCCTCAGTTTCGATCAACTTCTTTACTTTAAATTTAACGGAGGCCGATGACTGAG
>Ga0209710_1000630_pt1 | contig 30914 bp, 21 predicted proteins | sample ArcticOcean_MG_C_5_FD_187436 | JGI IMG/M metagenome (GOLD analysis project Ga0209710, IMG submission 187436) | Marine microbial communities from western Arctic Ocean - ArcticOcean_MG_CB4_138 (SPAdes) (version 2) | ecosystem: Environmental > Aquatic > Marine > Oceanic | place: Arctic Ocean...
CGCGTAATATTTCAACACCGACTTACTATTATTTACGTTATTAGTAGTAGTACAACTCTCGTTACTCAGATGTAACTGAAAATGTCGTAAACGCCATGTGTTCTTCCCATATAAATCCTTCCCTCCACGTTTCGTTAAAGTGCCTTGGATCACTGGCGCCTTGAAATCGGACATCTCACTCTCCTCTCCTATTCTATGTCGGAGCCCAGTACTACGATAGCAGGCAGTAGTAGCAGTAGATTTGTACCTCGCACTCAATTAATTACTTTGTCTTGTCTAAAGAGAAAATGCAGAGGGAAAAGAAAAAAGCATCAGCAGCAGTAAAAGAATGTTTAGGGTTTAAAACCCTAAATTTCATCTTTTTTAGACCATAGAGCACACAGAATTCTCCCCCGTAAAATGTGCACCTTACTTCTTAAGTCGTCTCCGTGCACCGATGCCATATTTAACAGAACATCAACACGGGAAGTCCAAGGTCAGACTGGGAAGGACGTGGCGATGCGCGAGCACTGGTCAGCACGACTTCGTCGAGTGGGAGATCGAAGTACAACTCCTATCGCGAGCGATGAACGCAGCGTATACGAATGGAACGAACGACGGAATGACGACGACTGATACGACGAAGAACATGGTAAGAACTTATTTATGTCATACGTGCGCGCGTGTGTGTGTGTGAGAGAGATTGAGAGAGAGATGTCTGTTGTTGTTGTTGTCGTGCTCTCATTTTTTTCCGTTCGCGTTTGACCCTGTTCGATCGAATCGCGCTGTTAATAAACGAAGAAGAACAGATAGTTGGCCCCAGTGAAACGTCGTGGTCTTTGTGGTCCGTAAAAAAACCGAGATTCGTAGCGCGGGGCGGCGAGAAAAGCGAATCGATCGACCCGGGCTCTTTTTTTTTTTTACGAAACGCGTCCGGCGCGAAACCTCGTCTGACTTCTCAAACTCTTCTCGTTTCATCGTAAACGCAGTGCTACGTCGTCGCGCAACGATGCAAGGAAAGGACGTCGATGGAAGATTACGCGATTAAACTCGCGAGAACGTTCTTGGAGAACTATACTTTATTGGAAGCGGTATCGGTAGAGGTCACGCAAGCGCCTTGGGAACGCTTAACGAACGGGCATCGACATGGATTCACGTATAGTACTAGAAATGGCTACAGGAAATGTTTTGTCATCGTTCGAAAAGATGATTTATTGAACCCTTCGGTGACTTCTGGGATCACCGATTTTCGAGTATTGAAGACGACGAAGAGCGGATACGAAGGTTTTCTAAAAGATAAATTTACAAAGTTGCCAGAAACGAAAGAGAGGATTTTGGCGACCGCGATTGATTGCTCGTGGTCGTATGATATGAAAAGTACTGAGGGCATTAGAAAAACAGGGTTTCTTAGGAAGAGCGCGTATATCGACTACGACGAAGTGCACGAAAAAGTTATAGGACAAATCAAAGAACAGTTTTTCGGGGACACGAAAGTTGGAGTATATTCGCCTTCGGTACAGGCCACTTTATATGACATGGGTGCAGCAATCGTGACGAACGTACCGCCAATAAAAGATGTGAAATTCACGTTGCCGAATATTCACTTTATTCCAATGACCCCGAACGGCGCCGACCATGCGTTCAATGACGACGTATATATCGCGACTTCGGAGCCTCACGGGACGATCAAAGCCACCGTCTCAAAAGACGCAAACGAACCAGTCACGATTAGGAGCAAATTATAACACATTAGAATAATTTAAATATACATATATTATTATACATACTAAAGATACCCCCTCGTCAAGGCCGATATCATGCCTTGCCTGACGTATCCACTAATTTGATCTTTTTGATCTTTCGAACACTTAATGTACCCGATTAAATTCGTCCCAAGCATCGCGATGGCCATCGCGCACACTAAAGCGTAATTAAAATTCAACTTCATTAAACTCGTTGACAAAAAAACTAACCAAATCATAGGCGCTACGTATAAAGTTAACCAGAATATCCTCTTCTCGCCTGGGTCGATTTTCCGCATCCCTCCTTCGTCCCTTGACTCGAACTGCCACTTCGATTCCCCGGTATCATCGACTTCGTTCCAATACCTGAGCCCGACCAATAAACGCCCACTGACGTTTTTGCATACCCAGAAATCTATCGCTAACAATAACACGATCACGACGAAGTTTAACACGAAATCGGAGTTGAACCATTCACAGAAGACGTAGACGAGAATCGATACAGCTTTCAACGCTAAGTGTGTCATTAAAACCATCGTATGTTTCTCGTACTGTTCTTCTTCTTCTCCTTCTCGTTCTTGTTCCTGTCGTTGAGGCCGAGGTTGCGCTGATGTTAAGGCCATCGCTTTTATTACTTTTACTATCAACAGTATTTCTGTTTATTCTTCTTTCTGTTGATGATGATGGTTCTTCGCTGTTTTGACTTGACTTTTGAGAGGGTGGACTGGTTTAGGGTTTAGGGTTTTGATGTTTAGGGTTTAGGGTTTCAAGATTCGTTTTTGTATCGACGTATTAAAAGATCTCGCGCATCAAATTAAAATCCACAGAACAGAGTGTGCAAACGAGTTAATCTTAGGCACTGCATCAGGAAACATACAAAGGAGCAGCAAACGGACCGAAGCAGAGAGTTTTCGTTACGATCATCAATATTTAAGTCCGTTTGTTCAGATTTAAACGCGGTTTTAGCTTCCTAAAAAAAGAGACCAGCATCCGGCAAACAATCGAGAGGCTTATCTTTGTCCCCAAATATCAATTCGTCCCTGCCTATAGAAGAAGCAAAACAAGCGAAAATGATGATCGCAGATAAACGAGAAGAAGAGGAAACGAGAGACAGAAAGGATTATACTATCACGAAGAGCAGAGAGTCGTGGACCGATAAAGATCACGAGTTGTTCGTTGAAGCGATTAAACTGTACGTCCTGTTTTAATTCGTTGATTTATTTTTGATTAGTGCTCTGATTGATGGGCTCTAACTCTCTACTAGGACTGACTGCTTCTCGTCGTGGTCTTCTCGTAAACGCGCGCGCGCTTGTTTGGTTGGTCAGTTATTTGTCCCATTTCCTAACATTTCTCTCTCTCTCTCTCCTTACTCTGTTCTATATATGTACGCATAGGTACGAACGCGATTGGAAGAAGATTGCGAAGCACATAAACGTAAACAACGACTCTGACGATAGAAAGGAGAAGACGATTATACAAATTCGTTCGCACGCGCAAAAGTATTTCTTGAAAATCGAAAAGCTCGGGAACACCTCTGGCGTAGTTATACCACCGCCGAGACCGAAGAAGAAGGCGCAGAAACCGTATCCGCAGAAAAAAAAGACGACAGATACGAATAAGACGACGAATAAGAATAATCTCGAGGCTCAACTTTCCGATACCGCTATTATTGAGAAGTTTGAAGCCAAGGAAGAGGAACAACGGAAACAAAGACAACGACAAGCGATGATGACGATGATGACGCCACCACCAACAACAACAAATACTATGATGATGATGCCACCGATGCAAATGACTAATAATAATAATAATAATAATTTTACGCCTGCCGGAATGTCTTTCATGAAAGAACCAACTGACTTTTTAAATTTAAGCGGCGGTGGAGCGTTCATGAATTATATGATGGGCGACGACGATGACACGAATAGCGCTCTTAACATCTTAGGAAACAACAGCAAGGCTACTAAAAGCACTTCTGGCGATGAATATTTAATGGATCGCTTGTTAGTCGATGCCGCAACGACTTCGTATGATGAAAGCAACCAACAGCAGCAAATGGCACAATCACCGAGAAAACGGAAAAACGCCAGTTCTTCTCCATCTCAATTAGTAGTAGGGGGCTTTGTCACAAACGGCGTCGAGAACTCGACGTGGAATCCAATGCAGAATAACTCGTTAACAGAAGCAAAGAAGAAAATAGATAATCAAAATACGCCAAATTTTCAAGTAGTGTACGCAGCAATCGCGAAATGTTTCGAGGATGGCATGACAGCCGAAGAATCGTCCATGAATTTGCAACGAATGCGCCCGATCGACCGAGAAACGGCAATGTTACTCATCGATAATTTGAAAAAGAACTTACTTTCAAAAAGGCAGTGGGAGTATCAAATGAACCTCGTCGGCAATGGGTTTCAGACTTTTCTGAATTCGCCAACTGATATAAATGCGACGACGACAAATGCGACGAAACAAGCTTTTGAAAATTTACGCGAGAGCGTTCTCGGTGGACCTATGTCCGAGAACTTGATGAATTACTTAGTAGATGAAAAGGCGAAATCGAATAGTGGTGAGGACGGCGATGATCACGCGCACACGTGTTCTTTCGAGAACAACTCTGGTTCAAACGGAAAGAAAGTTTCAGATAATTGCGGATCAGGTGGTACTGATCAATCTCAACAAACGAACGCGTATACCAAGCAAAAATAATAAATGTAGCACGAACAACAAACAAACAAATTACCAAAACGCGCGAGCAAAGCGAGCCAAGATAGAAATTGATGTAGCTCAATCACAGGGATAGAGTAGGGTAAAGAGTACCACATAATGGTCCGGAGCGAACCATACCAAACAAGATTGTAATTACTAGTACCAGTACGTGTATATATTTATTATATTATTATTTCATGAATCGTGTTTTTTTAGTACGTTATATAAGCCGCAGCTTGATCTTGCAAGATCTTCGCCGATTTTTTCGGATCTAAAAACAATCTTTGACACTCTTCCAAATCGGCAATAGTAATCTCTTCTCTACCACTTTGTCTCGCAATAACGGCCGCCGGTGTCATTAATTGAGCCGCGTGCCTCAACGTCGTCTCATCTCCGACTTCACCTAGTCTCGCCAAAGAAGCTTCGTCCATTTCAATCTCTTCTACGTCCGCTCTGACCGCGAGGATGCGCACGTTTTCTTCGCTCGTATACGGAATCGTTCGTACGATCATTAATCGATCTAATAAGTCAACTGGAATACCATGTGGGGCAACCATACCATCCGATCCTTTCACTGGGCATACTCCTCTGTTCGTAGCAAAAATGACAATCGGCGCCAATTGCGATTCAAGCGCTTTGTTCAAAAACGTGAAACACTCTTGATCGAGCATGTGCACTTCGTCGATGAACAATACGCCAGGCACTAACTCAGCAATCCCTGAATCGATATATCTGTTAACAACGTTATTAATTTCTTTTCGTAATTTTTCAGTAATTTCCGTCTTTTTCGGTTTCATTATTTGCGACATCATCGAAATGATATCCGACCCTCCTTGCGGTCTCGCATTCGCGGCATCCAAATCATGCAAAGTAACGTCTTGCACAATCTCCTTTCGTTTATGCACATCGCCTTTCGGTAGAGGGACGTACTCCTCGGCTTCTAAATCGAACTCAGAAGCATACGCATCACATCTACCGACTCTTTTCACAGATCCAGAATTCGCCTCCAAGTAAATAACGTCTCCCAATTTCACTTTCTCCTTTTGCATCGCGTCATAAATCGACGGGTCTAATTTCAACTGCTTCGTCCCTTTCACGGTCTTCAAGCCAACGACTACAGAAGTGATCACTTTCCCGTACCCCCCAGTCGTCGACTCAGTTTCCTCTGGCGTCATTTCAACGATCTCGCCTTCGTATACTTCCTTATTTTCCTTAATCCTTAACCCGATCGCTCTTCGAAAGTTCTCCATTAAAACTTCCGTCTTCTTCACTTCGTGCGAATACACTTCCGAACCGACCATTGGGCAAAACGGTACCTTCGTCCCTAGCTCTTGCGCGATACCTAGAGCTAACGCCGTCTTCCCCGTTCCAGGTGCGCCAGTTAACAGAAGAGCTCGACCGGCCATTTTTCGTTCTTTGATCATATCGCACACGATCCCTGAAGCTTCTCGCGCCGATTCTTGACCGACCCAACCTGCGGCCTGCGCCAACGCTTCGCCTTTCTCGTTTAATCCGAGTCCCTTTTTAAGATTAATTAGAACAATTGTTTCAGATGGTTTAAACAAATCGAATCGAATCAAATCAAATCAAATCGAATCAAATCAAATCGATCACGGGGTTAATCAATAGTAGCACAGCTCAACGTACACAGAGAGTTCAGAACAAAGAAACTTTGATGAGTTCTTCCTCGTTTCTCTCTCTCTCTCTCGTGTGTGTGTTTCTTCTTCTTCTTCTTCTTCTTCTTCTTCGTCAAAGGTTTGAAGAAAATCCAAAATCATCGCGCTTAAGACACACACACGTACTTATTCATAAAACGAAAAAACGAAAAAAAAGAACGAGTTCCGAGTGTTCAGTACCTTGATGTGTGTATGTGTGGCCACTCTGGCCTTCTTAGTCGTGCTCTCGACTTCATCGATCTTCATATTTCTTTTCTTTTCTTTTGCTCTTCGTGCTCTGATGTCTGACACTGATGAATTATATGTAAAGATCGAATTACAAAGACAGGGGGGCTAATTTTGAAGGCTGCTGTGAAAGAAATTTCGGGCCAATTTTGACTTTGAATGATTTAGGGTTCAAAACCCTAAACCAAACCCTAAATTCCAGAGCAGCTTTCAAAAAGCCAAAAACGAGAATGGTAGCAACATCAGAGTTAGAGACAGACAGACAGAGAGAGATATTTAATTAATTAATTAGATAAAATGTTCGCCAGTACTACTACTACTCACGCGAGATCGATCAGTTCGTGTTCAGTGAGTTCGTCCAATAGAAATAATAATAATAATAATAATAATAGAAAACAATCATCATCGCTTCATTCGATTTTGAAGGGAAACAAAACTTCCTCAGCGAGCTTTGTGAACTTTTCTTCTTCTTCTTCTTCTGAAGGAACTGCGCAGAGAAAAGGTACTGCGCAGAGAAAACAGACGAAAACGAACGTAAGAGGGAAGAGAACTACTACAGTGAATCGAGCGATTCAGAGACCGGAGTTGATTGATTGGACGAAATTAGGGTTTGGGTTAACCGAGACGCACGCGATGTACGTCGCGAAATGTAAGATCGATGGGCAATGGGGTCGAGGCGAAATAGAGCCTTACGGAGATATTTCGATATCACCGTCGGCGGCGGTGTTGAATTATGGGCAAGGCATATTCGAAGGCATGAAGGCGTTTAGGACGAAAGAGGACGAGATCGTGACGTTCAGGCCTCAAGAGAACGCGAAGAGGTTCGCCGAAGGCGCCGGAAGGATGTCCATGCCGCCGGTGCCAAAGGAGATTTTCGAGGATGCTATTTTGAGAGCGATTAGCGCGAACAGAGATTTCGTTCCACCAGTTGGTCTAGGGTCGTTATATATCAGACCTTTGTTAATTGGCAGTGGGGCTATTTTGGGCTTAGGGCCTGCGCCTTCGTATACGTTTTTAGTATACGTCTCGCCAGTCGCGAGTTATTTCAAGGGCGGACAACTTACGCCGATCGATTTGATCGTCGAGGAAGATTATCACAGAGCCGCACCTGGGGGGACTGGATCGACGAAATGCGTCGGTAACTATTCACCAGTGTTGAAAGTACAATTACAAGCGAAAAAGGACGGGTATTCAGACGTCATTTATTTGGACGCGAAGGAGAATAAATATATCGAAGAAGTGTCTTCGTGCAATTTTTTCGTCGTGAAAGGGAAAACGATCGCGACGCCTGAACTTGGTGGGACCATTTTACCCGGTATCACTCGAAAAAGTATCATCGAGCTAGCAAAAGATAAAGGGTATACGGTCGAAGAGCGTAAGGTTAGCGTCGAGGAAGTCATCGAAGCCGATGAATGCTTTTGCACCGGCACCGCCGTCGTCGTCGTCCCGGTGGGATCCGTGACGAGAAGGGGCAAAAAAACAATCTATTCCGAAGGGAAAATCGGTAAAACCGGTCAAATGTTATACGACGAACTTACTGGTATTCAGCAAGGACAAATAAAGGACACGAAAGGGTGGATCACGAACGTCCCGAAAGATTATCACTTGAAATAATTTTAGTTCGTTCCGCCGCGCCGCCTGGACTATCGCGATTGATTTACGCGTTATTCTCTCACGAACGAGAGAAGTTTAAGAATTAAAGTAAAAACCGCGTTCTAACGGTCCCACATCACTCGCATAAACCGTTCGTCACGAATTAATAATTTTAATACTATATATATATATATTCATATTTACAAACGCGCTTGCTTGCTTGCGAAGGAAAGAAAGAACAGCAAACAACGATTTCCTGCTTACTCATTTTTACTCTTTTTCTCCATAATAATTTTGGGGCTTTTTCATTTCGTAGCAGAAATTCATGACACACGAAAGAGTAGGGATCTAGGGAAAACTGCACAAAACGACCAACTCTGACTGAATCATCATATTCATCACTGGATCGATCCGAATTAAACCTCAATCGCTCTCTAATCTCTCTCGCTGAAAACAGTCTCTCACTGTTTATTAAACGAAAATGAAGCTCGTTGGATCGACTACGCGTTCGCATAGGATCGCCTGCGTCGCGAAATACTGTTCGATCGAGTTCGAAACCGAACAGGGCTTCGAAATGGGAAAGACGAATAAGGAGGAGCAGTATTTACGGATGAACCCGTTCGGGAAAGTACCGATGTTAATCGCAGATTTCAAGAGTAGTACGAGTGAAGATGATAATAAAAGCAATAATAATAATAATAATAATAAATGTGCCATTTTTGAGAGCAACGCGATATGCAGGTTCCTTTGCCAAACAGAGAACGGTATTGGCGATTTGTTATACCCGAGAGATTCAGTAGAGCTCAAAGCGCAGATCGATGGATGGATCGATAGCTTTAACGTCTTGGATTGCTCTGGCCCAGGATGGCTATATCCAATTATTGGGATCGGGAAACAACGAGGGATTACGTACGATCGAGAGAACGAGAGGAGGACTATTGAGACGTGCGAATCGTTTCTCGCGCGGCTCGAGGAACATTTTTTGAGGAACAGAAGGGAGAAGAGAGGGACGTTTTTGGTCAGAGAGAGAGGGTTTACTTTGGCCGATATCGTCGGTGCGGCGAGTTGTGAGAACTTGTTCTTGCACTTGATCGAGAGTACGAAATGGGATGAGAAGTTTCCTTCGGTGAAGTTTTGGTTAGAGAGCGTATACGCATTACCGGAGTGGTTAGAATCGGTCGGGAAGATGATTTGTTGTAAAGAAGCCATGGTTTGGCGAGGCGAGTGTACTAGTTTGGTAAATCTCCCTGTCGATCAAACAGAAAACGTGAAATGGACCGCATCAAAAGTCAGATCGACGTTTACATCGTTTTTTGAAGAGAAGCATCAACACACGATAGTGCCTTCATCGCCAGTGGTGCCGCACGACGATCCGACGTTGCTTTTCGCAAACGCAGGCATGAATCAGTTTAAACCAATCTTCTTGGGAACGTGTGATCCAAAATCACCTTTGTATACGTTAAAGCGTGCTACGGATACGCAAAAGTGTATTCGCGCCGGCGGGAAGCATAACGATTTGGACGACGTCGGTAAAGATACGTATCACCACACGTTTTTTGAAATGCTCGGGAACTGGTCTTTTGGCGATTACTTCAAAGAAGGTGCGATTAATATGGCATGGGAACTTCTCACGGTGGTTTATAAAATGGATCCCGATCGTCTATATGCCACGTATTTCGGTGGCGATGCCGCACAAGGCTTAGAACCCGATCTCGAGGCGAGAGATATTTGGCTGAAACTTTTACCAGCCTCGAAAGTTTTACCGTTTGATTGTGCGGACAACTTTTGGGAGATGGGTGATACTGGACCATGTGGTCCATGCACGGAGATCCATTACGATCGAATTGGAAACAGAGACGCGTCGGCGCTCGTAAACATGGATGATCCAAACTGCTTGGAGATTTGGAACTTAGTCTTCATTCAATACAACCGGGAAGAAGGCGGCGCGTTGAAGCCTTTGCCGAATAAGCACGTCGATACTGGCATGGGCTTCGAAAGACTTGCCTCGTGTTTACAAGATCGTCCTTCAAACTACGACACTGATGTATTTCTCCCGATTTTCCGCGAGATTCAAAGAGTTACCGGTGCGGCGCCATATACCGGTTTGTTAGGCGCGATTGACGCTGGAGAAAAAGATATGGCCTATCGCGTTGTTGCCGATCACGTAAGAACGCTTACCGTTGCAATTGCCGATGGTGCTAGTCCCGGGGCGGATGGAAGAAACTACGTTTTACGCAGAGTCTTACGCAGAGCCGTGCGTTTTGGAAGAGAAAAGTTGAATGCGAAACAAGGCTTTTTCCATAAACTCGTTCCAACTGTCGTCAAAATGCTCGGCGAAGCGTTTCCGGAAGTTATTAAAGAAGAAAAGCGCGTTGTTGAAATCATTGCCGAGGAAGAAGAATCGTTCGGGAAAACGTTGCTTAAAGGTATTGAAAAGTTTAAGAAAATTGCCGAAGTTGCAAAGGGCGAAAACCGAACCGTCATTTCTGGAGCGGAGGCGTTTTTACTCTGGGAATCGTATGGTTTCCCGAACGATTTAACCGAAATTATGTGCGAGGAAAACGAATTGAAATTGAATAACAAAGAATTCGACGAGGTATTTAAAGCTGCTCAAGAAAAATCGAGAGCAAGTTCGAAGAAAAGCTCAGGCGTTGAATTATTATTTCAAGCCGAAGCGACTGCGTGGTTGGCAAACAATAACATCGCAACGACGAACGATTCATTCAAATATGCTGATGGTGTACCAAAAGTTGATACGAAGGTTGTGGCTATTTTAACCTCGAACGGTTTCGTGCAGTCTACTACGAACGAAACTGGACCATTCGGTGTGATTTTAGAATCGACATCGTTTTACGCAGAATCTGGCGGACAAGTTTCCGATACTGGCAGTCTCTCCGTAAAAGGGTGCGAGTTGAACGTTGCCGAATGTAAATCAGCAGCTGGTTATATTTTGCACGTTTTAGCTGAAAGCGATTCTGTGAACGTTCAAGTCGGTGATGATTGTGCGACTTTGGTTGATTCCGATAGACGCGCAAATATTATGCCGAATCACACGATGACGCACGTAATGAACTTTGCACTTCGTGAGGTTTTAGGCAACGACGTGCACCAAAAGGGTTCAATCGTTGACCATGAAAAGTTGCGTTTTGATTTTTCACACAACAAACCAGTCACTGGTGAGCAAATTCAACAAGCGCAAGATATCGTAAACGCGCAAATCAAGGAAAACTTGTTTGTTCATATCAGAGAAGTCGCTTTGGCGGATGCGCAAAAAATTAACGGATTGAGAGCTGTATTCGGAGAAGTTTATCCAGATCCAGTGAGATTAGTTTCCGTTGGTCCGAGTATTGACGAGTTGCTTACCAATCCATCAAACGCGGAATGGGCGAAACGTTCGATCGAGTTTTGCGGCGGCACGCACTTGAATAGTACTTTAGAGGCTGAAGATTTCGCAATCATTGAAGAAATTGGGACCGCGAAAGGTATTAGACGTATTACTGCTGCAACGAAAGCTGCGGCGAGACAGGCGTTTAAAAACGCGAAAGATTTTGAAGCAAGATTAGACGCGTGCTCAAAAATCACCGACTTGAACGAACTCTCTTCGACATTATCTTCTGTGAAAGGTTCTATTGATGATTTAGATACGAGCATGCCGTTTGCCTCTCGAGAAGCGCTTCGCGAAAGGATAATGAGAGAAAATAAACGATACCTTGACGAGAAGAAGAAAGCAACCGCGGCAGCTGCAAAAATCGCGATTGAGAAATTATCAGTCCTATGCTTAGAAGCAAAGAAGAAGAGCGAAAACTTTGTGGTTACAAACTTGGGTGAAGGTTTTGATACAAAAGTCCTCGGAGAAGCCGCGCAGTCGGTTTCTTCAGAACATGGATTAGATTGCGCTTTATTTGCAACAAACGACGGTAAAGCAATCGCGTTATGTTCAGTTCCAAGCGACGCCGCGAATAAAGCTAACGAGGCGAAGAATTGGTTAGACGAAGTTTTGAAACCGCTCGGCGGTAAGGGTGGCGGTAAAAATGGCATCGCTCAAGGACAAGGCCCGAACGCCGATGCAATAAACGAAGCCATCGACGCCGCGACAGCCTTTGCGAAAAAAATGTACATATCGAAATAATACTCAATATAATAACAATAATAATAATAATAATAATAATAATAGTAGGCGGCTGCCGGTCTCTCATTCGCAGAATATTTATTGCGAGAAAAGAAGAGCGAGAATGGAATCGATTTAGAGTGCTAGTACATCATCAAATCTTACTCACCATTGCAACGAAAGAGAGACTAGCACACACGCACACGCACACGCACACACGCACTCACACGCACACATTCACCACTTTCTCTATAAACGCGCGTCGTCGGTCGAGGACGTCGCTCGTTTATCAGAAAAAGTGAAAATCACGACAGTTCCAGAAATTCAAAATTAGGTAACGAAACGTCTCTTTCGTCACAGTTTCGCTCTTCTGCTTCGTCTGGAAACTGATTAATTACGAGAACAAAACCGAGCGCGATGATTTCGAATTTCGCACAAAAGAAATCAGCATCACCGTCCTCTGCTTCGTATCTCTCCAAAGGACTGTTAGGCGCGGACTTACGCGCGAGCAGTAGTAAAACGAACGCTGTAACGAAAACGCTCGGGAATGCAGGAATAAAAAGTGTTGCGATAGCATTCGCGTACATGCTCTCAGCGATCTGCTTATTATCGTTCAATAAGACCGCTTTATCGTTATACGATTTCCCATATGCGAACGTGATTACTTTGTTACAGTTATTCGTTTCGACTGTGATTTTGTACGTATTTAAGAGAATTGGATTGATCGAGTTTAGGCAACATAGCATAAACAGTACTTCTTCTTCTTCTTCGTCGAATGATGATAATGATGATTCTGTAACAACTGCGACGACGTATAAAAATAAGAATATGATGATGATGACGAAACAAGGGTTCCCGAGAAAAAAGATGTTCCAGAAATGCTTGCCGTTAGCTATAGCGTACGTGACGTACATGGTTTTGAGCATGGTTTCGTTGCGCGGGGTGAATTTACCGATGTATACGACTTTAAGGAGGACGACTGGGGCTTTTACGATGTTATGTGAGTTTTTGATGTTTAAGAAGACACAGGATTTGGACATTTGTTTTGCAGTTTTGTTAATGGTCGTTGGAGCTATCGTCGCCGGGGTGAACGATATGGAGTTTACGTTGTACGGGTACGTCATGGTCTGCTTGAATAACATGGCGACTGCGGTGTATTTGTTGACTATTGGGAGGATTTCGAAAGTGAGTGGTTTGAACGCGTTTGGTTTAATGTGGACGAACGCGATTTGGTGCATGGGGCCGTTGTTTTTAGTGAGCTTAATTAAAGGCGAGATTTGGGGTACGATTGTTTACGTGAACGAAAACGAAGGGTTTTTTAAAGTTCTCGTAGGTTCGTGCGTTCTGGCGTTCGCGTTGAACTATTCTGTATTCTTAAATACTGCAGTGAATTCAGCGCTGACGCAAGCGATTTGTGGAAACGTGAAAGATTTAGTCGTAGTATGGATAGGATACGTAGTGTTTGGGGGAATATTTCAATGGGCAAATTTTTGTGGCATGCTTATTGGAGTTTTAGGGAGCGTTCTTTACGCGGCGTTTAAGATGAGAAAGAGTACGAAACCGAAAGATGCGCACGAACGAAAAGAATAGTAGAACTAATAGTAGTAGTTATAGTAGTAGTAGTAGTAGTAAGAGTAGTAGCAGTAGTAGTTGTTGTAAGTAAGTACTCATAATATAATTGTATATGTATATCAATATTTCATATTTCGTATCAGACTCTCCCTCTCTCTCTCTCTCTCTTCTCGTATATATATTTTTCTAGCATTGCTATCTACCTCTCTCGCGTATCTGTTCTTCTTTATTAGTAATTCCTGTGTTCTATTCATATGTGTCAAACAACATAAGCGTGTCATTTTATTATAGGTCGACTGTTTCGTTTCGAAACCGTCAAATGATTACCGCGTCGCGCTATTCAGCGGTGCGTTTTCTTTCTCTCTCTCTCTTTTCGTGTGTGTATATACAATTGTATTTATTATTGCGCTTAAAAAACCTGCGCTTTTAAAAGCAATCTTCTTGACTTTTTCTCACGCACTTTGAGACGCGTTTCTTAAACCCTGGGTAATCTTCTCGAAACTGCTTCGCCGCGTCGATATTCGCAGGCGATTCATCGTTCGGTGACGATAACATCGATATAATCGATAGCATAATCGTCTCGACCGTTTGCACAGGCGACCATCTTTCGCTCGCTCGTTCGTACCCCATCGGATCCTCCCCGGCGTCGTGTAATATCGAAATACACACACGCCCGTCTGGATATACGTTCGGATGCCACATCTCTGACTTGAACTTCACGTCAGGTGGTTTATTCGGATAATCTCTGGGAAACGTCATAGTCGCCGTGAAGAAACCGCCTTCGTACAAAGTATCCGGCGGTCCCATGATCGTTACTTGCCATTGTAAGATGTTCGAGTCGTTCACTAATCCCGCGGAGAATCCTTCGATTGGGTTCCTGGTCAAATCTGTTTCATCATCATCATCACCATCATCATCGTTATATTAAATAGAGAGAAAGAAGAACCGATTCAGTTTCAATGCACGGATCAAAAAAGCTTTACGAGAGAGAAGAGAAACCATATATACTTTCACTCGCGCGAACATAAATCCATCTCATCCAAGAGAGCGAAAATGGACTACTAGGACGAAATACGCTCACGACATAAGTACGACGCAGAAAACGAAGAACGAACGAAACAAACATACAAAACGACAGACTGACTCGTGATCCTCACCTCTCAATTGATTGCGTAACAAAAGCACGGCCTGGTCGGACATGTTCAGTTTTACTCGTAAAAAGAGCTCGTTGAAATCTCTCTCTTCCTCTTCCTCTTCGTCTTCTTCTGTTCTTCTGTTCTAACGAAGAGCACGAAAAAGAGTTCGAAAAAGATTTCGATGTGTTTGTCTCTCGCGACTACGAACCACTGCTATCTAGTATTATCTATCTATGTATCTCTCTCTCTCTCTCTGTGTGTGTGTATACGATGATGACGATAACAATAGCGACAGCCTTCTTTTCTAGCCTTGACGCTATCTCTCTACTCCTTCCCTTTTAATGAATTATATGTAAAGATCGAATTACAAAGACAGGGGGGCTAATTTTGTGAAGAAGTCTAAGAAGTCTAAGAAGTCTTAAGAAGAAGAAGAAAATAACAAATAAGAGGAAAAAAGAGAAAAAAGAAAAAGACACAAATGTGATTTCTGTCGCGATCTGCGCACGAAATTAAATGGACAACACTGATCATAAAAAAAGAAGACGCGTGATTTTGGATACGCGATGATCAAAAATAACAGTTGCAACGAAAGGTTTTTCGTTTGCGTTATGTTCACCGCGAGTAGCGATTGCGATGATGAGTTCCTGAACACTCCCGATTCCATCGAATTCGATCTTCTCTCGAAAGAGATCGAAGAGATTGTTTCGTGGGAAAAAAGAAAGTTGAAAGTCTTAGACGTGCGCGATGTCGTACGTGAGAACAGAGAAGAAGAAAAAGAAGAAGAAGAAGATCGCGAGAAGAAGGGGGAGAATGAGGCAGTAGTCATGAAAAGGTACGTCGATTGTTTGTGTTCGTTTAAAGGACTGGCCGGAGACGAGGTCAGGCTCATGAAAAAGATTGCAAAGTATTTACGGAATAAGCAAAGAAATAGGAAAGCGGGTATTGAGATTGACGTGTTATGTAGCGCGCCGTGCAGATTTCCATTTTTGAAAGGGGACGAGAGGTATGATTATGCGAACTGCGCGAACGTGCGCGAGAGGTTTTATGAGAGCGGCATCTTGTTCTCCGATAATGACGGTAGAGCGGCGGCAAGTATGGTGAACAGAGTGGACTCGTTTAAAGAAAAGGCTGAAAAGCGGATTGAGGTTATTTTAGACGCGTTGAAGAGAAACCATGGCGATACTATATCAGTAGGTAATTCCGTGTTTGCTTTTAAGGAAATCGGTAGTCGAGGTAAATATCGATTCGATGCGCTTTTCGATAAGAGCGAGGAAAAAGAGCTCTTTCAATTCGCGAAATTTGAAGCGCCTTGGACCCAACACGTGCAGAGCGTTCTTTTACCTCGCGACGTGGACTCGATTGATATAAATATATCAATAGTTTGGACCGAACCCGGTTGTGCTGATCAAGAATGGCATAGCGACGGCGCGCATAGAGATTTTCAAGAACGGTTTGACGAAGAAACTGGAGAGTTGGTGAAGAAGCATTCGTCGCCATACGCCGTTTGCGTGTTCATGAGTCTCGTAGATTTAGACGACACAGTTGGCTATACAGAATTTTGGCCCGAGTCGCATAAGACTGCAGGATTATTAGGATTCGGTTGTGCAGCAAAAATTCTCGGAGGCGTAGTCTCATCAAAAAACACTAGGATCGGAGATTGGGTAATGTACGATTATCGCTTGATACATCGCGGTATAGGAAATAGAAGCGATTCGACGAGACGACCGATATTACAGTTTCTTTACGCCGTCGATGGGTATATAGAGCGCAAAAATTATGGAACCGTTTCCGTATTTTAATTAACTTAAATGAATACTCCTATGCGTCGTCCTTAATGTCTTCGACGCTAACTTCTGCAATTGCTTTTCTTTTCGCCCTCGCTTTCGCTCGATGTTCGTTCAAATGTACGTTAATCGCTAAACCGGCGCTTTGATACGCGCCAATATCGTCCCTTAAACTCTGATTAATAATCTTAACATCTCCACCGCCGGCGCTCGAAACGTTCTCTAATCTCTCGTACGCTACACCGTAATTTCGTTGATAATATATCCTAGTCTTCGCTCGATCGATCGCTCGATCGATCATGTCATCATCAATTAACTCCTTATTCGCGTTAAAACTGTTTACGCACTCTTCCCTAATATATTTTCCCTCTTCGTATTTCCCTCGAATCAGTTCAGTCCTCTTCGCTATGCGTAAGATTTCCCTGTATAAACTGAAAACCTCCTTCGATCTCTTACTACGAGCGTTACTGTTACCAACAATAACCTGTTCACTTTGTTGTCGTTGTTGTTGTTGTCGTTGTCGTTGTTGTCTTTCTTTCATCGCGAGACTGGAAAGTAGTTTATGACGAGCGTTGCCGTTAACGACGATGACGCAGTGTTCACGTCGTCGTTTTTCTTTCATCCCGAAACTGGAAAGTAATCTCCTAAAGCTACTCATGTACTCTCCCTAAACTCTCTCTCTCTAAACTCTCTCTCTCACTACTGATGTTGACTTCTTTTCGCTAAAGTGTATATGTACTGATCTTTTTACTGCTCTTTCGCCTTAATAATTAGGGCGCGGTAACCGGGCAGAACGTAGAAAAATAGAGCGAGAACAGGGCCCTGTTTTTTTGATGAGAAAATGTGCTACGTATTTATCACATCGGTAGCGGTTAGGCGTTGTTCGTTATTATATTCTTAATTAATAGGGGATTTAAGATTTTTGTCTTAAACACCTTTTTTTTCGCACAAACAATTGCGAACAAAAAAGTGTTGCGTGTTCCGTCTGCTGCTTAAGTAGTCTTCGTGATCATGTCCGACAAGAACAACGGCGACGCTGAAAAACGAAAAGGGAACGATGCTACTGGTGACGATTTCGTCATCACGGCATTAGCCGCGAAGACGAGGGCTGACTACGACGATGCGGAAAAAAACGCAATTGGAAGTATGCCGATTAAGAAACAATTGACGATGTCGCGTTCGATAAAGATGATTAAGAAAGAGACGAAAGTTTTAATGACGAGGAAGAAAAGGTATTTAATCGTAGCAGTCGTTTCGATGGTCGCCGCGGGCGCCGCGTCGTTGATATCGTGGAAAATAACGAACGATGCCGGTGAGCAAGCGCTGGTACAATTGGCAAAATCGTACATGAAAGATAACGTTTCTAACTTTCGGCAACAGATGGACCATCAAGTACAGCAAATAAAGCATTTTCATATGCACTATCACGAATTTCGTGAAATGGCACAACTCGATGTATCTGGCGCTACATCAGGTGATAGCTTCTTCATGATGCAGAAGTTCTTAGCGTCTTGGTTATATCATTACGCGAGAGGCGAAGCGTGCTGCGTCGGAGCGCATTCGTTCAGGTATTCCACGTATAACGAGGATCAAACGTATTTGAATTATGGGAACGCGTTCGCGAACGGTGGTGGAGTTTTACTTCAACCGAGAGATGATGATCCTGGGAAAGTAAGCATTCGCTTGATTGGATATTCGGAGAGACAAGGCGATTTACTTAATAATATTACTGGGAAATCGATTAAAGAGGAAGATCGAAAGAATACTTCTATTTTCACACCAGGGTGGGAAAATCCTAGAATGTTTCCGGACACTTTTTTCCACGTCGGGAATAATCACGCCGATACCTGGATCCCATGCAGTGCTCTGAAAGAGGGCGAATTCACGTTTTTACCAGTTAAAGGTGCTTCGAACTTGGACGGCGTTAAACCTGGCATTGATTTAAAAGCGTGTAGTGGCTTATACGTCTCTGATCCATCAGATGCATCCGGCGTGACGAGGAAGGCAATAGGTATTTTGAACGGTGGGTTTTACTTAGAATGGATGGCTAGATGGTTAAGTGAATTAACCATCGTAACAGAAAAGAACGCATTCGTGATGGCTATTGAATTGCCATCTGGCTACTTGGTCAGTTCTTCGAACCCGTTATTGGAAGTAACGACGCTCGATTCGGCTGGTAAAATCACGCCAGTGAAGACTACTGAGCACTCGGACGAGCTTTTTGTGAAACCAATTGCGGAAGCAATACTCTCACGAGCATGTTTTGGCGATTGGTCGCTATGCCCAGCAACAGGGAACATTAACATTGAAGCAAAAATCGACGGAGGGAACCAATATTTCATCGAAGCCGGAATATACGAAAACGCCGGCATTCGCTGGATGGTATGCGTAGCTTTATCTAAATCTGAAATGATAGATGACGTCTTAAAAACTCGTCGCGGTGTCGTCATCTTGGCTTTAGGATTAGCCGCAGTCGTGAAAGTGTGCGCTACAATCGTAACAAAGGGATATTTACACTTTTCGAACAAAATGTGGCCGCTCGACGATTCGCCATCGAACGGTGAAAAAGGCGGCATCTTCGAAGGCGTCGGCGAATCGATATTAGAGTTTGCTGTCTAATATATTCGATCACATGTATATATTTATTTATTTATAAACACATACACACACACACACACTACTGCGAACACGCTCGCTTCTTATTCTTCGTCTTCGGATTCATCGTCCAAGTTCGCGGCTTGATACATTTGTTTCGTGAACACAGGTCTCGTACTCCTCGACGCTCTCCCACCGGCGATAATATTCGACGTATCGACTTCGTCGCCAGATAAATCATCCACAACATCCGAGTTCGCCGAATCAGAATCATCGTCATCTTTCTTCTTCTTTTTAGTCTTCTTCTCCTTTTTTTGCTTCTTTTTCTTCGGTTCTTCTTCTTCTTCGCTGTCTTCTTCTTCGTCCTATGTTAGTAAAATGGAAACATAAACAATTATTTAATCAATCTTCTTCGTCGTCATTAAACAAAACATCCGCGCTTTTCAGTAAAACACACACACACAGAATCAAAATCGTCGTCTTTGAATTTCAAATATATATATATATCAAATTCAAATCAAGATAACAAAACAACGAACGAACGAACGAACGTACCTCTTCTTCTTCCTCCGAGTCATCGTCGTCATCCGCGACATCGTTCTTCTTCTTCATTGGAAGTTCGTCCTCACTATCGCTCTCGAGCACTGGTGCCATTCTTCTTCCTCTTCTTCTTTACCTTTTATTTATGTTGAAATTATTCGCACGCTACAAATAAGAAAGTCCCAAATCTGTGGAAAAAAGGGGGAAAAATGGGGGAAAAAAGGGGGAAAAATAGGGGAAAAATGCAGAAAAGAAAGAAAGAAAGAAAGAAAGAAGAATACGAAGAAGTTTATCGTCGTCGTTGTGGACAATAAACTTTGACCTTAATCGACTTTAGAAAAAGAAATGAACGACGATCGATCGATCACGATCGAGATGACGAGAATATTCTGCGCGATATGCGCCCTCGTCATCGCCCTATCGTCGTTGTTAACCTCTAAAACTACCCCTTTTCCTGTTTCTAAAAAAGATGACGAGAGAAGAAAGAGCGAGCGGATGAGAACAACGAAAACGACGTCATCTTTTCAATGCGATAGGAACGAATCGAAGCGCTTAGCCGAACTATTCATCTTAAAATGTTCATTTATATGGATTCTATCGATCGCGGTTGTTATTTTTTTTCAGTTATATGAATCGTTTACGAAATGGCATTATTTATGGTATTGTATGTCATGTGCGTCGCTATACGTCGCGTGGCCGATGATATCGCCTATATCGAAATTGGACGAGAACGAGCGAGATTTTCGAAAATGGTACATCATGAAAGCGAACGTGTGGATAGGGATTCTATCGTTCGTTGGGAATTATGTATGGACGCATTACTTTTATAACGTTTTGAACGCGAGATATACGTTCGATGCGCATAGATTGAACGACGTACCGATCGCGATGTATTTCATGACGCACGCGTATTTCATGTTCTACCACTGTTTAACGAACATGGTTTTGAGGAAGATTAAAAGGGATTACTTAGATGACCGAATGAGGTTTTTGTTCACTAGTGCGGTCGTGATGGCCATGGCGTATACCACTGCGTTCATGGAGACTTTAACGATTTGTGCGTTTCCGTATTGGGAGTTCGAGAACAGGGCGATGGCGTATAGTTTAGGGAGCGCGTTTTATGGCATTTATTTCATCGTCAGTTTCCCGATGTTTCTTTTAGTCGACGAAGATCCGGAAGTCGATAAGTATTCAATGTGGAGAGTGATTTGGGAAAGTTTGGGCAGTTGCATGTTAGTCACTTTGTTGTTAGATTTCGTTCGCTTATTGATCGGCGTCGAGTTTAAGATGAAATAACAAAATATATAGATATTTATTATAGACCGTACATACATACCATGCTACAAAAATGCTTAAAAATAACAACATTGCTATACTAACTTATTTCTATTTCTATTATTATTAATATTTTTTTCTGAGCGCTAGCAAACGCGGTGATTGCCGAACCGGTGGTGACGACGCTATGATGTTGTTGATTTTTGAAACCTTCACCGTTAGCGGTGGCGGCGTCGACGGAGCAGCTTTCTCTTCTTCTCCTTCAATAAAACGTTGCCGCTTTCCCCATATCGAAGAAATTATTGTCTTGCCTTTCGTATTCATAGTCTTTTTTGGTGTTTGAGCATATTCCCAAACAGAAGCCGGCGAAGCATCTTTCAAACATTGTAAAATCGATTCCAACTCTTCGGAGCGTTTCTTGCAAACGAGCGAACTTTTTCTCAACTCTTTCAAGACATCTAAATCTTCATCGTTATCATTCATGGCCGATTCTAAGATATTCGCACGATTTTCATTCGCAAGTGAGAGATACATCGACGTGTCTTTAATTTTTCGGCATCGCGCTACATCTCTCGAATATTGATTCGATTTCAAAATCTCCTCGCAAAACTTAGACCTTTCAAACAAACAAATAGATTTGAAAATATTGCACGCGAGAAGAAAGGGATCGTCTTCTACACCATCGTTGTTCTCGTATTCATTCTCGTAATCTCGAAACATCTGCATCGTCTCAACGAAAACACTGATCGAATCCGGGCATCTGAAACAATTTTCGATGGACGCTTGACCAGACATTCGAGACTTGAACATATTCGCAATCTTGCGATATAACTCTATCAAACGTTTCACATCTTTACGACTGCACGAGCGACATTCTTTTAAAAGAGAGGCCATCTTCTGCTTATTCGACTCTAACAATTGTATTCGCTCAAAGTAACCACGAACGTGTCTTTGAATTCTTATTGCCGCTTTGTTATGCTTTTCCCACTTCGCCTTTGCTCGTCTTTCCTTTTCGAGCGCTCTTTCTTTCGCTCGTCTTTCCTCCTCAAGCGCTCTTTCTTTCGCTCGTCTTTCCTCCTCAAGCGCTCTTACTTTCGCTCGTCTTTCCTCCTCAAGCGCTCTTTCTTTCGCTCGTCTTTCCTCCTCAAGCATTATCTCCTCCCTTCGTTTGCGAAATTCCCTGGCTTTTAGCGCTTGCACAGAACAATACTCTCGATAATGAGTTTGAATTATAAACGCCGCTTTTTCTCTGCATTTAATATCCTCTTCTTCTCTTTCTCGAATCCGCTTATTTCTCTTGTTTCGTAAAATTGAATAATATCGATAAATCTTTTGCATGCCTTCGACGGCTACTTGTTTCGCCCTGAATTGGTTTCTTAATATTATAGTCCTTAAAGCTCCAGTAATTACTTTTGCGGCTTCATTTTCGACGAGTTCCTTCAGTTTCAACTCGCTCTCAATCGCTTCTGTCCTTCTGCGTTCTTTCGCTAGCGCTTCCATCTCGATACGTTTCTTTCGTTCAAATAAATCCTTCCTGATAGTTTCCACGCGCTTCCTGGCCAAATGGCCTCGATAAAATCGCTGAATTTCAACAGATGCCACTCGTTTTGCAAGAAACTCTTTGCGGACAAACCATGCTCTCCAAGCCGCCTGAATAGCCATTGCGGCGTTAAATCGAACATTTGCTTCCAAAGTAGCGCGTTTGGCACGAAAGCTCTTCTGACAATTGATGACGCACTTTCTATACTCGTGATAAACCTTTTGCGCTAAAAACATTCGAACGTTTCTTTGCACTTGCGTGGCCGCATCATGTTGTTTCTGTAATTTTTTTCTAACCATTCGTCCGCGATGTTTGCTTTGACATGCGCAAACCGCCTTCTTAAAACGAGCAACTTGGCGTCTCACGAACCAACCCCTAAGGTGTTTACTGATGATAGTTTGAGCTTTTGACCATCGCTTGGCGACGTCGGCGACTTTTGGTCGATTCGGTCGTCTCAATCTCCACCATCTCTGAATAGTCTTCGCCGAGTCAACTCTTTGAACGTGCTGAATCACTCTCGAACAGAGGCATAAAAGATATGGCGTAACTTCGCTCGTTTGAGGATCTGGAATATTTTTCTCTAAATCGAATCCGCCGCTGCTATTCAAAGCTGATGGTAATCCCGAAGGTGAAGTGAAGAATCGAATATCGAATCCAGGTAGAGGTACGCCACCAATAGACTTCAAGCACTCTGAAACTTGTAAGAAATTCTTAGCCGCAATATCTCTCGCCTTTCTACGTTCGGCCATATCGAGCGGATGGTTCAGTTGAAGGTTTTCACGTGAAAGACGTCTCGATCCTGTTAAACCGGGCGCATACGTTCGAAGTATTGCAAGTAAAACGCGACCATCAGCAAAGTCACTTCCTAGATTCGTACATTGGATCGTATATACGCTCGGAGAAGTTGTTGCATTGCATCGAATTGATACTTTTGCGCAACACGCTTTCGCCCACGCCAAGAGAAGCGCTTCGGTCCCACATCTTGGCATTCCATTCGGCCTAGATGCGACCGCGATGGCATTATTACCCGAGCGCATCGCTTTGAGAGATAATTGCTTCACTTCGCGATCTAAGATGGACGTATTTGGAAGTTTACCATTCTTGTTCAAAATTTCCTTTGCGAGCATATTCCTCGGAAGCACGGCGCTGCCGCATCCGCTAGTATAATGCGTCATCATCGCCCACAGAATTCCACACGTTGCTTCACGTACCCCGTCGACGATATCAGCCGGTGATATTCGTGACCACGCGCCTGGTAAAGTGACGTTACACACATCTTTTGCCGCGTTCAACGCGAGACGGACATTTTTCAATTTGTCGTCTCTCGTCTTTGCTGGAAACGTACACTCCGAAAGCAACGAGTGATGTTCAATTACACTCTGAGACTTTTTATTAATAGATGCAAACGTTACATCTTTCTCGAGCGTCTGGATGAGTTGACATAAGCGAACGCCGTCGCGGAGGTCTATGGCCAAGTTTTTTACCGTGAAGTCATATTCTGAAATTGGCGTTTGTTCGTACGATAATACGAAACCGGCTTTTTGCAAGTTGCGCATGATATCGCCTTCACCGTAACACGACGCGGTGAGTAAATTCTCGGCTAAAACTTTCGTAGATTTCACTGAAGACTCGATTATGAATAATTTCGGTGCTTTTGGATGATTTCTTTTGCTTTGCGCGCGATCGAGTAAAAGCACGAGTAATAAAATTCTTTGCAAAACGCAATCGTTCAAGGCGTTTTCGTAACCGTCAGCAAACGGCGGTTGACAAGAAAACTCACCTAAACCATAATCAATCTCGAGTTCTATTACGCGAAATAGCTTCGCTACACATTCTGCTGCGCATTCTTTTGGATTTTGCGGTTGCCATCTCATCGTATCTCCCATAACTGCATCGACCGCTAGCTTGAGCCAAAACGTATTCACGGCGCTAAGATTTTTAATGAAATCCTGTTTCATCGCCAAGTCGCGAAGGAAAATACCACCGTCGCTTTTTAATCTAATGAGCTTACGTTCAATACGAGATTCAACTTCACGCATTATTACGCCAACTTCAGGGTCTTGCGCGTAGAGTTCAGTCATGACATTTCTGGATATTTGTCTAGCGTTTCGAAATTCTCGCTCTTTTTGTTTCTTTTTCTCAACATCGAGCGCGTATGAACTCGAAGTCGATTTAATGTTTGCAATCCCAGCCTCTTCGTCTATCGGAGATATCGTGCGATTTAACCAAGACATGAACTGTGCTTCTTGCTGACTCGCGAATTCTCTCGCGCTTTCAAAATCTGACGACGATGACGACGTTGAAGGTTGTAAAGAAGAAGTCAATCGAGTCGTTGTTATTGGTTCATTCGCCGATTTCTCTTCACTTTTATCGCCTTTCTTTCTTTGCAAAGTCAACGAAGGCATTACGAAGACATCGTGAGTGTTCACGTTGTTGTTATCGCAGTCGTTTGCTGCTTTCTGATCTTGTTTCTTCTTCTTCATATCGGCTAAATACTTCTCCAAGTTTTCCTTATTTGAGTTCCTTCGCCAAGACGCTTTAGCGGCGTATTCGCTTGGTAACCCCTTATATCCTTCGTAAACTTCATCAAACTCATCGTCTTCGATAATAACATTCTCTTTATTATCATAAAATAAATTATCATCATCGTCATAATTGTCGTTTTTCGTAACAGTAGCAGCACTCGTTGTTGTTGTCGCCGTCGTTAGAATAACAGGCCCTTGCTTCGCATCAGTTTTCTCGATCGTTACCCCTCTCACTCTGACCGAAAACATCTTCTCCTTCCCTTCATCGAAAACATCCGTCGCACAAGATCTCACGAAGACCTTAACAGAACTCACTTTAGTCGCCTTCTCTGAAATACGTTTCGGTTTCCAAGACACTCGAACTTTCCTTTGCTCTCCAGCTGGAACGACGCCTACTGAAACTTCCGTTTGACGCTCGCGCACTCCGTCGTCTTTGAAATCATAACCATCATTCGCGCTCGACGAACAAAATACTTCGTACTCATCCATACCATCGCGCTCTTTTTCTCCGCACTCCAATCGAACTTTATACGCCCTACTCGTATCGTTCGAGATCACAAACTCTTCCGTTTTCCGTTCGTCGATTTGAACCACGCCGAATCTAACCACGCAGAACTCGTTCCCATCCTTCGCGCCTTGCAGCAGTAATGTCCTCGTCTCCTTTTGACAACGAACAAAAGTTGAACCGGATGAAGATTTCTTCGCAGTCGCAATCGCGCCTTTGCGCGTCGTAGGAATCTTCATCGCGAGCACGTCTTCATCGCGGGCGTTGTTAGTATCTCTAGAACTCAGCGCTTTCCACAGACTATCATCTTCATCTTCGTTCTTCTTCTTCGACATTTTTTTTAATCCGCGAATTGTCCTAATTTCACGAATTCGCTTAGTATTAGAAATCATTCCTAAATATGAAAATAAATCACGATCGATTTATGTATCGGTTCACACACGCGCTCGCGGCGGTCGAGAACCTGTTCAGGCTTTGCGTTCGTGTACGTGTTTATCAAAACCCTCTCGTCAGTGCTGTTATCGTCGCGCGCAGTCGTTTGATCGTTCAATTCGATTAGAGAGTTTGTTTTGATTTAGTGCAAGAACTTGCGAGTTTTAGTGTGTTTTCTGATTTTGTGAGGGAAATGGTCTTTCCCCCCCATAATGGGGAAAAACAAGCATCTCAGCTGTCGTTTTGAAGTTCAAAAATCAGTAGAAGAGCTCGTATCGCGATAAGGAAAACAAGCGATGCGTACTCGCGACCGCTTGAAGCAGCGACAGACGAAACAACGCGAGCGCTTAAAGTCAAAGCGATTGAAACGAGCGAATCCGTTTGAATACTATTCAAGGAAGATTGATAGATGGATAGAGAGACGTTGGATTTTGGCCACTTTGTTGAACTTTTTTTTGCTCGCGATGACGGCCTTTGCAGCTTGGATGATCTTCAGGAGCGCTATGAAACGAGCGTATTTTGAGTTCGTCGAGCCTTTAGTGAGCGAGAGAGTTTTCGCGATTGTTTTGAGGGTGTGGGGGACGTACATGCCTTTGAAAGTGCAGTTTTCGGAGTCCGTTGTAGCGAAGATTTGGGAGAAATCGTAACAAAAAATAGTAAATGATGTATAGGGCTATTTTTGCGTGTCGTTGTTGCGGTTTCGCGCGCGTGCATGAGAGATATTGTTTTTGTATAATATAAATATTAATGTATACTACGGTGTAGTTTCTTTGTGTTTGTTCGCTTTTTCTCTTTCTATGTATATATTACCTCCTCTCTTTTACATACGCAAATATATATATCCTACGCCTCGATCGTGGAAGAAATACCGTTGAACTTCATTTCTCTCACGGACATGTTACCAATAGCTTCGTCGAGTTCGCGTTGTTCCTTCTCTTGCACTTGGATTTCCAAAGCATCGCGCCATTTCAAATCGTTCAATTTTCTGCTTTCGCGTTCGCGTCTCTCGCGTTCGTCGAGCGCCTCGATTTTTTTCTTCGACTCGGCTTTGAAGCGTTTTTCTTCCATGGCGATGAACTCGACTCGTCTCTTCTCAATACCTTCACCGTCGCCTTGCGCCATTTTCGCTTCAACGAGCAATAACCGATGTTTCTTCTCTTCCATGCGCTTCTTTTCGAGTATCTCTTGCGCCTCTTCCGCTTTTCTGACAAACTCAGCCGCTCTTTCGCTCTCTCGCTTTCTTTGGAGAGATTTTTCGGCTCGCACGCGTTCCATCTCGCGCTCGGCTTCGTTCGCGCGTTCGCAATCACGTTCTCTTCTCTCGCGCTCTTTCTTCTTCCTCTCCTCATCGAGCTTCTCCGATTGCTTCGATTGTTGGTGTTCTAATTCGCGTTCGAGCATTTTCTCTCGTTCTTTCGCGTTCGCTTTTTCCTTCCGTTGCTCGTCGAGCGTTTTGCGCATCGCGCATTGCGTCGCTCGTTTTTTGCGCAAACTTTCCTCTGTTTGCTTTCGCGCTCTTTCGTCGGCGTCGCGGGCCATTGCGTGGAACAGACTCGCGCGCTTCAACTCTAACGTCTGCGCGCGCACTCCTTTTGGTTTCTGATCATTGAAATTCGCTGGAGCTATTCCTGCGCTTCTGCTTCTACTACTTTCGCGGTCAACTTTTTCTTCTTCGACTTCTTCGTCGCCGTTACTTAAGTTCTCACGATCGTTCTCATCGTTATTAATGGCGCGTAGATGATCGAAATCGATTTCTGAATGAGCCGGTGTCGATGGTGGTGTCACGGTCGCCATTATTAAAGTAGTAGTAGAGTATTGGTTATTATATTTAATTAATCGTAATCGCGCGGTAGCAGTAGCAGTCGCTGTTTTTGTTGTGCCGTGTATTCGTATCGTAGTGGTGGCGTATTTTTCCAAAAATAGAAGTTTGATGCGCATGAAAACTTGAATGTAAAATTCTTAATTTTCCCCGAATTAGGGTTTAGGGTAAAAAAAAGCCGGAGTGACCTTGGATGGCTCTGAGCGCAGGCTTCAAACCTGTGGGGGCTTGACGGCCCAGTTGTTCGATTCAACCTCACCGGCGTCCTTTTTTTTCCATCACCGACTACCATCATCGAGATGCGTTTATTTGCCGTGCCCGTGCGTTCAGAACCTTTTTTTAGCTAAAAAGAAGTTCTACTTTTTATTGTTGTTATGCCCCCTCTCTAAAAAAACAAAAAAAGAGCGCATCAAAACACAAAAAATCAAAGTAAAAGCGAAAGACCTCATTTTTCGTACGTCACTTTGCCTGGCCACAAAAACGAGAACGAAATGGCGCCAGTGAACTATAAATTAGCATCGCTCACGAAAACACTCGCACTGAAAACGTGCTCGACCGTGCGTCAAAGCCTCTGTCAATTACTTCACAGTGGCGCGGTTTCCCTGAACACTTGCGAGGTTCAAAGAAAGAACGATTTCGATGCAGAAGATTTTGATCGAATTTCGTCGGCCAAGGCCAATCGCGTAGTAAACGCGGTGCAAGATCGTAAGGCGTCGACGTCGGGGAGAAGTAACGATAACAAACACTTTGCAGCGATTACGAATAGGTGTAGTAGTAGTAGTAGCAGTAGTACGAGTAGGGTAAATACTAATGGGAAGTATTATAGGAAGAACGACAGTCCGCGTTCGTACGCGAGTGATGTTTCATTAAATGCGGCTACTGCTGGGAAAGCGAGCGAGAGAGCGGAATACGACGACGACGACGACGAAGACGCGGACGACGATTATAGCGATGGTGGTTATAACGACGATGATGATGATCAAAGCGGCAGAACGAAGAAAAGTAGTGGTAAGAATAACAAGCGATCTGCTAATGCAATCGCTACTGCAGAATTCCGCGGGAACAAAGGAGGGAGATTATCCACGTCGAATATATCTAAATCGAATCAAACGCAAAGAGAATCAAAGTTCAAGCCGCGAGTGGATTTTAAAATATTGGAGAAGATGACGTGCGAACAGCTATTGGATGAGATTAAGGAAAGGTTCGCGCAAAAGAAGAGACCGTATTTAGGGCAAGGTTTTGAGAAGGATTCAAAGCGTCCAGTAGAGATAAAAGGGTTTGAGCACGAGATTAGTTCAAAGTTAAGGACGTTTTTGGGGTTCGATGAGAACGAACGCGGCGTGAAAGCATCGAGGAGATTCGTTGATAGAAGATTGAAGAGCTACTTGGAAACGATGAATTTGTTCGTCGATGATGATGATTTTGATTCTAGTAATAGTAGTAAAGATAATAAACCAAGAAGAGGAGGAGGTTTGAATATACAAAAACACTCGGCAAAGAACCGAGTGTTTTTGTTAGATAACACTTTGAAGGAGTTACTTCAAACTCCGCAGGGCGTTGATAAACTCGCGTTTCGAAGACGGACGAAAGCGGATTATAACAACAACGACAGAGATGATGATTATGACGACGTAGACGAAGAAGAAGAAGAACGGGGTTCGAAAGACGGAGTAATAATACCAGCCGTTTCTACGTTCTTGGACAAACATTTCATGGATATTTCAGGAATAGATCCGAGTACGTTATCGAAAGTACAAAGAAAAGTCGTCGTGAAGAATAATCGAGTGTTCGCCGTGAGAGAATCGTCGTTGAAGATACTTTTGCAAAAAGTACGCACTTCAAAAGACGTGCAATTCGCTTTGGAAGCCGTAGCGTTGTTCCACATGGAACGAGCGGCGGAGGGTAAAACACAAGGTTTAGGATTTGAACGCGCGTATGAATTCATTAAAGCGTGCTGCGATGTGAACTCGTACGAAACCGCTTTATGGGCGTGCGAACAAAGTCGATCGTTAGGCTTGAACCTCTCGCGCAAAACGTTATCGTTATTGCTTTGGCATTTGATCGATAAGAACCGCCCATTAGAGGAAGTTCTCAGAGTATACTCTGTCACTAGAAATCTTAAGCTTGGCATAGATGCAAAGATTGCCCAATTTGTTGTGAAATCGGCTCTAATGCACGGTCACGTGAACGCTGCCGGTGGCTATTGCGTGCAATTCATGAAAGCTGGCGTGAAATTGAACAGAAAGACGCCGACTGCGGTGATGAATGCGGCGATTGAAAACAATTTCCCGAAAGCCGCAATCGTCGTCGAGCAAAACTGGAACGTCGAAATACCTCAATTACCGAAAGCGCCGTTTGACCGTTTAGCGCTCGCGCAAGCGTACGCCTTAATCAGCGATCAAAACTTGGAAGACTGTTCGAGAGAAGCAAAGGATATTTTGAAAACGTTGAAAGATTTCGAACCCGCGATTGCTCAAGATTTGCGCGAAAGCGTGAGCCAAAAACTCGCTCTATGGCCCAAAAAGCTCGTCTCCAGCGCTCGCTTTGATGACAAAGTCCTGAAGCGTTGCAAAGCTGGCATGCTAGCAATAAAAAACGCTTGTCCAGAAATTTTCGCCGACGTCAACATCGACTACTGCTTTCAAGGCATAGGAACTACAGACGACGCAGAAGAAGAAGAAGAAGAAGAAGAAGAAGTCGCGAACGAATCGGAGAGCAAATAATAAATGAACAAATAAATAGGATACGCGCACGCGACCGACCGACGTTTAATAAAAACAAAACTTCCATCAGTTTGATCTCTCTCCTCTCTCTCTCTCTCTCTACGCACGCTTTTCACCAACGACTACGACTACGACTACGCAGAACGCAGACAACTTCCGCGAGTCGCGCAGAGCGCGAAGACACCGCTGCGGCATCGAAAAATCTGAGCATGCACAAACCCTAAACCCTAAAAAAGCCTGCTGTGCCTGCTGCTTTCATCAAAACAGTTTCGTTTCAATCACGCGCCTGATGCGAATTAAACGCGCGATATAGCAATGGTCCGCGTGTTAACTAAACCTGCAAAACAACACTTCGCGTTGCAATCTTCGCCAGCAGTGCGCTGTGTCGATCACACGAACGAGGCCCTGTTGGCCTCGGAGGGCATGTTATTACTTTCCT
>Ga0209710_1000631_pt1 | contig 30882 bp, 20 predicted proteins | sample ArcticOcean_MG_C_5_FD_187436 | JGI IMG/M metagenome (GOLD analysis project Ga0209710, IMG submission 187436) | Marine microbial communities from western Arctic Ocean - ArcticOcean_MG_CB4_138 (SPAdes) (version 2) | ecosystem: Environmental > Aquatic > Marine > Oceanic | place: Arctic Ocean...
CACTTTCTTTTCTGATTTCAAGTGCCTTTTCATGTAGGGACTTTGAAAGATTATAGTTGCCGCGAGAGTAAGCAATTAGCCCAAGGATTTCTTCGGCATTCGACAATCCGACATCATCATTGCTTTTCTTGAATTCGAGCCGAATCTTTTTACATGCCTTTTCTGCAATGTTCAATTCCCCAGACTTCATTTCTAATATGGCAACCCCGAGTTCGGCATGTAATTGTAAACGAAGGTCTTGATTTTCTTTTCCAAATTCTAATGCTTTTTCAAAATGAGTTATCGCAGCCTGTAGATCATCCTCTAATTCACAAGCATACCCCAAGGAGATTTCTGTCCAACCGTCTAGGTTTATGCCTTGATTTGCAATCGTATCTGCCAAAGTGAGTGTATGATCGAGTTGAATTTTATTGTTGTTATTGAGGCTAGATGGATGCGCCCCCTCATTGAAACCTAGATTCACTAATGTTTGTTTTACAGCATTTGCTACATATTCCGGATCATTGAGGATAATATTTTGAATTACATCACCCGTTACTACAGAGTCAGTAATTACTATTCCATTGGCCTGTTTGTTTGGTGTTTTAGTCCAAATACCCCCATCTAGTATCCAATAGCCGTCAGGGGTAATAACTGGCCCTGTCATACGCTGAAGTAAACATTGTAGTATTCAATATATTCTATTGAAAACTAATCCCTAAGATAAGTAATCATAGATAGTTCACGAGGGGTTATGCTAAACACCCTTGTACACAATTTTCCTGTTTACAAGGGTTCCCAGTCGGTCCTATACAACGCTAGCGTAGCGACACCCCTCTCACGCGTGGATGTACGAAGGGCTACGATGAGGTTGCAAAGTGAGATATACAATATGTGCTGTAAAACAATCATGAGCAAGAAAGTCGCATTATTCACAGCCGTGTTGATGATGCTCGTCACCTTATCGGGATGTTTAGGTCTTGGCCGCGAGAGTGGAGGCGAACTCGAAATGACCGAGAGGCCTTCCGAAGACGTGAAATTAGAAGACTACAATGTACTTTACATAGGCCACAGTTTTGGAAGAAGATTCGCAGAATTATTGGAAGACTATTCACACACAGCTGGAATTACAAATCATACAGCATATGCTCAATTTAGTGGAGGTGCATCGGGTGCACCAGATGCTCTATGGGCAGATGAAGCCGATAGCGATCGAATCAAGGAGTTCTTGGACACCGGAGGAATTGATGTTTTGATTATGATTTGTTGCAGTGTCGAGTTCGTGGAGACCGGTTTGCAGTCCGATGAAGCGATATGGAATTTCACAGAATATGCCCTGGATAAAAATTCTGATACAAGAATCGGACTGTCAATGCCCTGGAAAGATTACCCCGGGGAGTATGAAAATGCCAGCGAGCACAGGAATGGAACTGATCAACTGTATGATTCATGGGTCAACTTGGCTTCCAACCTCAGTTCCGATTTCCCAACTGCAGATGTGTTTACGTTCCATCATGGAGCGGCCGCATATGAATTGCGTGAGATGTTTGAAGCAGGCGAACTTGAAGAAGACATTGAGCAACTCACCGGTTCAAAACCGACCTCTATTTTCACAGATAAGAAAGGTCATGCAGGACAAATTACCATCGATACGGGAACGCTCCTTTGGCTTCACGCGGTGCATGGAGTCGAACCGATGGCAATGCCTGAGTTTACTCAATGGGAGACTGACATCCGATTAGTGGCTAAGTCTCTTCTTGATGAGCAAAATCAACAATAGCGACACACCATTTCCACATAATCGTAAGGATTATCCCAACCCCTCAAGACATTATGGAGGAGTACAATGGGTGTTCAGTCCCCTAGTACACTACTTGCCCTTTGTATTGTATGATTAAGAGTCGTAGATTATTGCTATCGACTGATTGATGGTAATGTAATCCTGTCCCCCATCATATGTAATCCTCAATTGATGTACTTGTAAAGTATTGAAATGGATTGTATACCAATCTTCTGAATCTCCATTGTCAACTTGAGTCGTTTTCCTTTGGCACACATCATTTTGCTCATCTATAATATTCCATGTAATCTGTACCGATTGACCGCCGCCACCAAGATCTTCAACCTGGGTAGGGTTTTCAATAAGCGAATGTATCTCAACCATTATTGGATTTGGACCGCCGTGGACAGGTTTTGGGTCGTATGTCAACGTTTTCGGGTCATGTGTATTTGATTCAATCCACTCAATTCTTAAATCGATTTGAATTCGTATTGTCGTTCGTTGTTGCAAATTCTCTTCATCGATTGCATATGCGCTAACATTGTAGATTCCATGATTGAAAAATTCAACTTGAATCGTCGATTTTGAATCAGCATTCACCGTAACTGGTGAACGGCCATCCCCTGTATCAATCCCATAAGTAATCAACTTCTTATCGGCAGTTGTTAATGAAAAATCAAAATCGAGGAATACATTCGCTGTTGAAATTATCTCTCCTTCAGAATATGATTCTACAATTGTTCCATTGTATGTTTCCGAATCGACGACCAGAGAAATTGTAGATTCAAAAGAATCGTCTGATAAACATCCAGCAAAACTAGAAGAAAGGAACAAAAACAAGACCCACGCCTTTTTCATTCCCTCCATGATTCTGCCAATCCGATTTAATATAAAATGTGACGGTAATCAAATAAATGTCAGAAGAAATTTAAAAATGTTTTTTTATTTCTCTTTTCAAACAGGTGCAGTCATGCTCCACAAGGTGGAAGGTTTGTGCCAGTCTCGTATCTGGTCGGTCTCAAGACGCAACTGCAAGCCTTCTCCGATTTCAATTTCCATATCTATCATCTCAAAGGAGACACTGTGTTCATTGGTCCTGAATGTATCATCGAAGAGGATCTCTTGCTCAATCACTGAACCATCCACTGTACGTTCGAGGAAAACACGAACATGGCATTCTTGTAACGGGTTGCGAAGAGAGCAGGATTCGCTGCTCCCATCATGTGCCACAGTCACAACACCTTCGAAAGAAGCGGTGCCTGATGACGGACGAAGGTCGATAACCGTAGATTTTGCAGTGGGTGTGCAAACGCATTCCATGTTATCGGATTCAACAGTACCCACGAGGTCCACAGTGATTTCAACCGTTGCTACTTCAATCGATTCAAGAGAGACTGAGGTGGCGGTAACGGTGTAAAAGTCTGGCTCAGCATAGCTGTGATTTACCATTGTCCCAGTAGCAGTGGTTCCATCTCCGAAGTCCCAAGTCACTACACCATCGACGTTGTTCGCTTCAAAGTTGAATTCGTGAAGGCGTTCGGTGATGACCTCTTCTTCATCGTTATCTCCTTCATCGATTTCTACAAGCGTGTATTCATTGATGCCATAAACGATTGGAGCCTCGATGGAAAAGGTTCCAGTCGTTGAAGAGTTAGAGGTTGCGATGTTGGTGAGTACTGCTCCTGTAGCTGCACTGAGCAGCAAAAGAAATACGAGAGTTGCAACAGAAAATGAGTACTTCATAGTGTGAGTTGAGTCGAACGCCTTATGAACATCTGTTTTGATAGATGTGAGGATTTGGAACCCCGATGTCGACGTTTGTTCTCATTCTCTGTGGGATTCTACACCATCTGGAAGTGGATTCCACGGTAAAACATCGCACCAATGCCCAATTCTCCACGCCCTTGCTTGAGTCATGATTGAACCCAGATAAATCGGTCCTTGATGGCCGGTTGCAAGTACTTCATCGAGTGCCTCTTTGCCTCGATTGTCAAAACTTTGGAAAAAGCTTGAGGAAGGGAAGTAGTCAATACTGCGCTACGCGTTATCAACAGATTCCCACACAGTTTCTTCAGGCTCATTATCATAAAATGTATTTGCAATGGCAACAAGTTGCTTCATTACTAAGATGATTTGATGAGCGCCAGCAATACTCTGAACAGCTCGACCTTGAATCAACGTATCACTGATATAGAGATTGGTTGGAGCGATGTAATGTTTTGCTTGATAGATTGCAAGTTTGCGCTCTAGTGTCAAAAATTGATTGACCGCCACAGGATCTCGGCCTTGAACAAAGAAATGCTGATCAAATATTTCATCATCAAGTTCGAGTTCTTCCCTGCTTAAAAATTTCATAAAAGGAATGTGCTTTCCTTGAGGCCCTATACTCAAGCCTAACTGGAGAGATTCGGGGAGGTCGACTTCAAAATTTATCACTGCAGTGGAATGTTCTCCTGAGGAAATAAAATTAAGGTAAATTCGGCAGTTATACTGTTTAATCTTCCCTACCAAACAAGGGTTTTGATTTCTCATTTCGAATTGAAATTCGACTTGAGGGGCAAGGGCTTCCCAACTTTTCAAAAAAGCCATGTGCTTTTTTTGCGAATATTGAACAAGAAAGACCATTATTCCTACGAAGACTGCAATTATAAATAACAGCAGGAATAAATTAATCAAGAATTCTTGCATTTTACCACGCTCAATATCCCCTATGATGCTCGACGCCGTCAGGCATCGGGTTCCAAGGCAAGACATCGCACCAATGCCCAATTCTCCACGCCCTTGCTTGAGTCATGATTGAACCCAGATAAATCGGTCCTTGATGGCCGGTTGCAAGTACTTCATCGAGTGCCTCTTTGCCTCGATTGTCGAATCGTGCAGACTGACGCACCCCTGTTGGTAACGCTCTACCATTGGCATCAGCAGGCTCGCAAAGTTCGAGAACAGCTGAACCGGTGTTGGGATCATAATCTTGGAGAAGAACGACTGCATCTGAAAAGTCACTCTTGTGAAGCGTGCCGTTATCCTTTCTCCAATTCCACCAATGCGGACACCAAGCTTTCCAGTCACAAAATCCTCCGCACGAGGATTCACCGATGGTTGGCTCCATTGGAAGTGGTGTAGGTACTGTTGCTTGCCAAGCTGCATATGCTGCTTCGAGTACACTCTCGCCGTGTGCGGCCCATTTCGAAGCGTTCTGTGTGTACCAACCTTCGGTTCGAACGGTTGGAGCATTTGGGTTATTGGCGAGTAGAATATCACGATACATGCGCAGTTGGCGATTGACATCAACCTTCAATTCGGTTTCCGGAGTTTTGCCGGTTTTGAGGTCGGCGACTAACCATCCTACTAATTCACCAGCATCGTTGATGTCACCCATGAGTAAATCCAGTCGCCCCATAAGGCGCCCGTCTGCGGTTTTTAGTTCACCTTCAACCGCAATAGCGAGTTTCTGAATACGACGCCATAGCGCACCTGTTATGCGTTCTTGTTCTAGGCTGCGAACACCGACGTGGTCGAGCAACATCATCACTGCACCTCGCTGATTTCGTATCGCATCTTTCCACTTGTCTTCTTTCCATTGAGGGCGGCGAGGGGTCGCATCGAAAATGGCCTTTTCTTCTTCCCAGCGTACCTTGAGAATGCGTTCTGCATGCTCTGGAAGCCATTCGCTTTCAGCATCAGCGATGTGCGATATGTCGTGGAGAAGCAAGTCTTCGACTGAAGCGTGTACTGCTGTACCTAGGGAAGCGGCCATGCCTGCTTTACGTGGCAAGCCTTGACGGCTTAACCAGTACATACGCGGGCAAGTTTCGTAACGATTCCAAGCCGATGGTGAGAGCATATGAGGGCGCGGTTCTGGGGTTGATTGCTCCGCCATAACGCTCGCTTGACTCCAACAAACATCAATCCACCGATGATTACCAAAGATGCAAAGTGTTGATACCTAAGAGCAACAGCACAGTAACATGGAACGTCCAAGTGTCCGACTCAATACCAAAATTGAAACTGAAAATGCAATGGTCGTCGCCTGTTTTCCAAGCATCGGTATGGTCTCAAGTGTCGTTGCCCATTTTTTAATTGACCATTTAGATTTACAATTTGTTGGCGCTGTTGTCGACCCACGCCTTCCAGTGATTACGTTGGTCCAAGAAGGCGAACCATTACCTGTTATTCGTGCCTATGCTGGCAAACCTGAATGCACCATTGAAGGATGCGATCAAGTGATTCTTTTGATGAGTGAACTCGTCATCCCTGAGCCTTTGGTCAATGACATTGTCTGGGCTATGTTTGAATGGTCCAAAGAAAACAAAATCGTTCATGGAGTCGTCATCGATGCCTTTGCCAAAGAAGGCATGAAAGGAAACCTCAACGGCGCTGAACCAACGGTTGAATACGAAGATACTGAAGGAATCGATGTTGTTGGAATCGGTGCAAATCAGAAAGTAAGAGACATGCTCACTTCAATGGACATCACCCTGCTCAATCAAGGTGTCATCAAGGGTATTAACGCCGCTATTTTGAGTGAAGCTCGACGGCGTGGGCTCGATTTGATGTCCATCATGGTCGAGGCTGACCCTCGATGGCCTGATGCTCGTGCTGCTGCAACACTCATTGAAACACTCAATAAGTTGCTACCAACCATCGACTTACCTCACCAACCTCTCCTTGAAGAAGCAGAATTACTTGAGAGCCAAATCAAATCGATGATGGAAGGCGCAGATACCAGTACTGTTACTCCAACCAACAATTCAATGTACGGATGAAGAAGGATTCATTCGTTTCCAACTCAACACGAGCATGATGACTCCGAGCAGGAGTCCTGTTACGCTTATGAACACGGGGAATAAGAGAACCTCCTCGTAAGGTAAATGGAAGAGATCGAGGAGTGATTCTCCTCGAGCAAAGGTCCCTCCCGCTGATGCTGTTAACAGCATTGAACCGACTGCTGCGAGGCCAGATGAACTGTGAAGGACGGCGGATTTCGTAGTGGACCATACTTTGTTTCCAAGACGCCAACGGGAAACGAGACATCCAAGTGCAAACCCAAATCCAGTCATTGAAAGGAACATTTTATTGACCAAAATAGGACTATTCAATCCCTCTCCTGGGGCGGATGAAAGCCCACTCAAAATTGCAAATGGTGTCGCGGCAAGTCCGAAGGCAAGTGTGAAATGTGCCACGTGATCGACTACAGGTGGCCATGATGGTTGTTTCAAAACACCCAAATGAAGCAGAAGACAAAGCGTAAAACTCAATCCTGCTACAGAGAACGCCCCCACGACGAGTTCTGTAGTTACCACGTGAAACGTTCCAGAAGAAATCATGCTTGTCCACCTCCATGTTTTCCTGCAAGGTAATCATGGCCATGTGTATTCCATTGCTCTTCTGTCCAGCCAATTGGCAATCCTGCAACAGGCCGAGGCGGAGTGGCGATTTCTTGAGATGGAGGCAGAGTGTCAGTCAAAGCAAGTTCTTCCAAAACAAGAGGTGCTTCGTCGTACTTTGAAGGAGAGGATTTGGAAGTGAAGCGAGTTTGAAGCGCAATCACAATACCGGCAGTCATGAACAGAAGGGCGAAGGCTTGGAGATAGACGGCGTTTTCTGAGACTTCCCAGCTGCTTTCTTCGGCAGCAAGGGTGAACCAAGGTGTTGTTTGTTCTGGACCTTCGCCTTCGAGAAGAACGCGCCATTGGATAGTCGTTGGTTGCAATGCTGCTGGAATGGTTGTTGTCCAACTGTTGTCTCCTGTAGAATTGACGAATGAATTGCTGATGAGTCCATCGTCAGACTTCCATTCGAATTGTATCGAGTCGGTAAATTGAGTTTCGATGTTCAATTCAGTTGGTGTATCGAGCATTCGAAGAGTCGGTGGGGCAAAGTCTGCAGCAAGTCTTGGTAGATTTTCTGGTACGGGTTCGACTGAAACTTCGAATCCGACAGTCGTTGTTCCAAAGAACGGAGACGAATATCCGCCGCCGTGATGAATCGCTGCGTAGAACGTAGTTGAGCCAAGGGTTGATGCTCGTACCACCCATGAGATGCTGGTTTCATTTTGCCCTGGAGTGAGTGTTTGTTCGAGGTAATTCATCGTCCCTCCATTCGCATCAGAGAGGATTTCCCATCCTGCATCCTGTGGCGTATCTGAATGACCAGTCATGTCGGTTAACAGAAATAAACCAATCAAACGGGTCGAACTTGTTTCAAGATTTGTTGCAGTAAGAGTAAGTGTAGTTGGAATGCCAACATAGATTGTTGAAGGTGAAGAAAGGGACAGGATTGCGCTCGAAGTTTCATTGATGGAAGCGTCTCCATGACATGCACCTCCACATTGCATGTCTTGAATCGAATCGCCATTGCCGCCGGGTTCTGCGGCTCCAAAAGCGGAACAAACCAAGAGTAATGAAAGAACAAGCACTGTGTGGAAGCGAGATTTCATCTTCAACTCAATCCCTCCGTCCCATCAAAGCAAATCCACTTGCCGCGATTCCAATCAATAAGAAAATAATTCCAGAAATGAGCCCCCCGGTTGAAGAGGGTCCTGGTGCTTCAGTAGCAGCGGTTTCAATCAGGATTGATTGAGCGCCTGAAGTTCCTGCAATCAATGTCATATCTCCAATTTGTGGTTGAATAGCGTAGGAAGTATCGCCAGCAAACAGAGGTATATCGGTGTATGATTCAGAGGAAGTTGTTCCAACCAAGATTCCGTTTCGGAGGATGTTAAAGGTTGCATTTGGCCCATTCCAGTCCCACTCTAAAACAACCGACTTACCCTTCGATTCGGTGTTGAAATCAGTAATCACTGGCCCTTGAACTGCCGAGAGTTGTACATCCGTAGTAGCAAATGCTCCCATGTCATCGAGAACTGTGAGTGTAACAACCGTATTGGAGAGAGGAACCATTTGGATTTCTAAACCTGAATCTGAACTTATGGTGCCTGCAGCATCGACCCAAGACCATGTTGCCTCTACAACCCGTCCATCGACATCACTCGATTGTGTAGCGTCGAGTGTCGTCCATTCTCCAATCCAAATGATCTCGTTTTGAACATTGATTTGAGCTATGGGTTCGATATTGAGGACGGTGATTGTTTTGATAGCGGTAGCACCAGAGGTTGAACCACTGTCTGTTGGCGTGACGTGTACTGCCCAAGTTTGACCCGGGCCAAGTAATTGATTTGGGACGCTGATTTCACCAGCTAGAGAGCCTTCGAGGAAACCATTACGGTACCACATAATATCTGTTTCAACACCATCGCCATCCGCATCTCCAGTAACCATGGTAAGATCCAATGGCCCAAGGGCCGTTACATTCGAAGAAAGGGTCACGCTTACTGTTGGAGCGCTGTTAACGATGGTCACGTTTGCAAAAAGGGCGATTGCGCTCACATCGACACCATCGCCTGCTTTCACCATTGCCGTCCATGTTTCGCCTTTTGAAGTGGATTCGGAAGAGAGAGTGATCTGCCCTGTAAGGGATGGCTCCTGAACGCCGTTTTTCCACCAAGTTATCTCCGAACCTGATTCTTCATCTCCATCGATATCGGATTGTGTAAACTCGATTGTTATCGAATCGGTTGTCTTAGCCTCCGTATGACTCAATGAAAGAGATTCTGTGACTGGAAGGGAATTTTCAACATCAAGTGTGTTACTTGAAGACCAAGAGGACCATTCAGTGCCATCATTCACGCGTACTTCCGCAAACCAATTTTGGCCCTTTTCGGTAAAACTTGAAGGCAGTGTTCTGCTGTTTTCAGCAAAAGCAAACGGTGCATTGTTGAGGAACCAACTGATTTCAGAATCGACTTCAAGATCTCCGTCAATATCTGTAAAAATATAGTTGACCGAAAAGTCATCGGTCGTGTAAATAATCTCGGGACTCAATACAACGCCGGATGCTACAGGGGCGCTATTCGTTTGCCCGGCTCCAATTACAACTGCAGAGGAGGATTGCCATTGAGAGGTGTTTTCGGTATCATTGGCTCGGAGTTCAACAGTCCATGCCTCACCACTACGTGTGGCGAAGGACGGGAGAGTCTCCATATCGTTTAATTCAGAGACGAGAACACCGCCAAGGAACCAATGAATGTCAAAATGAACTAGGTCTGCATCGTTGTCAGAAGAAGTACTACTGAATGTTAAGTCATCATCAGAGGTTGGATTAGCTGGCTGAATTATTGGCGTTGTCAAAGAGGGAATTGAATTCGCAATGGTCAATATATTGCTCGTCTGTGAGGTGCCGGAGTCTGAACCATCGGATGGCGTTACAGTTACCTTCCACTCTTCACCCTTCGAAGTTGCTGATGCTGAAATGGTAAGTCCTTGAAGACCTATTTGTTCAACATCATCTTTGTACCATTGGATTTGAGTCCCAGATTCTAAGTCATTATCTGAATCTGAATACACATAACTGAGCGTCGGCGACGATGTGGTCGTTGCCCCATTTGGACCCAACAGGACATTCGAAACACTCGGAGCGGTATTTGGAACTGCACCCGCTTCAGAAATTTGATACGATGCTGTAGCCCAGCGGTCTCCAGAATTTCCATTCATATTGTTTGCAGTCAAACCGGCAACAGAAAGAGTCGCAATGCCTGATCCAGTGGAAGGGGCAGTCCAATTGACGCTCCAAGACCGTTGGCCAGTGGAAGAATGAGTGGCGCTGTCTTGTGCGTTGTTCACACTGACTGTAGATGAAAGTGGTACGCTCAAGGAGCCCTTGTCAACTTCAAGACTAAAACCGCCGTTTGAACCACTAATTCCGTTGCTGACTGTAATGGTCAAGGTTGAAGTTGTACCTGCTGCATATTGGGAAGGTTGGCCAGTCACCACCACTGTTGCAGCGGTTGAACCGGTTTGTGAGTGGCAGTTACAACCGGAACTTTGTTTCTGCATTCCAATAGATTTCCCCTGCGTCAAAGGCGAACTACCGAGTAAGACAAGAAGAACCAAAACCATGCCAAGTGCCTTTCGATTCATGCTTACACCACTGCGCAAGTGGTTATCAAAGGTTGCTCAAGTGAAAGTTTAATCTTTGATTTCATCGAAGACATTCATGCATTTCGAAAGACGAAATGACTCATTTGAAATCAAAAAGGGATGGCTGTTTATTTTCTCTCTTTTTTGATTCTGAATTCTGCTCGGGCTCAGGTTCTGTCGATGCGTGAGTTTGCACAGGAGGTGTTGATTGACCAATTGCTGCTTCGAGTTTTTGTTCTGACCAGATTTGTACGCCAAGAGATTCTGCTTTTGCCAACTTCGAACCTGCTTTTTCTCCTGCGAGTAATACGCTGAGTTGTGAAGAAACGCCACCTACAATCTTTCCACCTGCGGCCTTGATGGCTAATTGAACTTCTTTTCGTGGCTTTTGAAGTGTACCTGTTAGACAAAAGGTCATCCCATCAAGTGGGCCGCCTGATGCTGCTTTTGGCTCATCAAGAAGAGTAATCAGTGTTGCAAGGTCAAGTAACATTTCTTTTCTCTTTGAAAGACCATCTCGAACTTGGAGGGCGACCTTGCTGCCAATTCCTTCAACGTTACACAATGAACGAATGGCTTGGTTTTCGGAATGAGGTTTGTCTTTCTCATCGAGGAGTGGCCCGAAGTTGGCATCCTCTTCGGTCGCAAAAGCATCCTCAACCCATTGTAAAAGTGATGTGAAATCACCGCAGTGTTGTGCCACAGATGTGGCTAATTCTGGCCCAATCCCTGGAAGGCCCAACGCATGCAAAAATTTACCAAGCGGGAGTTCCTTGACTTTGTGAAGTTCGTTCAAAACATTGAGGGCAGATTTTTCCCCCATTCGATCCATGTTCTCCAGTTCCGCTTGCTGAAGACGGAACAAATCTGGGATATTCTTGATATGGTCTTGTTCGAGTAACTGTTCGACGAGCTTTTCCCCAATGCCATCCATTTCGAGCGCTCTACACCAATAAAGAATTGAACGACTCGTTCGAGCATCGCACATAAGATCTGTACATCGTAAAAATGCTCCATCCGTCTCCAAATCCCCTTCACAGGCAGGGCAATGTGGGGGAATCGAGATTGTGGTGTCAAGAGGTAATTCTTCATCGAAGAGCGTTCCATCAGCATGGTACCGGTTCGCCAAGTCTTCAGGTTTGGCCGGGCCTAATCCAGATTCGATTTTAGGAATGACATCCCCTCTGCGGACGATGAGTACTCTGTCTCCAAGTTGGAGGCCGAGGCGTTCAACTTCACCGACATTGTGCAACGTTGTATGTTCGACGGTTACGCCTCCAACCGTTTGAGGAGCGATACGAGCAACTGGCGTAACCACGCCTGTTCGCCCTGTTTGCCAATTGACTTCGAGAATCACCGATGTTGCTTCTTCTGGAGGAAACTTCCATGCCAATGCCCATCGAGGGTGGTGGGCCGTCATACCAAGTAAGTCACGAGTGCCCAGGGAATCGACTTTGAACACAACACCATCAATTTCGAACGGGTGTTGATCTCGAATACCCGCCCAATGTTGGGTTGTTAGATTCATCAATTGGGTGACTTCAGATGGTGTTGGGGCTTGATGGATTTTCCAAGGTGCCGGGCAAATGCCAGCAACTTCACTTAACCAATCGAGGATTTCGCTGTCGAATTCAGTACTTGGTGGCTCGATTGAATCTGGGTGGCTGTCGATAGGGCCTGGGAATTTGGCATCGTATGCTTGAAAGACCAAGTCACTGGGCTTTGCTTTCCCTTCGGCTCGCTTTTGACGTAGAGCACCTGCCGCAAGATTACGCGGGTTTGGAGAAATATCACTGTATTTTGATTCAAAAACATCGCGTTCCATAACGACTTCACCGCGAACATGGACATCAACATTAACATTCAATCGCTCAGGGACATTGCCAACTTTGCGGGCATTACGGGTGACGTCTTCGCCTCTCTCTCCGCTTCCTCGAGTTGCTGCTCGAACTAATCGACCTTTTCGGTACTCTAAGGACAGAGCCGAACCATCGAGTTTGGGTTGGGAAAGAAAACGAGTTGCCCCTAATGCGGTCTCGTGGACAAAATGATGGATTTCTTCATCAGCCGTCGCCTTGTCAAGACTGCGCATTGGAAACATATGCTCGACTTTAACCGAACCAGGGTCGATGTCTGCTCCAACACGATTGAGTTGGGGGTGCTCGGGTGAAAGTGAGTTAAGTTCATTCCATAATCGGTCGAAGGCAGCGTCTGATATTTCGGACTCTGCGACGTTGTAGTAGAGATGTGAATGGTGGCCAATCTGTTCAGCAAGCCACGCTATTCGCGCCGGCTCATCTGTTGGAGAAGGGCCTGTCTGCGCCATATTAGAACGAGGGCATCAAGACTTCTTAAGGCTCCCTTAACGGTTAACTGAAACGAAGAGCAACAAAATCGCTGTTCGCCATTGGGCAACGCGTCATAATTGCTTGAGAGAGGACTCTCAAATGTATTTCAGCAACGACGTGAACGGTTGCTTCAAACAAATGTCCAGCATGAACGGTGTTGTCGTTTGCTGTGAAGGTTGCGTGGATGTGCGTGAAAGCACTCCCATCTTCATGGCGTGCCAAATTCCCTTGCATACTTACCAATTCACTCGCTTCTTCAAGAGACCACTGCTGATACTTGTGGGATTCGTCCATAAAGCCGTGTATATTCATTCGAGTTCGACCAATGCCACTGGTGATGGCTGCAGCATCGATACCTGCTTCATCTGCTAGAGCTCGTATTGAGGCGTGAATTTCTTCACCCGGGTCAAGTCGCAAAAATACATCGTCACCGCTTCGTGTCCATTCCATGACCCGCCCAAAGCAAGACGACTATTGAGAATAACGCTACTCTTCTTCCGCTTCGTTTTGGGTATTTCGGGGCCAATTACCCTCGGTATCAAGCGCTAAAAGAATTCGTGAACGGGCCACTGATAAGTCATTTTGAGCGCCGCCCAGTGGCAGAGGTCCGAAAATACCCCAGCCTTTTCGTAACAGCATTATTCTGCGGCCTGGTTGACGGCGGGCAAGTCGCAGTCGATTCCAATCATACCTTTGCCCATCGGCAAAAAGGTGGGTACGGGTGATGGCGTACCGCTTTGGAATGAGTAATGAAATAATATGGAGTGATAAAAGCGCACTCCAGGCGATGCCGTACCAATAACTCGTGTTTGATGCGTTGATAAGCGCCCATGGTAAAGCGATCATGGCAGCCATAGAGGCAAGATTCCCCCATTGCCGAATGACTTCATGTGGCCCTTCACTCTGCCAAGCAAATCCACCATTCTTCAATTCACCTAATTGAGGGATGGCGCTTCTTTGACGCGTTAACCAAAAGGCGTCCCAAGCCACAATGAGCCCGAGAATGAAAACCGCGCTCGCAGCGGCCGCGTTTGCAGATAAGAGCAAATCCTCAGCCATATTCACGCCTCACAAATGTTTCTCGTCAATCGGGCCAAGTTCTCCGCCACCGCGCTTCACTCTCGCCATAAAGAGGCCAATGCCTGCAAGAATGAGAACGATGAGCAAAAGTGTTCCCGTGGAAAAGTCACCGCTTTCTGTTGACGTTGTACCTTCTAAGATGTCAAGAATACCATCGTTATCATCGTCAGGGTCTGCGGCAAGATAGGTGGTTTTTCCCTCAGGGCAGTTAACATTATTTGGCAGGCCGTCGTTATCGGTATCTTGCCATGCACATGGGTCAACCGGCCATGCATCTCGAGTGTCAGGGTGACCGTCGTTATCATCGTCGGTATCTTCGCTGTCTGGTCCGCATGAATAGCCATTGGTTTTATCAAACCATACACTTGTGTTCAAGGTGAAGATACAGGTATTAGTCCAATCCCCATCACTGTCAAGTTCTGTGACTTCAAAGTCAACCGCATCACTGGAAGTTGCGCCCAGAGTATCGGTCACTCGTAATTCAAGAACATACAATCCATATTGCAAATCCGTGATATTGTATTGTGGTTCATTTGGACCACGCATGACTTCAACTCCAGTGGAGTCGGTAATAATCCATACCAAAGTTAAATCCTGTACTTCATCTAAATCATCTGAATATTCTGCTGCTGCGAGAAGGTGAACCGACTCCATAACACGCTCGCCTGAATATGGTTTGACGATTTCAACAGTAGGTGGATTGTTTGAAATTAATGTGATTTCGATGAGCAGTGGGGTTGTCTCAGAATAATTTGTGGCATGGACAGTATTCGGCAAACCACTGGCTTGAGTGGTAACGGTGAAGGACGTGAGTGTAGAACTCGTTTGGTTTCCTGCGAATGCTATCGGGATTTCCACAAGCAATGAATTACCAAACACCGATGTTGAAAAGGCAGGGTCAAGCCCAAGTGTGTGTATTGAAAATTCAACATCCTGAGGTATTCCATTCAGTTGCGCACTGACCGTAAATGTCTTCCAAGTTCGCAATTCTGCGCCATCATACATTGAAGGATTTTCAGTGGATGTATCGATGAGATCGATAGAAATCATTCCTGAAGCGGAAATGACTCCATACATTATGCCGCCTTCTATTCGGGCTGGATAATTCTCCGATGCGAGTACGGTCGAAGCGATGATATCTGGGTTGCGGAGAATCAATGGAGCAATTGCGCCATCACCTTCATCTCCGTGTAAATCAATGCCCACTGAATAAGAAAAGGCAACCAAGTCTTCGATGACCAGAGAGTCAGAAGAGCGCCCATGATGGCTCATGAAAGCGGTCCCTGAACCAAGACCGTTCAGTATAACATCGTGTAACATTCCTGCTGAGTTGTCAAAATCAAGTCCCGGTGAGCCGGTCAGCTGAATATGGCTCATCTGGATATTGCGGCTATTTGAACCGGTAATCCCAGCACCCGCTCCAACAGTTCCATTCAAGTGAGATACCGTAAAGTCTCCATTGATTGAATCTAAAGCAAGAATGTGACCACTGCCATTGAACAAGGATGCATCAATGTTCGACAAGACTCCGGTAACTGCAGTGAAATCAAATCCAGTTGATACTTCATCCCCAACAACAACCGTGTCGAAGTTCAGAGATATTTGTCGAGCCCAGACGCCAATACCGTTACATGATTCGAGTGTAACTTCAGAGAGTGTCAAGTGACTCGACGATGGGAATGCCTTGATACACCCGTTACCAGCGTCATACATGTGTGAATTTTTGAGGGTAATGTTCGCATTACTGTTACTGTTGATGACGATTAAAGGGTCAGCCCCTGAAGAACGCGCCATGGTAATCCCGTCGCCAATGAAGGTTCCTTGACTGTCAACTGTCAAAGCCGGTGAGGCTTCAACGATATTGGTCAAGGACAAATCGAGAGTGGAACTGGCGCCACCCATAACAAAACCACCCCAACGAGAGCCCGAGCCTGTTGAGGAGAGGGTTGCTGCTCCTGCATCAATACGGCCATCAACACTGATTTGACTTCCTTCGGAAATACGCAGTGAAACGCCATCATCGATGGTAAGTGTCCCTAATGCTTCAACATCGAGATCGCCATCGAGGAAGTATGGACTCCATTGGGCTTCGAGTACAAGCCAGTTGGAAAGAGAACCCGGCGTTATTGTCGAAGCCATGAACATGTGCTCAAACGAAGTCGTGGAATCCCAGGTTACGAAATCCATGAATGATCCAATTTGAAGATTAATGTTTTTGATACCTCCGAACGTTTCAGAATCATCATCGACGTGTCGTGCGGTTGCTGTGGTTGAAACTTCTCCATTCACATCGGTTGAAGTAACTGCTCCATCAATCGAAATGAATGCACCTGCAACAGGTTCGCCTTTATCGAGAACAGTGAGTTGAAGAGAAGAGAGAATCGTCAATTCAGCACTGGTGAGTGCTGTGACCGTTCCTCCAACACTTCCTCCAAGCATCTCAACTGGGCATCCGGGCTGAAGCATCAAAGAACCTAGAATGTCAATGTTTGAGACACTACGTGTTGTTTGACAAGCCCATGTAAGGTTAGAGGCAATGGTCATTCCTTGACCTCCATCTGATTGCGTGAGCACTGAATCAAAACCAAGTGAAAGACTGTTCGAAACAAGAGATGAGCCACTACCGGTCAATTCACCTGAACCTTGAATCTCGGCGCTACCATCAGCAGGTAAAACCAGAGAGGTATCAGACAATTCTAAACCTGCCCCAGTGGAGATTGTAAGGTCGCCAGACATTGTGTGTGGTAATCCATCAGGTCGAGGACCGAGGAATACAAATTGACCTGTTGAAATAACCCAATCGCCTTGTGGAATGACTGGTACTTGGACTGATTGCCCCATTTGGGAGCCATACAGTATGACGCGTACACCAGCACCGGCAAGGGTGACGTCAACTGAAGACCCACTGTTGAGGAGTGGAAGGGTTGCTCCTCCGTTCACGTCGCTTTGAATTGAAAAACCATGGACGCTGATTGTTGCTTCAACTGGGTTTCCAGCTAAGTCGGTGAAGGTTACCGGAGTTTCTTCAAGATACGAGGCAGACGATACTGCAATGTTTGCTGTTGTTGAACCGCCATAGATGAGTGTGCCATCTCCTAGAGCATCGGAGGAAGAGGTTGGAGTGTTTTGAGGCTGGAAGTTTCGAATGATGGCGCTTGAAGCGGTGCTGATGGACAATGGTGTCGTATGAGTTGCTGCGGTCCAATCGGAAACGTGGAGATCTGAAGATTTGTCGAGAACAACGCCATCAGGGTATGCGCGAGTATTCAATGTATCAACGATGAGTGAACTGCGTTCTAATTGAATCCCGATGCCTTTTCCATCTTGAATTGAAAACGAGCTGCCAGATATTTCGGCATGGTTTGCCTGTATACCGTTACCAAAATGAAGTGATGAGAAAGAAGTTGATTCGATGGTTGCATACCATGCAGTAAGGCCAATTGAGGTTGTGTCTTGGGCAGAATATGTTTTTGACGCTCCAACAGAAGTCCATTGGTGATGGCCATCGAGAAGGTCGTAAGCGGTCGATGTGGTCGATGTCATTTCAACTGAAACTTCATTCAGACTACTGTCAGGGTCGCGGAACTCTATGCCTTTTGTTCCGGCTGTTACATTGATGAATTCGAGACTTATATGTCCCATTCCTGTTCCTTCAATCCCTCGCTCTGATGCAGAAAGATCGAGCCCAGATATTGAATGGTTACCAGAACCTGAAAGGAAGAAGCCGTTGGTTACATTGGAAACTTCAATGCCATCCCAACTACAGGTGCCCGTACATCTTTGGTCCACTACAGGTAGTGATTCAGATGGGTTTCCTTCAAATTCGATATCATTGATTGAAAAGGAACTCGCTCCGTTCGCTAAAAGAAGGCGATGTCCTGAAACTGCACCATTCGAGACGGTTAAATCATCACTGTCTGCGGCATCGATAAGCAAAGCGACGTTATTGGCAGTTATGCTTTGAACCGTAGTAGATGCTCCTTGCTGGCTAGCAATTGCAACGGTTGTATCGATGAATCCAATGCCTGTTGCAGAGAGTGTACCGCTTGTCGAACGCAAACCTGTCCCTGCTTGGGAAATGGTCACCGTATCAACAGTGCTCATGCCTGTCGACCAAAGACCGCCGGCAATATCAGTGAATGTGCCTGTTGAAAGATTTAGATTTCCAGAATTTCGAAGAACTTCATAATCGATGTGTTGTGCTGTAAGCGATTCAATATTTGCCGAACCGAACACATTGACACCGATATATGCATCTTCGATGGTGATTTTGTAGGCTGAAAGTTGACCTTCCACCTTGAGTGCAGTTTTCGCATTCTGGATTGTTACCTCATCCAAAACCGCGTGGCCTTTGGCGGCAATGTAAATTCCAGTCCATAGACCAGCTCCATGTGAGCCGCCGGTAAGTGGTACTTGAGAGGAGAAGAAGTCGGTTTGAGATGCAAGGAGTGTTCCATCAACTCGAATCCAATACCCATCGCCGCCATCGACCGTTGTACCTGGAGAAAGCGTGAGCGTTGAGCCGTTCATGACGGTGACGTTTCCGGTGAGGACAACAGCCCCCGACCATGTTGTATCGGCGCTTACTGAAGTATCTGTAGCCGTTGCAGGTGTTGCAAGAAGAGACAGTGGAGTCAGCAGGAGGAGAAGGGTCAAACACAGTGCCCGAACAGTTCGCATGATACCTACTTTTCAAAGCCCCATATCAAACCAAAGGTTACCGGTCTGTGAAAAATGGGTTTTGATAGCATTTAATTTACAATGGTGCAAGTGGGCCCGCCCAGATTTGAACTGGGGTCTGACGGCCCCCAGCCGCCAAGTATAGGCCAAGCTAACCCACGGGCCCTGGTTGGTACGTCTCACTGAATAGAAGTGCTGAAAGGAGCGATTTCGTAGATGAGGTCAATGTGACCGACATACATACGGCGGCAACAGTAGCGCATTAGACCGACTTTGTCGAGAGCATCTGCCATTTCGACACCTGCTGCTGTCAATTCACTGAATTCTTCCCACTTATGGGCAATAACGCCCCCGCAACTAAAACATCGTATTGGTATAATCATCATCTCACCTCATCGATAGGACTTTTGCTTCTTGCGACGAGCACCACGTCCAAGTTGGTGCTTGGCTTCCTTGCGTCGTGGATCGTTAACCAAAAGGCTACGGTCGAAACGAAGGTATTCTTCTCGAAGTTCTTCATCGATACCTTCTGCGCCACCGTTGTAAAGAACAAGGCCACGAGCGATTGCGGTTCGAATAGCGTCAGTTTGACCCATTATTCCTCCACCAAGAGTGGTGATGCTAATGTCAACCTTGCTCAATCGGTTCATTGCGTCTGCAATAATCAATGGTTCCATTGACTTGCGGCGTGCAAGAGACGGTTGTAGAATTTCGATTGGTGAACTGTTAACACGAACTCTGCCTTTACCTGCTTTAAGTGAAGCACGGGCAACTGCAGTCTTACGCTTACCAGAGGATTGTACTGACTTTTGCTTTTTACGAGCCATCATTGCTCACCTCCGGTCCAACGGTGGGATGGTGCGCCGAGGTCGGCGCTGATATCTCCAAGAGTGATGAATCGCTCTGGAAGATCTTTGCGGAATTTCGTGGTATCGCCATGAACGTGGCCTTCGGGAAGGTCACCAGACAAATGGGCAGGACAACCGATTTCAACACGCAAATTGCGGAGTGCTCGGCGACCACTGCTGATCTTTTGGTAAGGCAACATTCCGCGGACTGCTCTCTTGAGAATCATGTCAGGCATACGTGGGAAAAACGGACCCTTACGGGCGTGATTCAACTTATACTTGGCGTGATAGGTGTTGAGAACTGAGCGTGGACGACCAGAGACAATTGCATGCTCTGAGTTGATAATAATCACTTTGTCATCACGGTGGTCACGGGCTGCTTTAAGCAGAATATCTGCTGTTGCTGAAGCGAGACGACCGAGAATCAGTTCTTTCGCGTCAAAAACATAGGTTGTTTCATCCAAGGATAACAACCCCCGTTCCAGATGGATTTTCGTTCATCAGCTCGCCGTAGGTCATAACTCGACCACCGGCGGCTTCTATTTTCTCACGTGCACCATTGCTGACACTGTAGGCGGCGATCGTGTGGTTTGCGGACAGTTCACCTGAGCCGAGTAGCTTGCCTGGTACGAGGATGGTTGCACCCTCTGGGGCGTAGCGACTCACGCGGCTCAAGTTCGGCTGTGCCCAATTCTTGCGACTCTTGGAGAGTCGCATGGCCACATCTCGCCAAACAGCGGCACCGGTGTCGCGAGACTGGGCTTTCAACTGGCTGATTACATCAACCAATCTTGCGTTTGTCTTACGTATCGGATTACTCATTTGACTCCCTCGATGCTTTGAAGCAATTCGCCGACCGGCCATCCCATTATCAATGCACCGACGCGGGCGCCGTGTCATTCGCGTCGCAGTGCACCGAAACTCTTGATTCGGGGACAGTTTCTGGCGGTCGCCATAAATCTTCGGAAAAAGTTCACTCGTAGAGAATCTCGCCCTTTGCATCGAGCAATTCAACGGTGAGTCCTGCGGCGCGACCTTGGATGATAATCTCGTCATGGAGTGTATCGGAGAAATCGTCAAGTGCACCCAATTCGGTTCCGCCTGTGATGTCTGTGAGTTTGTCGATGAGATGGTTGAGGACGCATGATACGCCATAGGCTTGACCTGCACGGAAAGCATGGTCGACGCCGCCAATTTCTGGATCTTCAGCTTTCATACGAAGCATAACAGTTTGCGAATAGGCGACTAAAACGCCATAGATGGCTTCAATGATGAGGGCTGCTTCCGCATCATCCAGTAAATTCTGAGCCGTTGTGAGGCCAGCAAAAACTGCACGTTCGTAAATCTTGAATGCTGCAATTGTATCTGTAGTCTCAATTTGCATTGCTTCGCCGATGAGTTGCTTCCAGTCTTCCATGGACAAGCCACAGCACACTCGCTCCTTGAAGGTTAAGGCGAATCGGTATGGTTCAGGAATTTCAAAGTTTGAAATCTGTGCCTTCGCCTTCAACGATTCCTGCTTGACGAACTGAGCCATCAGCTGCAACGAATTCGCCAGCCTTTGTTTGCTTGTCATACAGATTAACCAACTCCTTGCGTTCAACCATGCCACCTTCGCCGAGGGCAACGGTGAGTGAACGAGCAATCGCATCCAAGGTAGTCAATGCCTTGTCACGGTGGCTTTCATCGATGTTGTGATCTGAATAACGTGCTTCTTCGAATACTGAGAGGAAGAGGTCAAGTTGGTCAGAAGGAACCATGTTGAATGCAGTACGAACAGCTGATTCGAATTCACGAGTGGTTTCGTAAACCTTCTTCATAAAGCCATAGCGCTTGAAGTGCTTGACCAAATTCTTGTAGCATTCGAAAATTGCTGCAATGTATTCGTTACTGGCTTCAAGTTGCATCATCGTGTCGGTCAAAATACCCTTGAGTGCTTGGACTTGACGTCGGGCTTGGGCTCGTTGATAGTAAATCGCTCCAGCAATGAGTAATGCCATTGCAACCAGTACGAACGACATGGTCTTGGCTGGAGTGAAGAACCCTGCATCAGCTTGAATCGGATTAGCCTTCATCCAAGTAACTTCATGCGTTACATTGTCTAAAGATTCTTCGAAGTACGTTGAACCAGGGTAATACGCAATGATTCTCCATTGGCCTGAACATGGGACACCGTCACATGTTTGACCACCAAAGGCCCATTCGAAGTCCGCAATACCTTGCTCGTTCGTTCGTGATTTATTCGTTCCTTCAACAATCCATTCACTGAGTTCATCAGACCAATATTGGCGGACAAACCAGATTTCTTCGTTTTCTACAGCAAGATCGAGTCGGTCACGCAAGAGAGCAATCGAACCAATGACTGCGTCATCATTGTCCAATCCATTATCGCCTGTGTGGCTCCATGTTTGCTTCACTTGCAAGTCAATTCGAGAGCGTACCAAAACAAGTTGATCGATGTGCGAGCCATTCAAGACATTCGATGAATCCTTATCGCAACCACCTGGGACATTGAGGTCGGGTTCAAAGGCAACACGCAGTGTACGGAAACCTTCCAATTTACCGCCGGTTGTTTCGACCCCTCGTAGCGTTGGGTTTTGACTTGGGTCGCCACTGAACCACTCAACTGTTCCATCGATTTCGCTGGTGCGGATGGTTGAAATTGGGCGGATGTTTTGTTCAGGGTCAAGATAGATATTCAAGCACTTTCCACCAACATATTGGCCGTTGGATTGCATCAGTTTTGCATCGACGTGGAACGATTCTTTGAGGTAAAGCACCGGGTATTCAGTCGTGTTTGGTGCAGTCCATGTTTCGACGCTGGACTTGAATGGTCCAACTTCGTTCAAAGCGAGTGTCGAGTTCGAAAAGACATCGAATTCGGTTTCATACGTATCGTTTTGGTATCGGTAAGCATCGTTGTTATCGTAAGACGAATAAGTGACGATGACCTTTGCCTTTCCAGCAGAAACATCAGAAAGTGGACATTCGATCGAGAAGTATCCGTCGAGGTCAGTCATTCCCGAATTACATGATGTTGGACTTGATTGGCTGTTCACCATCTCGTAGTTGACACGAATCTTACGGTTGGTCAAATTCGTACCCAACTCGTCTTGTAATTGTCCTGTAACAATCATTGGCTTTGGAATAACTTCGCCAGTGATTGGACTTACTTCACTCGTGTAGACGATTTGATCGTCAACTGATAATGCGGTTCGGCCAATAAAGGAGAATCCGTTTGCATTGTTGGTCATCTTCAATCTGAAGTGGTCGTTTCCAGACACACCAAGACAAGAATCCCACGCGCCTTGAATGCTCAGAGCGGCTGGTTCAAGTTGTGCACAACCTTCGTTTGGTAAAGTTTCTTCAAACCGTAGAATAACATTCACTGGCCCGAATCCGTCTGGGAGGAAAGACGCAGGGTCTTCTTTCAGAGCAGTAGCGTTCAATGGGGCAATATCGGCTTGGAGACATCCAGCCTGTCCGTTGAACATTCCACTGGCTTCGAAGCGGTCAAGAATTCCATCTTGGTTAATATCTCGGTCCAAAATGCCGTCTCCGTTTCCGTCATAATAGCACATGTGAGCTTTATCGGGTTGGACATCTGGCAGCGTGATTGAACCTGCTGATGGTCGAACTGTGGCAACAATTTGGCGATGTGTAACGCCATTGAAGTCCACTCCTTCGAAAATAACATCGACTAATCCGCCGTTTGGTGCGGATGCGCCATCTAAGGAAGCGCCTCCGGCATCACGTACCTGCGTCGTATTATCGTCAGTGACTTGTCCAGTGAAGGACCATAAATCTCCAGATTGACGGAAATTGGGATCGGTCGATACAATGGAAATGTAAGTTCGTGAAACAACCCAAACCTGCTGAACCATGGTGTTGCCCTTGAGCAATGGGGTTCCTGCAAATTCGAATTGTAAACTGAAATCACCTAACGAATCTGCAGCAGAGATATTGAATGGTATCTCGAAGAAGCCATTATCATCGGTATAATTAACCCCAGAACGGCCATCCGCAGACCAGGTATAGTTCACTGGTACGTTACGAACGGGTTGGAGAGAGTTGTCAACCAGTTTCGCTTGAATCGTTGTACTTGTGTTTCGATACAAACGAGGCACTGAAGTGGTTTGGAAGTCAGTTGTTCCAACTACTGTGACGTTGATGTAAGCACCTGTTGCAGCAAGAGAGGAGCTGTTACCTGTGAAGTAATACGCTGAATTGGTGAAATCAACACGCATTCCATAGGTTCCAGAACCGTATTGGCTGTACCAAGACCAGTTGTATTCAAACTCAGCAGCACATGTTGGGCAGGCCTTTGTCGGGCGTTGCGTGTAGGCTGTTTCTTGCTGGCCGAGGAATTGACCATTGCCGTCGATGTCAACTTGAAGTGCGATCGGGTCTGCATCCCAAGGAACATTTGTTCGGTTGGTCACTGAACCTGTAACCCATAGTGCATCACCTGTGTTCATTTGAGGAACGATTTCACACCGGACCAAACTGTCTGGGTCTGTCTGGTCGACTGCGCCACAAGGTGGTAAGTCACTATCTCCACCGTTCACCAAAGTGATGAACCAATGTGTTGAATTCGTTGAGACGAAGTTGCGCAATTGAGTTTCTGGTCCAGTAAGGCTGAGTGCGTTACCATCCCAATTCTTTGCTTGCACGTGTGCCTTCTTGTAATCATCGAAATTCAAACCTGCACCATTCAGTGCTTCGGAATGGAATAACGTTGCCCAGTTGCCGAAGGTACCGTCGCCATTGTTGATTGAGGAATTATACCAGAAAACTGGATTTGTACCCTCGACAATCATTTGCGCTTCGATGTTCATACGATGCATGACGCGAATTGCTTGAGGCTCGGTACTGTCGCCATGGAGGTAAGGGAATGGCCACTCAGGCGCAAGGTCTGGTTGTACGCTCGTCGTCACTTCGTAATCGCCGGCGGGGAGACTCGTATTGGTGTAATCATACGAAATAATCGCACCGGTTCCGTCAAGAAGTGGTTTGAGTTCTTTGGATTGTTCATCCCAGGCAACTTCTTCATATCCACCAGGAACTTGGCCAACTCCATTATCTCGAGTTGAGTTCCATTGAATTTGTTTCCATAAACCATTGATGCCGATATCTTGAACGAATGTGACAGAAACAAATCCATTACTTCCTGCTCGGTAACCGTTTCCACCAAGTCCAGTAAAGTTCGTCGGGTGAGTGTAGTTGCCAAAGATTCCTCCGCGAACGGAGAAAGTGAATGGCACACTTGGAACTAAGTTGTCGAAGATACCACGTTGTAAATCAGCGGTATAATATGACCACATATCGATCCAGAATGGTTGTTCATCGCTTCGGAAATAACTATCCAAGTAAATGTCAGCTGTGAGGTTTGCTTCAGCGCCCAAATAATAGGATTGAGATTCGTTGCCGTTGAATGCAAACATTTCAGTCACAATTGCATAGACTCTGTAGGTTGTGTTGTCGCCCACTGTCAAATCTTCAGGGTAGAGGAATTGGCCAACTGTGAAGTTACCAACTACAGAGGTCAAGACGTTGATGGTCTCAACTGCGAGTGTTCCATTGTCAGCCCATTCAATATGGACTTGGACCGGAAGACCAACTGCAGGCTCAAAAGCGCCAGTGATTGGATTTACCCAATCGACGTGCCCACTGAAGATGGATGGGGATTGTGCATCAAGCCACAAAGTATCAGGTAAATTGAGCGTGATGTATGTTGGTGCTTTGTCATCTTCATCAAGCACGCAGTTGTTATCGTGATCCCAATCACTCGATTCGCCTCCATTGTAGCAAGGGAATCCAGTTTCGCCTTCTTCAAGGTGGTCGAAATCAGCGTCGACGAGTGTATCGTTGTCGTCATCGTTGTCGATTGCATCTGGACCTGTTCCTGCATCCAATGGGTTTGCAAGTCCTTCTCCATCTCCGAAGTCATCGTGGTCCCAAGGATTTGTTGAGTTTCGGTTGAAGCGTGTAGGCCAGAGTATGACTTCATCGTCATCAAGCATTCCATCTTGGTCATCATCGGTATCAATGTCGTCACGTTGTCCGTCGTTATCATGGTCGAAAGCAGCAAGGAGGCTGATTGCCAATTCAACGTTGTTGGAAATTCCGTCTGCATCCCAATCGTCATCTGCCCAATCAACGATTCCATCGTTATCATGGTCAAACGGAGATTGTTCTTCGCCCCAGAAACAATTTGGTAGTGCCTCTTGGACAGAATCTAGGATCCCATTGTTATCGTCATCAGGGTCTTCTGCGTCAGGAACGGCATCGTTATCGTTGTCAACGTCATAGAGTGTTGGTTGAATCAAACCTTGTGAAAGAATTCCTCGATCCCAAACTGCTTGGAAGTAACCGTCATCATCGACATCTGCATCGTTTCCATCGTCATCATTATCGACACAATTTGTTCCACCAAAGAAATTACCATTTTGCTGGTTCGCATCGTTATCAAGGTCATCATCGGTGTCAATTTCGAAGAAATCCCAGATCCCATCGTTGTCGTCATCGACGTCATACCAATCATACACCGAGTCATAATCGTCATCGAGGTCAATCGTTGCATTCGTGAAATCGCCATCAATGTCGCCGTCAACGTTGTTTTTATCCAAATCTGCGCCAAGTTCATCCGGGAAATCTGCAACTATTCCGTTGTCGGAAGTCCATTGCCAAATTCCGACTGCCAATCCAATCCAAGTTACGAAAGCATCTCGGTTGTTGACCATTTGGAAGTGAGTAATACCTGATTCGACTGTACCGTCTCCGCCGAAATCATAGTGATAACAGCCGCCTTGTGCACCGGGGGTGCAGCTCCAGTTGCCGCTTGGACCACCAGGTGTAGCGCCTTGGTCGATGAAGGCGTCAGGTCGAGTGGAATATGGAGAGCCGAATTGAGCGTTTACTCCATTGAGTGGCATGTGGTAAGAAATAGCATAGCTGTATCCACAAACAAAGCCTCCACCGAGGTTTCCTGCAGACCAACCGCATTGAGACATATTGAAGGTTCCACCCATCTTGAGGTCATCGGTATCGAGCATTCCGTCGTTACCTTCGTCTTGGTCCCACCAATCGGGCATGCCATCGGCATCTTGATCGATATCAAGTCCGTTGGAAAGAGAATCTCCATCTGTATCGATGTCCCAATCATTGCCACCGTTGTAAGGTGACCAGCGAGCAAACAGGAACCAGTAGTATTCCGGAACTGTTCCAGGGGTAACTGGTGATGTTGTTGCGTCATAGCCGTTGTAATCAAGAACAACATCGGCGAAAGGATTGTGCCAGAAAACAAGGTTCCAGTGGTCAGTTGAGTTGTCTGAGTAAGGAGTGCTGTCTTGGCTACCATCGAGTGTACCGCCATCTGCAATAGGGTAGTAAGGGTTTACAAAATTATCATTTGCATCATAATCAACAACACCGCAATTTCCGTCATCTGGATCATAGTAATCAGAAATACCGTCGTTGTCATCATCCCAATCGATGTCGTTTTCAAGACCGTCTCCATCGATGTCTGAGTCAACGGAGTTTGGTCCATCGTCTCGATAGAGTGCGCCGTTGATAGCGTGAAGGTCACCATCGTTGTCAAGGTCACAATCCCAATCGATGTCAAGAGGATCGATGATTCCGTCGTTGTCGTCATCGACGTCAATCCAATTGTTGATTCCGTCGCCATCCCAATCGTTGAATTGAGAATAGGAGGCGCGTTGAGTGTTACAGCGTGAGTCGGGGTTTACTGGGTTTGGATTTGCAATTGTAGGGCAATTCCATGTTGCAACTTCAGAGGATTTGTTAAGTGGGAAGGAATCGTTTTCATTGGTGATTTGGTCGTCATCTAAATCATATTCAAAGTTATTTGCGTCCCCGCTCACTGAAATGTCCCCTAGGTTATCGGGGGTTGGGGTGCCGCCCATGTCGAGGTCTAGCCAATCATAGATCGCATTGTAGTTCTGGTCGAATGGCCGCAATCGGTCGTCGTCTAAATCTTGATCATAGTCCATTTCACAATCAATTCCGGGAATACCGTCTGTATCTCCGCCAGGCGTCTGATATGGTGTTGAGTTGACACGAGTGAAATCATTCAACATATCGCCATTGATGTCGAGGTTCATGCATGTGTCAGGGATTCCGTCGTTGTCGTCATCAGGATCTGACATGTCAAGGATTCCATCGTTGTCATCATCAGTATCGGAACTGTCTGGTGTGTCGTCATTATCGTTATCAGGGTCGATAAAGTTTGGAATGCCATCGCCGTCAAGGTCGCCATCTACAATCGTGGTAAATGCTGGGACGCCGTTTGGGGATGTTGATGTGACTGAGGGGGCGTTTACTGCATTGACGCGGTTCAATTCCCATGTAAGGAAGTTGATGCCGCCTGAATACGCACGGTATGAATTGAAATCCCAGTTAACTGCATCATCGTAAAGATTCCCTGCTTGAGCATGCGTGGTTGTTATTGAAGCATCATAAGGATGGGAGTCGGTGATGTCGTCAACACCGTCGTTGTCATCATCTGCGTCGAAGTAATCTTGGACGCCGTCACTGTCAAGGTCACATGGCCATTTGAATTGGTCAATACGAGCGTCGTTGTCATCGTCTTCATCGTAACTTCCAGGTCCAGAGCCATCCGAGTCTTCGTCGGTGACGCCATCGTTATCGTGGTCCATTGGATTTTGGTCTGCAAGGTAGAACGCTCCGACTGGTTGTCCAGTCCATGGGTGGACGACGTTTGGGTCGAGGCGGCGGTCGGTACTGACGTTTCGTGGGTCTAACCCGAGTGCTTCAAGGGCTGCGATATCAATTGGGCCTTCGAGAATTCCGTCGTTGTCATCGTCCCAGTCCTCTGCATCGAGGATTCCGTCGTTGTCGTGGTCGAATGGGTCGGTTCCATAACATCCATCGAATCGTTCGAGGAGGTCGTAAATTCCATCGTTGTCATCGTCTAAATCGTAAAGGTCACTGACACCATCATTGTCGTGATCGTCTTTATTTGATTCTTCGAGGAGGGTAGAGTAGTATGGCATAAGAGCTGCTATTGCGGCTTCGTCAGAAATAATTCCAGCAGCAACTCCTGGATCTGACCACATGAGGTCCGAAAGGACTGGGTGGTCTTCCAGTTGCCATGCATCTTGGGCACCGTTCCATGAGCCCTGTCCGCCTTGCTCAGTGGACTGAGCAGAGGTTAGAGTGATTCTTTCGCCTTCACTGAATTGAAGTGTTGGCTTTGTTTCTTCGGCGCTAAAGTCCTGTACAATGGCCAGCATTGTGCTGGTCAACATCAAAATGATGATGGTCATTGACATGGTGAGCTTTTGGCGTTGGCTAATGGTTTCTAAGTGTGATTTGGACAGCATGTGGGCACCTCGGAATCATTTTGCCACCGACATACCCTATTTGAAGGCCATGGCGCGGTTGCGTGTTTTGGTATCACAGAAGTCGTTGCGTATCATTTGCGGAGAATACCGCTTGAAGACACGACATGAATGGTGTTGAGGGTAGAACTCAATTGCGTTGAATGCTCAAAACTTTGGCCGTACAGTAACCACAGAAGTATTTTCCAAATCGAGAGTTTCGTCAGATTCATCGTCGAAGTCTATTTCCTCTTTACTTTCGTCTGTGCTTTCGATTCCCTTCTTGGATTCAAGCTTGACGATCTGCTTTTGCAATATTTCAAATTCAATCTCTAAGTCTTCCATGACGTCACGGACAGTCTCCATTTTGTCACCTATGCGGGAAGCAAGTTTTTTCATCTTACGTAGAACTCGCTTCTCTGACATGAACTTTCCAGTTGCTGGCCTGTTATCAATTGTTACACGATATCGATACATCCGTGAACAAAAAAAAGAGAAGAATAAAAGAGGGATTTCCAGGGGGCGAACCCCCTAGAAATCCGGCGCCCCGATGCCGAAACATCGGTGATTAACTTACGATAGTTTCGTCACTAAATTCAAGCTTCGAGTTCATCGAGAATGCCGTCGTCATCGTCGTCGTCATCTTCGTTGTCGTCTATTCCGTCGTTATCGTGATCGAATTGACCAGTCATTGAGTTTCCGTCATTGACTTCGAACCAGTCGGCGAGGCCGTCGTTGTCGTCATCAGTGTCGGAGAGATCCCAAATTCCATCATTGTCATGGTCGTAACGGTAGTTTCCAGAGATTCCACCAATTTCGTCAACGTCGAGAATATCGTCGTTGTCGTCATCAGTATCTACTCCATCATTCATACCATCGTTGTCGTGGTCACGGCTGCGGTCTTCACCAGCATCCATTATACCATTACCATTCGAATCTTCCCAATCGTTGTAGTTGTCAATGCCATCGTTGTCGATGTCGAGGTCAACGGAATCTGTGATTCCGTCGTTGTCGTGGTCGTAGATGTTGGTGTTTGGATCGCCGTCTTGAGTTTCCTCAGAGTCGTCGATTCCATCGCCGTCATCATCACTGTCAAGAGCATCGTCAATTCCGTCGTTGTCGTGGTCGTTTGGATTGGCATCGACATCGTTGGGGATACCATCGTTGTCGTTGTCATTATCAATGTTGTCTGGAATTCCGTCACCGTCGTTGTCGGCAGGACCCTGGTTGTCGGTTTGCTGTTGTTGTTGTTGGTCGGTCTGTTGACCCTGTTGGCCTTCTTGACCGTTTTGGGTTTGACCTTGTTGTTGTTGGCTCTGACCGTTTTGGTTTTCGCCGTTTTGGTTTTGACCTTCTTGCTGGCCTTGTTGACCACCTTGTTCGCCACCTTGTTGTTGCTGACCTTGTCCATTGTCTTGCTGTTCACCTTGTTGACCTTGCTGACCTTGTTGACCTTGCTGGCCTTGTTGACCTTGCTGGCCTTGTTGACCTTGCTGGCCTTGTTGACCTTGCTGGCCTTGTTGACCTTGCTGGCCTTGTTGACCTTGCTGTCCCTGTTGACCTTGTTGTCCCTGACCTTGTCCTTGTCCTTGTCCTTGTCCTTGACCTTGTCCTTGACCTTGTCCTTGTCCCTGGCCTTGTCCTTGGCCTTGACCTTGTCCTTGTCCTTGTCCTTGTCCTTGTCCTTGACCTTGTCCTTGACCTTGTCCTTGACCTTGTCCTTGACCTTGTCCTTGTCCTTGGCCTTGTCCTTGGCCTTGACCTTGTCCTTGTCCTTGTCCTTGTCCTTGACCAGGTTGTGGGTCTTCGGCTCCGGCATCAGATTCG
>Ga0209710_1000633_pt1 | contig 30777 bp, 29 predicted proteins | sample ArcticOcean_MG_C_5_FD_187436 | JGI IMG/M metagenome (GOLD analysis project Ga0209710, IMG submission 187436) | Marine microbial communities from western Arctic Ocean - ArcticOcean_MG_CB4_138 (SPAdes) (version 2) | ecosystem: Environmental > Aquatic > Marine > Oceanic | place: Arctic Ocean...
ATTGCATAAATATCTTTAGGGTTTTTTTTAATATAATCATTTAATTTGCTAAAATTTTCATCCTCTAAAGAAATTTTTATCTCTATATTATAATCTTCTGAAAATACTGTTTTTTGATCAAAAACATCTGGGGTTTCTTTATTAATAGATTCTTTTATATCGTTAAATAAATCTGATAATTTTCTTTTAGTTTTTTTTGGTTTTACCTCTTCTGGAATATCAAAATCAATAATATCTCTTAAGATGTTATCTTTTTTTTCAATCAATTTAATCGAGTCGTCTTCAATATTAAGATTTTTTTGATTATAACATTTTTGTAAATTTTTTTTATATTGTCTAAAAGTTCTATAAGTGTCTACACATTCAGATAATTCGTAATATTGATTAAATGTAAGTGCAATTGCAGAACTTTGAAAATTTAATAAGAAGATAACTAAAAAAATAGGTAAAAAAATAATTCTCATTAAAGAATTATTAACTTAATAATATAAAGTTTCCAAATATAATATGAGCTTTATTAATTTGTTATTAAATTTCATTTTTTGCTTTAAATCTTTCAAACATCAATCTTGCCTTTACCCCTAGATACAAAAAGGGTTGAGGTGGCAAAAAAGTAGGTTTTTTTCTTTTTTCAATAATATTAATTTCTTGACTGTTTTCCATACTCGCTCTAATTGCAATTTGCTCACCAAATAAAGTACCAACTCCAATTCCAGAACCGTTATAGCAACCAGCTGCAAACACATTGTCATCAATTTTTTCAAAGATTTGTGAGCTATTTCTAGTTCTAGATACTATTCCTGACCAAGTAGATTCGATAATATCGTTTGGTAAAGCTGGAAATCTTTTTTTAATTCCAAGTTTTTGATTTAAAGATCTTTTATTTAAATCTGATTTCGACATTTGAAAAGGATTATGAACTTCTGCAGTATTTCTAATCAAAATTCTTTTATCCTTTGTCATTCTAATAGTTGCACCCATTGGCCTAACAGGTAACACTCCCCATTCTTTAGGCTCACCAATAGATTTAAACTCAGTATCAGTTAATTGTCTTGTCATACTTGCAGTGAGAGTTAAGGGAAAATTATAATTATTTTTAATTCCAAGTGATTTTAAAAAACCATTGGTACAAAAAATAATTTTTTTAGTTGTTATCTTGTGGTTATTAAAATTACAAATAATTGTATCTTTATTCTTTACCCATTCATTTAGCTGAGAATTTTCTAACAATTCAATATTATCAGATAATATATCAATCATGGCTCTTACTAGTTTTCCTGGATGTAATAGAATTCCACCCTTAGTATAAAGCCCTATATTATAAAAACTTGTACCTAGCTTTTTTTCTAACTCATCTTTTCCTAAAACATTATAATCAAAATTTAATTTAGTAAGAGTATTACTAAAATTTTCTAATATTTTTTTATCTTTTTGATTGGAGGATGCAAAATATTTGCCACTTTCATTCCAATCACAATCAACTTGATGTTCTTTAATAAATTTTTTTACAGCATTAATTCCTAATTGGTAAATATCTGTTTTCTTTTTATAATTAGACAATTCTTTATTAGAGGTAAAACCATCGTTAAGAGTAGTGTCAACTAAATATCCTGAATTTCTTCCACTTGCACCCTCACCTGCTAATTGTGCATCAACAATAATAATTTTTTGATTTGGGTGTAGTTCTGATAATTTTCTAGCAGCAGATAGTCCTGTATAACCAGCTCCAACTATTAGCCATTCACATTCTTTATTTTTTTTTATGATTTTAATATTTTTTCTAGGAATCAGATCATTGATCCAACTACAATTTTTGTCATTTATCACTTTCATATAATTAATTTATAATAGTGACTACATCTAAATACATTTAAAAAAAAATTTAAAATATTTTATTTTTTAAAGAAACTTAGTAAATCATCCGATCCTTTTGCTAGTAAACTTGAATCTGTGCCACAAGCAACAAAATCAAAACCTATATCAATACATCTTTGAACTAAATCTTTTCTACCTATAAGGGTTCCAACAGATTTGTTATTTCTTTTAATTTTAGTCACAGCATTTTCAATTAAATTCCATAATTCCTTATTGTCAAATTCACCTAAAATACCCATATCAGCAGATAAATCAGCTGGGCCTATAAATAATGCTGATACACCATCTGTGTTAGCTATACTTGATAAATTTTCTATAGACCTAATTGTCTCCAGCTGAGGAATTAAACAGATATTATCATGAATATTATCAAAATAAGTTTTATCTCTAGTATAATCATTTCCTCTATGAGACATTGCAACACCACGAATTCCCACAGGTGGATAATAGCATGCTTTAACTGCTTTTTTAGCATCATCCTCAGTGTTAATCATTGGTATGATCAGTGAGTTAAAGCCATAATCCAGTAATGGTTTTATCTTTACAGGATCATTCCATTGCGGTCTAACAACAACATCAGATATATTTTTGGCTTGTATGGCTTGAGACTGAGATAAAACACTTTTAACATCGTTTGCTGAGTGTTCCATATCAAGAAGTATCCAGTCAAAACCAGCTCCCGCAATAATATCTGCTGTAATTTCACTACATAAATTCGACCAAAGACCTAGTTGTTTTTTTTTATCTAAAATTTTTTTTTTGAATGGATTGTTCATAAATTTATTAACTAATTTATACTTAAAATTATACTTATATCAAATAATTTGTTGACTTGTTAACAATTTATTTCATCATTTTTATTTAGAATTAAAGATTTTATTTTGATTAAGAATATTTTTAGGGTCAAATATCTTTTTAACACTTTTCATTAATTCAATTTCTAATTGTGATTTAGTTTCGTTAAACTCATCCCTTTTTAAAATACCAATTCCATGTTCAGCACTTATCGATCCTGAAAGTTCAAAAATTAATTTATTAATTATTAGTTTAAGTTCTTTTTCATAATCATAAAAATTATCTTTTAAGTTATCAGGTTCAATAAGATTAAAGTGAATATTACTATCTCCCAGATGTCCAAAGGTATGAAACTTAATACCTTTTAAAAGTTTGTTTATTTCAATTTGGCTTTTTTCAAAAAAATACTCAATTTTATTTAATGGCAGAGAGATATCAAAACCAATTAGTTTCCCTTCTAGTTTTTGTGCTTCAGTTAAATCCTCTCTAAATTTCCAAAATTCATAGCTTTGCTTTTCATTTTGGGAGATAATCAAGTCATGATAAAAGTTAGATCCATTAAATAATTTTTTTTCTATAGATTCAATTATCTTCTCATCAATACTATTTAGTTGTATTTTAACAAGGGCATAAAACTTTTTACTTTCATCAAAAAATAATTTTTTAATAAAATTATGTTTAATACATAATTCAAAAGAAAGATGTGGTATTATTTCAAAACCTACTATTGGTAAATCAAATTCTTTTGAAACATAACCATAGAATTTTATAACATCATTAATTTGATTAAATGAAGCAATAAATGTCAAATTGTCTTTTGGCTTTGGGTAAATCTTTAAAATTGCTTTTGATATTATTCCAAGAGTGCCCTCAGCACCACAAAATAAATCTTTAATATTATAACCTGTATTATCTTTTAAAACTTTTGACCCTAGTTTTATTATTTTACCATCAGATAAAATTACGCTAAGTCCTAGTAAATTATTTCTAACAGAGCCATAATATAAAACATTAATTCCACCAGCGTTAGTGGAAATAACCCCTCCAACTTGACTCGATCCCGTTGATGCCATTTGAAGTGGAAATAAATAACCTATCTGATCTAATTTTTTGTTCAACTCGTCAATTATTACACCTGAGTCAAGTTCAACACATTTGTTAATTTCATCAATTTCATAAATTTGATTTAATTTTTCTAGGCTTATTATTATTTCTTTTTTTTCTAGAGATGGAGAAGCACTTGCAACTAAATTAGTATTTCCTCCTTGAGGTACAATCTTAATATCATTTTTAAAACAATACTTCAAAATTTTTGAAATTTCATTTTCACTTTTTGGAAATACAACACAGAGAGCTTTATTCTTTATTCTTCTTCTCCAATCTTGACTATACTTGATTATTTCTAACTCATCATCATTACAATTAATTGTTTTACAAATATGGGATAAGTTTTTAAAAATTTTTATGTTATTCATTTATTGAATTTTTTTATAAATTTACATTTAAGTTGACAAGTTAACAACAATTAACTTATTATTACTAATTTAATACATGCATGAAATCCTTATAATTATCAAAAACTTTATTTCATCTTTTGACACAATTGGTTTGATTTTAATAGTGTCATTAACTTTAATTGGCTCGATAGTTGCCGGTATGTCTGGTTATGGAGCTGGAATATTGATTGGCGTTGTTTTAATGCCAATGGTTGGAATTAAAAAAATAATACCGATTGTTACTGTTCTTACATTTTATATAAATTTCTGGAGAATAATTCTTTATTGGGACCATATAAATTGGAAAAAATCCATTTATTTTTCAATCTTTGCAGCTCCAGGTTTATATTTTAGCACTTATTTTTTTTCTATAGCTTCCACAAAAACTCTTACTTTAATTGTTGGTTTTTCAATTTTTGCACTTGTGGTGTTAAGAAAATTTTTTATAAATCTAAATATTCATTTAGATAATAAATTTTTAGCAATATATGCTATTTTTACTGGTTTATCATTGGGTGTAATATTGGGTCCTGGATTAATGATACTAACAGGCCTATCCGGTGCCGGTTTGACAGGGTCTAATCTAGTAGGCACAAGTTCTGTTGCAGATTTAATTACACTAATTATAAGATCAATTCATTTTTATAAACTTGGTATTATAGACTTAGAAATATTTACTATAGGAAGTTTTTTAGGAATAATGTGTTTATTTGGAACTTATTTAGGAAAAAAAATTGTAGATAGAATAGGAAAAAAAATTCACCAAAATTTAATTGAATTTTTTATGATTTCAGGGAGCATAATAATGATTATAAGAGCGATAACTTTAGATTAAATTGGAGCATGACCTACGCTCATACCCCCACAAACATATAAGGTTTGTCCAGTAATAAATGATGCTTCTTTGGAAATAAAAAAAGAGACAGCATTAGCAACTTCCTCTGGTTTTCCATATCTTCTCATCGGATTTTGTGACAAATATTTTTTTTGATAAGATTTATTTTGATTATTATTTTTTTTATGAAGCTCTGTCATTATCGGACCTGGAGATACATTGTTTATAGTTATATTATATCTACCCAACTCAAGTGCCCATGTTCTTGAAAAACCATATAATGCTGATTTTGCAGCAGAGTAACTTGTCCTCAATTCTCTGCCCAATGCTGCTCGGCTAGCTATGTTTACTATTCTGCCAAATTTTTTTTTTTTCATATTTTTTACTAATCCAAGAGATAGTTGGATCGCTGGTCTTAAATTTAAATCAATAGATTTATCAAAAGTTTTTAAATCTAATTCATTAATAGATTGACCAAACGATGCTCCTGCATTGTTAACTAGACAGGAAATATTTCTATTTTTTAACTTGTTTAATAAATCTTTTATCTCCTCCTCGTTAGATAAGTCACATTCATAAAATTTTCCGGGAAAATTATTTATTTTTTTTCTTGCAACACCAATTACTTTATATTTTTTTTTATTCAATATTCTAGATGTTGCCAATCCAATACCTCTATTAGCACCTGTAATTAAAACAGTTTTCATACTAAATCTTATAACATCTTCTATATTGATTTGGAATAGTGTTTTTTTTGGTATTTAATTTTGACAATTCTTTTAAAATGAAATTTGGTTCATATATATACTTTCTTGCATTTGAGATCATGTCTACATCATTACAATTTATTATTTTTTTTGCAAAATCAATATCTTCAATCATACCACCAACCCTTACTAAAATATTACATTTTTTTTTAATTTTTTTTGCTATTAAGTAATTAAAATTTAACTTTGGTTTAAAGTCAGTATTTGAAACTAATCCACCACTAGAAACACAGACATAATCAAAACCTATTTTTTTAAGTTGTTTTGTTAAATAAATTGAATCTTTTATCTGTAAACCATTTTTTATCCAATCTTTACCAGTTATTCTTGCACCAAGTATTTTTTTTTTTGACCAATTTCTTCTAACAATTTTTGCTACATCAATTAAAAATTGACATCTTTTTTCTAAACTTCCACCATATTTGTCAACACGTTTATTAGTTATTGGTGAAAAAAATTGATGCAATAAATATCCATGAGCCATATGTAGTTCTAAACAATCTAAATTAAGTTTTTGTGCAAATTTTGTTGATCTATAAAAGTTTTTTTTAACTTGATTAAAATCCTTATATTTCATTTCTATTGGTGTAGGCCAATCTAATTCTTTTTTTATTGGAGATGGTGAAATTGTTTTCCATGATTTATTTTTTAAAGGTTTATTTGGCTTTATCCAAGGTAACTCTGTTGAACCCTTTCTACCAGAATGTGATATTTGAATTCCAAGTTTTATGTCTGATATTTTTTTTAAATAATTAACTAATTTATTTAAATTTTTATAATTATCATTGTTAATAATGGACATATCAGAATGGGTTATTTTTCCTCTTTCTTCTACAGCTGTCGCCTCAATCATTAACAATGCAGCTCCTGAATGTGCTAGGTTATTAAGGTGCTTATAATGCCAATTTACTGGATTACCTTTTATAGAAGAATATTGACACATTGGAGACACTACAAATCTATTCTTTAAATTTACCTCATTAATCTTCAAATTTTTAAAAATTTTTTCTTTCATTGAGTCTTATTTATTAATTATGTTCTTGTTCTTTTTTTCCCACTTAAACTGTCTTGCTGAATAAAAGACAATAATGAATGTAAGAATTATTAGCAGTAGCGATAGAGGTCTTTGGATGGTATAAAAAATAAGGTCTCCTCTTGAAACAACCATCAAATCTCGTAAACCATTTTCTGCTATAGGACCTAGTATTAAACCCAGTAATGCAGCTCCAGTCGAAAAATTATACTTACTCATCAAGTAACCAAGTAAACCAAAGGACATCATTATCCATACATCAACAATATTATTTGTATTTACATATGTTCCAACTATTGAAAAAATAATTATCAACGGTGCTAAAAGACCTTTTGGCATAATTGTTAAGTGAGCCATACCTCTAGCCATAAAAGCTGCCACAAAACCCATTAAAATATTTGCAGCTAAAAAGCCCCATATTACTGTATAAACAACTTCAGGGTTATTTTTAAATAAACTTAAGCCTGGTTGCAAACCATGAATTACTAATGCACCTAAAATTACAGCTGCAGAAATACCACCAGGTATACCTAGTGTAAACATGGGTATTAAAGAAGTACCAGTGCATCCATTATTAGAAGCTTCAGTTGCTGCCAATCCCTTTATCTCACCTTTTCCAAATTGATCTCCAGTTTTACCCTTTTGAATTTCCCAAGCATAAGCAATCCACTGTGCAATACTTCCTCCTGCAGCAGGAATAATTCCTAAGACCAAACCACACCCCCACCCTCGTAATAATGAGTATTTAACTCTTTTAATTTCATCAAATTTTGGCCAAATATTCCAACTTAATTTACTATTACCGCCAATAGTTTCTTGAGCTTTAGAAGATGACAACTCAAGTCCTTGAGCAAAAGCAAACAAACCTACTATTGCTGGCATAATATCAATACCAGATGATAATGTTGCTGAACCAAAAGTAAATCTTGGTATACCTGAGTAAAGATCAATTCCGACTGTAGATAAAAATATTCCAAAAAAACCAGCAATTAAACCTTTAAATATATGTCCAAAAGAAATTGACGCTATTGCTGTTAATCCTAATATTGCCATCAAAAAATATTCTGAAGGACCAAATAATAATGCAACTTCAGCTAAAGGTGGTGCTAATAAGAGCAAGACAAAACCACTAATTAAACCTCCAAATACACTGGCAAATGTAGAAATTCTAATTGCTTGTATAGCTTTTCCTTTTTTAGTCAATTCAAAGCCTTCAATAGCTGAAGCAGCTGAAGCAGAAGTACCAGGTGCTCTTATTAAAATTGCTGAGAATGATCCACCATACATTCCAGCAGCATAGCAAGAAACCATCATAATTAATGCCTCTGTTGGTGGAAAGTTAAATGATACAGGTATCAATAAAGCTATAGCCATTGGTGGGCTAAGTCCCGGTATAGCCCCGATAACGAGTCCAATTAATACACCTAAAAATAAACAAAATAAAACACTTATAGAAAATAAATTATTAAAATAACTTAAGGCTTCAAGAATATACATTAAATCAGAAATCCTTTAGGCAGGCTTGTTTGTAAAAAAATTACAAAAAAACCATACATTAAAGGAATTATAATAATTAAGGTGATAAAAATACTTTTATAATTTCTAACCCCTAGAAAAATACTAGTAAAGATAAAGTAAAGAATTGTTGAGACAAAAAAGCCCAATGTAACAATTAAATAAACATATACTATTGATAATAAAATAACCAAATAAGGCTTTAAAGTTTTAATGTTTATTTTATTTTTTTTAATAAATTTAAATGACTTTTTATTTTGAACAAAATCTAAAATAGAAAAAATTATAATAACAGTTGCACAAAAAGTAGGTAGTAAGTTTGCATGATTACTATAATTTTTTGAAATCAATATAATAAAAAAACAAACTAAGATTATAACTATGCTTCTAAGTAATAAAATTTTAGACATTTACTTTAAGAGGTTAATAAAAAGATTTACTAACCTCTTAATGAAATAAAGATTATCTTATTGATTCCAATATTCTACTACTTTGACCATCTTTTCAGTATTAGAAATAAAATCCTTTAAGTCAGAGCCAGCAGCTGTCCAAATTCTACTAGATTTAGACATTTCAGCTAACTGATAACCAGGATTTGCTTGAGCTTTATTTATTGCATTTTTAAATACATCATATTTATCAGCACTAAGACCATTAGCAGCAATTAATGTTCTCGCTGCAAAGCCCAAATTTTCAACTCCAGTAACTTCTCCAAAAGTTGGAACTGATGGCAAATATTCTGATCTTACAGTATCAAGCACTGCAACTGGTCTCATTTTACCTTCTCTTATATAGTTTACATAAAAAGAAACATTTCCAGCAATCATATCTGTTGTGCCAGCTAAAAGTTCTTGAACTTTTTTAGCATCATTATTTGCATATACTTTAGCTACTTTAAAGTTATCAAGCTTTTTTTCTGCAAAAGCTAAACCCTGATAATCATCAGAACCTATTGCTGTAGTACTTACTAAAAGTTTATTGGGATTTTTAGCTGTATAAGCCAAGACATCTTTTAAACCACCAGTAAATCTTTCATCATCAGCTCTAACTAACCATAAACATGGGTCATAAGTTTGACCTCCAATAAAATTAAAATCTCCTACAGTTTCTGTTCTTTTCATTTTTGGGTCAAGATAAGCAAAAACATGTGGTAAATTTACTAAGCCAATTTTATGATCATCTTTTTTTGAATCCCATTTTGCCATTTGCCCCCAAGCAACCCAACCTCCGCCACCTGAGATATTAACAACTTTTACAGGAACACCTAACTCTTTAGCTAAAAATGGAGCAAAAATTCTTGCACTTCTGTCCGTTCCACCACCTGCTTTCCATGGTACAATTAGTTCTACAGGTCCCTTAGGAAAATCAGCTGAGATTACTGACACTGTTAAAAGTAACAAACCAGAAAAAACTAATATTATTTTTTTTATTAAAAATTTAAACATTGTTTACCCCTTTCTATTAAATTTATATTTTATTAATCTTAATATTTATTGCTTTTATTTGTCAACTAAGATATTGTTGACAAGACAACCTGATTAATACGTGGCTTTTTAGTCAGGGAAAAAACTAATCAAAATTAAAAAAATAATTATTCTTTTAGTGAAATGTTGAATTTTTTATAAAAATATGTTTGATTTTAACATAATCATAATATTAATTTTCTTTGCAATAATGGCAGGTTTTTTTGCTGGTCTCTTAGGTGCTGGTGGTGGCATGATAATTGTACCTGCTTTATTTTTTGCTTTTAAATTTACAGGTTACAGTGATGATATATTAATGCATTTAGCTGTAGGTACATCTTTGGCAATAATATTTCCAACGTCAATAATTTCAGCATATACTCACTTCAAACTTGGAAATCTTGATAAGAATTTTTTTATATATTGTAGTTTTTTTATTTTTTTTGGAATAATCCTTGGGGCTATATTCACAACAAGTGTTAATACAAAAAATTTACTAATTTTGTTTTCTGTATTTACATTTATGTCTGCAATTTTTATTTTATTGGCAAAAGAAAGAAGGAATCAAAAAAGAAATATTCCAATAATATTAAAATCAATTTTTGGCCTAATTACAGGATTTTTATCTATCCCACTAGGAATTGGAGGTGCGTCAATCATGGTTACTATAATGAGATTTTACGACTATTCTATTAGAAAAGCTATTGGTACCTCTGCACACTTTGGTATAATAATCTCATTTTTTGGATTTATTTCTTTATTAGTAAGTGGATATTTTTTTTCAAATATAGAGGAACCTTATTCGATTGGGTATATTAATATTCTTGGTTTTTTAATTTTTGCTCCAATAACCATATTGCTTGCTCCAATTGGTGCAAAATTCTCTTCTAAAATTAAAAAAAAATTATTAGATAAAATTTTTGGAATAGTTTTGATGATTATTTCACTAAGATCATTTTATGAAATTTTTGACTTTATTTAGTGTGGCGATCTAGTGTTGTCAGTGCTTCAAATTTATTCATACAATCAACAAAATTTGAATAATCTTTTTGAGAAAAAGATAATTGGTTTTTCTTTAAAGGTTTTTCTTTTTGAAAATTAAGAACTTTTAATGTTTTTAAAATTTCATCTTTTTTTAAACCTTTTGTAATAAATACAATTTTAGAGTAATTATCTTCAAATGGCCAATTCTTAAGCTTGATTGGTTCATGAAATACTTTTTGAACAGCATTTATTAATATAGTTTGTTTATTAACTTTAAGGATACCTTTCATTCTTAGTAAATTATTACTTTTAAACCTAGCTAGAGCATTAAGCCATAATTTTAATCCATCTTTTGTAATTTTATCTTTAATATTAATAGAGATTGTTTCTACTTTATTATTTTCCATGAGAGAATTTTTTTTGTGTAAAAATTTGATATTATTTTTTTTAAAGCTACCAATTTTATCAATCACTGAACTTTTAATATCAACATCTATAAATAAATTCTTAATTTGATTTTTATTTAAAGAATTTTTATCAAATATTTTAGCATGTGTATTTAATGATTTTAATTTATCTAAAACCTCTTTTTTTTTTTGTTTTTCACTAATATCTGTTTTACTTAATAGTATGATATCCGCCGAAACAATTTGTTTAAAGTTCTCCAAGTGATTGTTAAAATCATTTTGAAAATTAACCGTATCAACTACAGTTATTAATGATTGAAATTGTATTTTTTCAGAAATTATTTGATCTGAGACTATAGTTTGCATTATAGGTACTGGATCTGCTAACCCACTTGTTTCTACAATTATCCTATCAAACTTTTTCTTAATTTTTAGAGTGTCATCTAAAGTTTTAACCAAATCTCCTGCAAAGGAACAACACAAACAACCATTATTTAAAACAATCTTATCATCACTTTTTTTTTTGATTAGGTGGTGATCAATGCTTATTTTCCCAAATTCATTGATAATTAACAATGTATTTTTAAAATTTTCAAAGTTTATAATATCATTGAGTAAGGTTGTTTTACCACTGCCAAGAAATCCAGTAATAATTGAAATAGGTATTTTTTTTTTTGACAAAACTTCTAGTCCATTACTTTCCATTCCCTATAGTTAGTTGGGAATGGCTTCAGATCTTTGCCTTCTGATCTATCAACACAAATTTTTCCTTCTTTAAAAACCATTAAAATATTATCTCTTTTTCCAAGAACTTCAATATTTTCAGCTGGATTGCCTTTTACCAGGACTATATCGGCAATTTTTCCTTCATCAAGAGTGCCCAACTCATTATCTAAATGTAATGCTTCTGCTGCATTTTTAGTAGTTGTCATAATTGCCTCCATTGGCTTCATTCCAAGATCTACATAAATTTTAAGCTCATCTGCATTTGAACCTATGTCTGGTTCAAAACCCATGTCAGTACCCATCGCAATTTTAACCCCAGCTTTATAAAAGGCTTGGAAGGTTTTAAAACAATCTGGTTGAATTCTTTTCATTTTTTCTAGTGTAAAAGAAGGAGTTCCAATTTCTCTTCTAATTTCAATAGCATGATCAGTTCTATGTGAAAGAGTTGGTGTAACAGGAACTTGTGACTCTACAAGTTTTTCTAGAGAATCCTGATCGTGGAAAACCATATGTTCAATAGTATCTGCTCCAGCTTTCAATGCCATTCTGTGAGCATCTGGAGTAAAGCAATGTATTGAAGTATAGGCATGTAATGCGTGAGCCTCATCACAAACAGTATCTAATTCTTCTTGAGTATGATTTCTTACAGTTGGCTCCTCTTTATCTGTACCCCCACCTCCAGAAGCACAAGTTTTTAACCAATCAGCTCCTTCTAGTAAATTGATTCTAGCCAATTTTCTTAATTCATCAGGTCCATCTGCTGTAGCTTTTGGATTTCTTACAGAACCTCTTGGATTAATCAAATCTAAATGTGAACCAGTACCAACTGTAAAAGCACCTGTAATTAAACGTGGTCCTGACAATATTTCATTTTCAATTGAAGTCTTAACTGCAGTTGATTGAGCTGTTAACAAACCTCTGTTAGACATTAAACCTAGATCTCTTAAAGTTGTTATACCTCTATCCAGGCACAATTGTGCATGAAATAGCATATACATCTGTTGTAATTCAGGTGTTATTTCCCATTGAGCAACTCTATAATTCTTAAAAGTTAAATTATTATACATACACAAATGTATATGACAATCCATCATGCCTGGCATTGCACTCACATCTTGACCTAAATCTATAAGTTCGTGATTCTCAAATTCTTTTAAATTAATCTCTTTATCACTTCCAACTTTTTTAATTATTTTATCTTGAATTACGATAACACCGTTATCTATTATAGATCCATTACCATCAATTAGCTTTCCCACTTTTATAATCATTATTTTACTCATAGATTGTGTATATATTTAAGAATTAGTTAATATTATATTTTATTAGTATAATTATTAGTTAATGTAAAATAATTTGTTAACAAGTCAACAAATTATTTGATTTATGTAAAATTTTTATGTATTATTTTAATAATAAAATTATGACTAAAAAAAAAACAAAAACAGAAGGCGCAACTAAGGCAGGTTCTGGTAAATACTGTTTTCCAATGAATAAATTAGATGTAGTTCCAGCAGGTACAGGATACTCTACTTCAAAAGGTGGTGTTGTAGAAGGTGAAAGAATGCTAGTTGGATACATTAATAAGGCAAAAGGAACCGGTTCTAGACCACACAGTCATCCAAACGAACAATTCAACTATATTTTACAAGGAACTTTAGATGTAGAGATAGATGGTCAAAAATTTTTAGCAAAAGCTGGCAGTGCAGTTTATGTGCCTGCTAACATGGAGCATTCTATGGTAGCTACACCCGAAGAAGATGTGATATTTATAGCTATTAAAGATTTATCTCATGGCATAATTGGCAAAGCAACTGACGGCACTATGGATGGTCCTAAATTCATGCCTGGTTTTGAGCCAAAATAAGTTTGAATAAAAAAAATAATCTTAAAAAAATTTTATTAAATAATAGACCTAGTCACCAAATTTGGGGAACTAAAGGTGGTGTGACCACAATGGACCCAATAGCAACTGGAGTTGGAACTGATATCTTAAATAAAGGTGGTAATGCAATAGATGCATCAATTGCTATAGCCTCAACATTAGCCGTAACCAGTCCAAACTGGTCAGGTCTGGCAGGAGATAGTACTTGGCTTTATTATAATGCTAAAAAAAAGAAAACAACCCATATAGATGGGTACTCAATTTGTCCAAAAAAAATTGACTTAAAAAAATTTAGAAAAGAATTAAAGTTAAAAGATAATCTTATAACCAATAAAGAAGAGCCCATTAACGAAAGAAATACTGGCATTATTACTTCAATGATACCTGGGACACCTTTTCTTCTCGATTTTGTTTGGCAAAATTTTGCAAGTTTAAAATTTGAAAGCTTAATTCAACCGTCTATAAATCTAGCAAGAAATGGTTTTCCAGTTAGTGAGTATTTATCAAAAGCTTTCTATGATTATAATAAGAAGATATCAAAATTTAAAACAACAAAAAAATTAATAACATCTAATAAAAAAATAAAAGCTGGATCTACATTTGTACAAAAAAATCTATCAGAAACATTACGTAGATTTTCTAAATTAAGATCAAAAGAATTTAGATATGGTGAAACAATAAAACAAATTTTAGAATATAGTAAAAATAGAAATCCTTTTTTCTCTAGTAATGATTTTAAAAATTACAAAATAATTGAAAGAGATGTGTGCTCAATAAATTATAACAAATGTAAAATAATTACTGCTGGTATGCCGACAAGTGGAATCAACTTATTACAATGTTTTGAATTATTGAAGAAATTTGACCTTAAAAAAATAAACTTTATGTCTAAAAAATATGTAAAAACACTAATTTCAATACTACAAATTGTTTTAAAAAATAGAAGAGAATTTAGCTCTGATCCAGATTTTATAAATTTTAATCAATTAGATCTAATCGATAAAAAATACTTAGATAATATTTTTAAAGTTTTTAAAAACAACAATGCAGCTGATAAAGTAAATTTAGATGATGGTGGCACTACACATTTTTGTGTTTGGGATAAAAATAATAATATAGTTTCTGCAACCCAATCTATTGGCTATCAATTTGGATGTGGTGAGATTGCTGGTAAAACTGGGCTATTTATGAATGATAGGACCTGGTGGATGGCATTAAAAGATTCACCTAATTCAATTGAACCAGGAAAAAGATGTAATATTGGTCACGCTCCCATTATTATTTTTAAAAATAACAAACCCTTTTTAACTGTCGGTAGCCCAGGTGGATTTGGTATTATTCAATATCTTTTTCAAGTCTTGTCTCATGTTTTAAACTTTGGTATTGATTTGCAGACAGCAATAGAATTACCTAGATTTAAGATTTCTAATAATATTAAAGATATATATTTTGAAAATCGATATGGCAATTTATTAGGTCAACTTAATAGCCAAAATTTTAATATTAAAAAATTTGATGAGTGGACAGATATAGTTGGAGGTGTAGAAGGTATAACTAAAAATTCTTTTGGAAATTATCTAAACTGTTATGATGTGAGAAGAAATTCCCATTCTCAAGGTCTTTATTAAATATTTAGTTGATTTATCAACTAAATATAATATTTTATCCATATGATGTTTGAAAAAATAAATAACGCTAGTGTTTGGTATGGTCCTGAACAAGAAAAAAAAGATGATTGGGTGTATAATTTAGATAAAGATGATATTAGTGAAATTAATTATTTAACTGAGAAATATCTTTCAACAAATAGAGAGCTCAAAGAGATAAATAAAAAAGATTTTTATTTAGAAAATTTACAACAAAAATATTTAAACAAAATAGACCTAGAATTAAAAAATGGTAGAGGTTTTGCTCTAATACGAGGAATGCCTGTAAATAAATGGGATAGAAAAAAAATGATTACTGCATATATGGGCTTGTGCTCTTTTTTTGGTAATTTTAGAGTTCAAAACAAAAAAGGTCATTTACTAGGTCATATTAAAGATTTAGGAAAAGATACCAATAAAGATTTCAATGCTAGAGTTTATGAGACTTCTTATAGACAAACATTTCATAGTGACAGAAGTGATATTGTTAGTTTACTTTGCTTAAATAAATCAAAGAAAGGTGGTGAATCATTATTGGTAAGCTCAATGACTATTTTTAATAAAATTTTAGAAAATCATCCCGAATATTTGGAAACATTATTTGCACCTTTTCCGTTGGATCGTAGAGGAGAAGAAGGAGGTAACCAAAAAGGCTATTCAATGACCCCTGTCTACTATGAAAAAAATGGAAAAATCTCCTCTTATTTTTTAAGACAATATCTTGAAAGCTCTAAAAGATTTGAAGGAGTGGTTATTACCAATAGGCAAAGAGAAGCGCTGGATATAGTAGATAAATACGCAAATGACGAAAAATTATTTATGAAAATGAAATTTGAACCTGGGGATATTCAAATAATCTATAATCACACTTTATTCCATGATCGAATGTCTTTTGAAGATTATGATGAAAAAGATAAGAAAAGACATTTATTAAGACTTTGGATATCAGCCTACGATGATAGAGAGTTATCTGATAAATATTTGGATAGATGGGGTAGCATTAAAATTGCTGAAAGAGGTGGGGTTTTTGATGCTAATTTAGACATAAATGTTCCAATGGAGGCTAATTAAAGTTAATTTTATGAAAATAAAAAATATTGGTTTTATCGGCCTAGGTAATATGGGTTATCATATGGCTAAACATTTAGTCAAAAAAAAATATGATGTTTACCCATATGATATTAGCCAAAAAAATTTAAATAAATTTAATAAATCTACAAATAATAAAAAACATAATTTTTTTAACTCGATTAGTAAAATTGATTGTATAATTTTAATGGTTCCTTCAAGCAAAGAAGTTAAAGATATTATATTTAAAGAGATCGAGCTTTTTAAAAACCTTAAAAAAAATACAATTATTATTGATATGAGCACCTCTGTACCGACTGAAACATTAAAAGTTGGGAAAAAATTAAAAAAAAGAAATATAAAATTTTATGATTGTCCTGTCGCTGGAGGAGTTAAATTTGCAAAAACAGGTGAATTAACACTTTTTTTTGGAGGAAAAAATAGTGATAATGAAATAACAAAACTTTTAAATTGTTTAGGTAAAATTATTTGGTGTGGGAAGCTAGGGAGTGGACACACTATTAAAGCTTTAAATAACTTTATAAATGCTTCTATTTTAAACACTTACTTAGAAGCAATAACCACAGCAATAAAATTTGGAATAAGGAAAGACTATTTACTTAATGCAATTGACCAGGCAACAACTGGTAAAAATCACCCATATAAAAAAAAGATAAAAGATGGCATTCTTATGGGTAAATTTAATTCTGGCTTTACTTTAAACCTTCTTACTAAAGATGTTTCAATAGCAAATAATCTAATTAAAAAATATGTTAAAAATTCTCCTATATCATCTAATATTCTTAAACTATTAGAAAAATCAAAAATAAAACTTGGTAAAAATTCTGATCAACTTAAACTTTATAAGATGTGGTCAAATAAAATATGAAAAAAGTTTTAGTTTTAGGAAAAATTCATAACTCTGGAATCAATTTTTTAAAAACAAACTCATATTATGTTGATGAACTTTCGGATCAAAATGATTTATACAAAGATAAATTAGAATTATATGATGCTTTAATTGTTAAAATGACAAAAGTTGATAATGAATTTATAAATCATTCAAAAAATTTAAAGATAATTGCAAGACATGGTGTTGGATACAACAATATAGATTTAAAAATTATAAATTCAAAAAAAATTCCCTTATTTATTGTTGGAGACGTCAATTCTACCTCTGTTGCAGAACATACAATTAGCTTGATATTAAATATTTCAAAAAAAATAAACCTGTATGATCAAGAAATGAGATTAAATAACTTTAATATCAGAAATACATTTCAAAGCAGAGATTTAACTAACAAAAAAATACTTATTTGTGGCTATGGAAGAATAGGAAAGAAAGTAGCAGATATTTGCAAATTTTTTAATATGAGTGTTTTTGTTTATGATAAATATTTAGATCTAGGTAATGATAAAAATAATTTTAAACTAATTAATAATTTAGATGAAAACATGGATATTTTTGATTTCATAACATTGCATATACCTTATAATAATTCAGGAAAACCATTAATTGATGACAATTTTCTGAGTAAATTAAAGAAAAACTGTTCAATTATTAACACTTCAAGAGGTGATTTAATTAATGAAAACGATCTAACTAATCACCTTGATAAAAATAAGGATTTTTATGCAGGATTAGATGTTTTTGATCCAGAGCCACCTAATAAAGATAGCAAAATCTTAAAATTTAAGAATGTAGTTTTAACCCCGCATTCAGCAGCCTATACTGAAGAGTGTTTGTCAAAGATGTCTATGTATTGTGCTGAAAATATTAATAATTTTTTTAATAATAATCCTAATATTTCCTTATTGATTAATAAAGAAATTTATTCTTAATCAATATCAGATGCATTTAATTTAATTTTATTAAACATAAAAGGAATTATAATTGAAATTATTGCTAAACCAAAAAATATTAAGACAATTGGTCTATCAAAAATTTGGAAGAAATTACCTTGGTTCATTATCATTGTCTGTCTAAAGGATTCCTCCATTCTTGTACCAAGAACTACTCCTAATATAACTGGCGCCAACGGGTAGTCACATGACCTCATAAAATATCCAATTATTCCAAATATACACATTAAATACAAACTTAAGGTTAGCTGATCACTTGAATATATACCAAGCATACAAATAATTGTTATTATGGGTAATAGAAGAGCCATGGGTATGTATAATATTTTAATAAAAAGACCAATAAGAGGTAAATTTAAAATTAATAAAAAAATATTTCCAATATAAAGAGCTGCAACGAGTCCCCATACAACATCTGGTCTTTCAATAAACAGCATGGGTCCTGCTTGTATATCTAGCATTAAAAAGGCACCGAGCATTACTGCTGTTGTTGCTGATCCAGGCACACCAAGTGCTAACATTGGTACAAATGCTCCAGCACTTGCTGCATTATTAGCAGACTCTGGTCCAGCAACACCTTTGATTTCACCTTTACCAAAATTTTCTGGATTCTTACTAATTTGTCTCTCTACTGAATAGGATACAAATGAAGCAATACCTGCCCCAGCACCTGGTAACACCCCAATAATAAAACCTATAAAACCACCTCTAATAATTGACCAAAAACTATAAATAATTTCTTTTAGTTTTATAAAAACTTTATGCTTTAAAACTACTTTTTTTTTGTTTGAAATAATACTTTCAGAATTTATTATAACTTCAGAAATTGCAAATAAACCCAGTGTAACTGACAAGAATTGAACACCATCCCAAAATTCAGTAATTCCTAGGGTAAATCTCTTAACACCCATAAAGTCTTCACCAATAGTTGATAACATCAATCCAAATACCATTGCCAATAAAGCCTTGACCATAGAGCTTCCTACCAAACTACAAACAGCAGTGATTGCAAATATATAAAGAGCTAAATATTCTGGAGCACTAAATTTTAATGCTAAATCAGCAACAAAAGGTCCTAAAATCATTAATCCTACTACTGCTATTGTGCCTGCAATAAAGGAACCGATGGCAGCAATACATAGAGCTGCTCCAGCGTTACCTTGTTTGGCCATTTCATGTCCATCAAGACAAGCAATAACTGCAGATGTATCTCCAGGCACTCTTAGCAAAATTGAGGCAGTTGAGCCACCATACATAACGCCAGTATATGTTGCGGCTAACATAAAAACAGAACCTAAAGGATCTAAAACCAATATTATTGGTAACATCATTGCCAGAGCTCCAGCTGATCCAATACCAGGTAAAACTCCAACCACTGTACCCAAAAAAGCCCCACCTAATGCGTAAACTAGGTATTTAACCTGAAGTATAATCTTGAAACCATCTATTAAATTTACAAAAATTGTATCAAACATTTAATAAATCATCTTTTTAATATCTTCCAAAAATGGAAAAAGTTTATCTGTATCTACTAATTCTCCCATTGGCATTCTAAAGTTTAAACCATAAAAAAAGATGATAAATATAGAAATAGTTATTATGAAACTAAATAATAAAGAATATCTTAAACTTTTTTTTAGATATAAAATAAATAAGAAAGAATATATCAAACTAGAAAATAAAAATCCTATAATTTCAAAAAGATAGGCAAAAACTATTGTTAAAAAGATAGGTGCCATCTTTTTAAATGTTTTTTTGACAATAAAAATATTTAAACTTTGATCCTTATCTATCAGTTTTAAATTCTGAAAAAAATGAATAGCAAGTAAAATAAATCCACAAGATGCGACTAAAATAGGAAAGCTTGATGGGCCAACAACATCTTCACCAATAGTTTTTTCTAGATAAAGTGAGCTTATAAAATATCCTATGAGAATAATTAAAAATATTGTTGCCAAAAAATTATTTTTTGCAAAAAAATATCTAAATAATAATTTCATATACTTTATTACCGTAACTTATTATAGGTTACGGTAATATATATTATATCTCTTATTTTTTGATTAGATTTAACTCGGTATCAAGCTTGAAGTATGCTTCATGTTCTTCTTTAAGCATTTTATCTAACTTTGAAGCATGCACAGAAATTGATGCTAAATTATTTTTATTTACATAATCTTTGAAAGTTTGCGTTTTTGCAACTTTTTTCATTAATTTAGTATAAAATTTAGCTTGTGCTTTTGTATTTTCACTTGAGAACCACAATCCTCTATACTGAGCAAGTATAGTTCCTTTATAACCAGCTTTTTTGAAAGTTGGCACATCTGGCATAGATGCTAATTTTACAGATGATGCAAGAATTCTCATTTTACCAGCTTTAACAAATTTAAAAACTTGTCCTGGATTTTCAAGAATAAAATCTATGTGTCCTCCTAATAACTGAAGTACTCCTTCATCATCAAAAGGTACATAAGTCATTTCTACACCTTTTTCTTCAGCAATCATTTTACCCATTAGAGATGCCACTTGACCAAAATCACCACCACCTTGAACTACTTTTCCAGGATTAGCTTTTGCTTTGTCAATAATATCTTGAAGGCTTTTATACTCAGAGTCTGCATTCACAGTTAATAACAATGGTGAAACTACTAAAGCTGAAATTGCCTTTGCATTTTGATAACCAATTTCTTGTCCGGTTAAAATTACGTTATTAATTTGCGAAGGTGTTAATACTTGTAAAACGTGCGGACTTTTATTCTTATTTAATACATAATTTCTTGCTTTACCACCTCTTGCTCCTCTAATGATTGTTAATTTTACTCCATTAGGTAATAGATTTTCTTCTTCTATAACTTTAATTATTCCTCTTGCAAACGCTACTGTTGAAGATGTTTCTTTTGCATGCGCAACAATCTCAACTTCTTTGTCTGGTGTCCATGCGTTCGCTACCTGACCGAAGCCTAAAAAAAAAGTAGCTACAAGGACTATTGTTTTTAAAAAATTACTCATATTTTCTCCTTCGTTTTATTATGTTTAATAATAAAAAATTATTAATAAGTTGTTAACTTGTCAACAACTTAATAAAAAAACAACCTATGGTAATTAAGATATCTAAAATAATGATGAATATTAGGTAATTTTACTCTCAAGATAATTATTTGAAAAAATAGTAACTAACCTTGAATTTTTAGAAATGTTCGAAAACTTATAATTTTGACCTTTATCAACTTTAATTATTGATCCTTTATCAACTTCATAAGATTTATTATTTACACTAAAATTTAGTTTACCATCCAAGACATAAAAAAAATATTCATGATCAGATTTTTTTTGTTTTTCTTCATATTTTTTAGTTAATTCATAAAATTTAAAATTTATCCTTTCGCCATGAATTTCTCTTATTGAATTTCCAACACTGTATTCTTGATCAATCTTATCCATAATTTCATAATAGCAATTAGGAACTCCATCTATAATTATTGATTTATTTTCTTTTTTAATTGAATTGGAGGCTCCTTTATTTTTTCTGTCTTCAATTTCACCTTTTTCAAATTTTTTATTTACTTCTTCAACTGACATGGCTTGATCTGGAAGTTCTTCATCTGCAGACACGCCCACTACTGTCCAAGTAGAATCTTTTATGTAAAGGTATGCACAAGGTTCGTCCTCAGTGGCTTTCATTGAGTGTCTTACATTTGAAGGAATTAAAATAAAAGTACCTGGGTAAACAATTTTTCTTTCTTTTCCAACAACTGCATTAATTTTACCCTTTAAAGCAAAAATAAGTAATTCATTTGGATGGTAATGTAGTTCTGAACCTGTGCCAGATTCTTTTTGATTTAAACAATAGTAAACATACTTACCTTCAATTATAGGTGATGTACCAGATGATAAATGTGGGGTTAACTTTACTGACTTTAGATCTTCGAACTTATATACACTCATTTTTTACCTCTTTGTTTTTATACCATATATTATTGTTACTAAAGCTAGAAATAGTATCGTTAATGTAATAGGCCTGAACATGACTTGTGTCAGATCTCCATTATGAATTGTTAATGCTCTATTTAAATTTTCTTCAATTATAGGACTCATTACAAAACCAAGTACAATTGGTATTGCAGGTATATTCACCTTAATAAAAATATAAGCCATAAATCCAAGAATTAACGACATGATCACATGTGCACCGTAGTTGCTATATGAGTAAGTACCAATTATAATTAGCACCATTACAAAACATCCTAATCTTTTTTTTGATATACTTGTCACTTTTGAAAATAAATTTGTTGCAAAAAAACCAATAAATAATAAAAATAAATTAGTCACTATTAATCCACCAAAAATTAAAGAAATTAAATCCTTTTCATCTACAAATAAGAATGGACCAGGCACAACGCCTTTACTAATCATAAGTCCAATCAAAATTGCAGCAGCTCCTGAACCAGGTATGCCAAGTGCCAGTGTAGGTATTAAAGTTCCAGCAACTACTGCATTATTTGCTGTTTCTGGTGCAGCTATACCCTCGTCAATGCCCGTTCCAAATTTATTAGTTAATTTAGACCATTTTTTTTCTTGAGTATAAGCTATCATTGAACCAATTGCAGCTCCAGCACCTGGAATTGCACCAATCAGTGTACCCAATAAACTACATCTAATCCAGGTGGGCAATAGTCTTTTTATAAAAGATAGCTGAAAACCTTTATCTATTTTTTTAAAAGAAATTTTATTTTTAATTTTTTTTTCATTTTTAGAGTCTACCAATAATTTAAATGCCTCTGGACATGCTAATAATCCAATAACAATAACAACTAAAGGAATTCCGTCCATTAAAAAAGCTTTATCAAAAACAAATCTCATACCTCCAAAACCGGATGTTCCTACTGTAGCTAACAACATCCCCAAACCAGTAGCAAAAAAACCTTTGGCAATATTTTTTCCAAAAAAGGTACCAATGATAGAAAGTCCAAATATACCGAGAGCAAACATCTCACCTGGCCCAAATTTGAGGCCAAAATAAGCAAGTGTTGTACCAGAAATAATAAAAATTATAGTACTGGTAAGCCCACCAAAAACTCCAGAAACCAATGATACTTGCAAGGCCCTTTTAGGCTCGCCTTTTTGTGCCATCGTATAACCATCTAATATTGAAATTGCATTAGCAGGTGTACCAGGTGTTTTTATCAAAATTGCAGGTATTGATCCACCGTATTCAGCTGCTGAATATACTGCTAACAAGAAAATAAGAGAATCACTTGTGCTCATTACAAAGGTTAATGGAAACAATATGGCTAATGATTGTGCACTTCCAAAACCTGGTAATGCACCTAGTAATATCCCCAAAAGTACCCCAGATATAATTATTAAAACAGTTGTTATACTAAAAACACTAGAAATAAAATTAGGTAAATTAAATAATATATCCATATCAATAAATCAGAAAAGGTAAAAATTTTAATGGAAATGGTATCCTTAAAAAAATTATAAATACAAGCCAGAATATAAGCATTGAAATACAAGACAAGATTGATGAATAATAAAGAGATTTTTTAAAATTTAAATCCAGTCTATTGACTAATAGTGAAAATAAAAAAACAGAAGTTAGAATTTCAAAACCAATTATTTCTAAAAATGAAATATATAAAATTGAAATAATAAACACAAAAGCTATATCTTTATAATAAATCTCTACCATGCCACTATCATCCTCATTAGATTTAATTATTGTGAATTTTTTTGAAATTTTTTGAAAAAATAAAATAATAGTCCAAAATAGTGTAAACAAAAGTATTAACCTTGGGAAAAAAGCATCACCTGGGTATCCTGGTAAAATAGATTTTGACATATTTGAAGTTTCATAAAATAAAAAAATTAAAAAAGTAAAAAAAAATAAATCTATGAATAAAACAATCTGAATATTTTTAAGTTTTATCATTTTATGTACCAGAGCTAAATTTACTAGCTCTGGTAATATAGGGATTTATATAATGCCGTTAGCTTTCATAAACACTTTAGCATCTTTTAGACTCTGTTGAAAATTACTAGTAATAGCTTTTCTATCATCTTCAAACATTGGTATTACGTGTGGTTGTTTGTTGATATATTTTTTATAAGCATCAGAATTAATTACATCCTTTGTTGCTTTTGCTATTGCATCCATAATTTTATCAGAAGTTCCTTTCTTAACCATAAAACCCTGGAACTGATGAGGAATAGTATATTTTGCTCCCAGTTCACCAATAGTTGGTACATCTTTCCATAAAGGATGATCTAACCTAGTTTCATTTAAAAGAGCTAAAGGACAAGCTACACCTGATTTAATGTGTTTATTCCATTTACCAGGTTGGGCAAATCCTACTCTTAGATGTCCACCAGCAATATCCTTAACAACTCCACCTGTACCTTTGTAAGGTACAAATCTCATTTTTATTCCTTGGTCGTTATTAATAAGAATATGCTGTCTGTGGTGAAGAGAACCAGGCTTATTACTACCCATTGCAAGTTTTCCAGGATTAGCTTTTTCTATTTTAATTAAATCTGACCACGATTTGATTTCTGGATCATCACATCTAACTGCAATTGCATATAAATGTCTTTCTACTTTAGCTACCATAGAAAAATCATCAAATGTTTTTGTAAAATGTGGCAAGTTAAAATAACCTGAATGACTTCCATTTATATGTAGTATTGTATGACCATCAGATTTTTTAGAGTCAGTATAAACTGCACCTTCATGATTAGCTCCACCCGGTTTATATAAAACAGTTATAGGCACACCTAATCTTCCTTTTTGTGACATTTCAATAGCCATCATCTCACACCAAGCAGCAGCGCCAGAGCCTGCCTTAGTTGAACAAATAAGTTCAATTGGCTTAGTAGGATATGCATTAGCAATTGACCCTACTGAGAAAAAACTAATTAAAATTGACATAAAAAAGAATTTTGTAATTATTTTTTTCATATTTCTCCTTTTATTAAATTAACTTTTTAAAGAAACCTATCAAAATTTAGTTGACTTGTTAACTAAATTATTGAAATAATAGTCTTATAGAAATTGAAAGATATCCTATTGAATTTAAGGAAAATATTGTATAATATTTTCTTAATGAAATTAATTTGTCAAATTCAAAATAAATCAGCAAAAGGATAAAATTAAAAATGATTAAATTAGAAAAAGCTTTATCTATAGCAAACGATTGTATCTCTATTGCAAGATCACAAAAAGCAAAACCAATAGCAGTAGTTGTGCTTGATAAACATGGAAATACAGTAGTGAGTTTAAAAGAAGATGATGCAAGTTTTTTTAGAATAGATATAGCAAAAGGAAAGGCTTGGGGATGTGTTGCTATGGGAGAGTCTAGTAGAGGATTAGGAGAAAAAGCAAAAAATAATCCAGCTTTTATTAATGGGTTAACAGTAACATCAAAAGGACGTATTCTTCCGAATCCTGGTGCTGTTCCAATAATTAAAAATAATCAAATCATTGGATCTGTAGGAATTAGCGGTGATAAAGGAGAAAATGATGAAAAAATTTGTATAGAATCTGTTAAAAAAAATGACCTAGAATCAGGCTAATGATAAATCTTGCAATTGTAGGCTTAGGAAAATGGGGTCAGGAATTAGTTAAGTCAGTCAATTTCAATAGTAAAATAGTTAGATTCACAACTGTAATTTCGAGAAATCCAGAAAAAATTAGAAAAGAAGCAAAAAAAAATAATCTTTTAATTTATCAAAATTTGAATGATTTATTTAATAATTCAAAAATTGATGGTTTCGTTTTATGTACACCACATAGTTTGCATGAAAAACAAATTAAAAACTTAGTTAAATATAAAAAACCAATATTTGTTGAAAAGCCTCTGGCATTAAATAGTTCAAGTGCAACAAGAATTATAACAATTTGTAAAAAAAACAAAATTCTTTTAGCGATTGGCCATAATCGAAGATTTTTAGAAAGCTATTTGTATTTAAAAAATCAAGTACACAAAAATAAAATTGGAAAAATTACACACATCGAAGGTTGTTTCTCTGGTAAAAGTAGCTTCACAGATGATAAAAAAAGTTGGAGAAATAAAATTTCAGAAACACCTCTGGGTGGTATGACGGGAAAAGGAATTCATATTACTGACCTTATGATCAATCTAAATGGTAAAGTCCATAAGGTGTTGGCGAGAAGTAAAAAAATTTTAAAAAGTTCTAAACTTGATGATGTCACAGACTTAATCTTAGAATTTAATAATGGTACAATGGGATACATAAGTACGATTTTAGCCACAACAAAGTATTGGGAGATCAAAGTATTTGGTTCAAATGGATGGATAAAAATTTTTAATGAAAAAGAGGTCATGCAAAAAATTGGTAAAAAAAAAGTACAAAAAATTACTTTTAGATATAAAAATATAGAAAAAAAAGAACTTGAAGAATTTGCAAATTGTATAAGATTAAAGAGAAATTTTCCTGTACTGCTCAACGAAGTTATGGAAAATACTAAATTATTTGAAGCTAGTATTAAATCTAAAAAATTAAAATCTAAATTTGTAAAAGTATAAAACTAAATTATTTTCTGAATTTTTAATCTTTGTATTTTACCTGATGAGCCTTTTGGTAACTCATTAAAAAAATAAATTTTATCAGGGGATTTAAATTTGCCTAATAAATTATTACAATGTTTTATAATTTCTTCTTCTGTTGATATTTCCTTTATTTTTAAAACAACTCCTGCTTCTATTTTTTCACCATAATGGCTACATTTCACTCCAAATGCGGCAGCCTCCAAAATATTAGGATGTTGATAAAGAATGTCATCAATTTCTCGCGGTGATATATTTTCGCCTCCTTTAATTATAAGCTCTTTTATTCTACCTTTTACAAATACAAAATTATCTTTATCCATAAAACCCAAATCTCCAGTAAGGAACCAATCTTTATAAAAACTTTTTTTTGTTTCTTCTAAATTTTTATAATACTCTTTCATTACATTTTTGCCTCTTACACAGATTTGACCAATTATATTTCTTTTACTTTCTACAAAATTTTCATCAAAAATTTTAACTTCATTTCCATAAGGTATTCCTGGTGAACCATATTTAATAGGATTTGGGTAAGGTGGATTTGATAAAATAGGAGCACATGTTTCTGTCAAACCCATTGTTTCAATCATTTTAATTCTAAATTTTTCTTCAAAGTTTTTATGTGTTTTGGGAGCCAAAGCTGCTGATGCACTTCTCCCAAATCTTACAGATGATATATCTAATGATTTAAATTCAATTTTTGAATATTTATTTAATAAAGAAGAAACTATAGTTGGCACTATACTAAACCATGTACATTTAAATTTCTGAATATGATTCCAAAAGTTTGATGCAGAAAATCTGTCAGATAAAACTAATGAACTATTACTTACAAGTGGGCCCATTACAGTTACAATTAAACCATTAATGTGATATAATGGTAGAACACATAAAGCTTTATCTTTTTGAGATAATTCATGTGAAACTAAAACATTTTTACCACCATTTATAATATTGTCATGAGTAAGCATTACTCCTTTAGGTTTTCCTGTGGTACCAGATGTGTACATTAATAATGCATTATCTGATTTATCAAGATTATTTAAACCTGAATCTCTTTCACGTAATTCATCAATAAAATTATCTTTATCAATTTCAATAAGTTCAATATTTCTATTTGATTTTTTAATTATCTTTTTTGCTAAATTTAAATTTAATTTAGTTGAAAACAATATCTTAGATTCTGAATGTCCTATGATGTAAGCCAATTGCTCTTCACCTGCTACAAGATTAAGAGGAACCTGGATCATTCCAGAATACATAATTCCAAGCATAAGCTGAATACCACTTAACGAATTTTCTGTAAGGGTACAAATCAAAGAATTTTTTTTTTGTTTTTTTTTGACTGATAAATAATAATTTATTTTTTCTAAATTAATTTTAAGATTTTTATTTGTTATTTTTTTTTGACTAGTTGAACAAGTAATAAATTCTAAATTTGGGTTATTTTCATAATTAAAATTTATAAAATTTCTTACTGTATCTAATTTCATTTATCTAATCTAAATTATCTAATTCTGTAGGATCATTTTTTTCACAGTAATCTTTAAAATATTCAGCAAGTTTAGCCTCTTTGCCAGGGATTAAATTTGATATTTTAGTTATGTTTAAAAAATGTTTGTAATTTAAATTATTATCAATTGAATTTTTTTGCCAAGTTCCACATCCCATTGATAAAGAAAATGGCAAGCCATTATTAAAGCTACCTCCTGTAGCAAAAGTATGCGCTTGGTTAACAATCACTCTACAAACTGGCAGCTCTAAACCTATTTCCATTACTCTTTTTTGTATTTTACTATGAATACCAATCGAATGTCCAATACCTTGATAGTTTAAAATTTTATGTCCAATTTCTTTTGCGTGATCAAAATTTTTTGCCTTATACAACGTTAATACTGGAGAAAGCTTTTCACCAGAAAATAGATGTTCTGATCCCACACCCTCTTCTTCAATCATCAATATTTTTATATGACTATCTACACTAAGGTTAATTTTATCAGCAATAAATTTTGCAGGTTTTGCTATAACTTCTCTATTTAATTTTCCTTCAATCCATAAAATTTTTTCCAATAATTTTTTATTTTCATTGCTTAGCAATGTTGCACCTTCTTTTTTTAAACAATCAATTAAATCATAGTAAATTTCTTCAATAATGATCAAGCTATTTTCTGAAGAACAACTTGTGGCATTATCAAATATTTTTGACATTTTAATTTTTTTTGCCGCATCTTCTAAATCTGCAGTTTCATCTACTATCACGGTAACATTACCTTGACCTACACCAATTGCAGGCGTGCCACTTTTTGCTGCTTGTTTTACATTATTTAACGATCCTGTAACAATTACAAGATCAACCTTTAGCATTAACTCATTTGTTAGATCTTTAGTAACGGGCATGTCAAAAGTTTGAATTAAGTTTTTAGGAGCTTTGATTTTTTCTAACTCAATATTAATAAATTCTAAAAGCTGTTTAAATACCTCGCTACCAGCGGGAGATGGAGAAACTATAATTGCATTTCTTCCTTTTAACGCATTAATAACATTGTTTACCGGTGTTGCTGCAGGATTGGTTGATGGAGTAATAGCCCCTACTACACCAACAGGTTTTGCAATTTCTATTATACCTTTTTTTTTAAATTCATTAATTACACCTACGGTTTTTACTCCTTTTAAGTCCCTAAGAAGCCCCAATGTTTTTCTTCTATTCTTTAAAATTTTATCCTCTACATCTCCTAATCCAGTTGAGTTTACGGCTAAATTTGAAATTAATTTATTTGTAGAAGGTTTGCATAACGCCCAAGCAACAGCTGTTACAACTTCGTCTACTTGTTTTTGATTATACTTTTCAAAAATATTTTGTGCTTCTTTAGCTTTTTTTACTAACGATTCAATAATATCTGAAGGAGAATTTTTGTTCATTTTTTTTATACTAAATACTTTTATTTAAACTTTGATAATATCTAAAAATATTTAATTCATAAATATACTTGAGTCTACAACGAATTTTACTAACAACTTAATAGCTATAAAGTAATCAAAAATTCACTACATTGTTTATTTTCTAAATTAGGCTATCATTATAGAAATGAATAATAAAAATAGTATTTTTAAGTTTGATCCAAATGTTTATAAAACCAGAAAATCATTAGAAGATTATTCAATTTATAATTTCAATTTTATTTTCAAGATTAACAAACTATCTGCTGTAGTAAAAAGGTATACAGTTCGAAATTTTAGAAAATACAATATAGGTAACCCTGAATTAGTGATTTTAAGTTTAATAGGACAAGTAAAAGATCAACTTACTATTAAAGATCTGACAACTGTTCACTGGATGGATAAAGGATTTATTAGTAGAGCAAGTAAAAAACTAATTGAATTAAAATTAATCAAAAAAATTAACTTTCCTTCAGATAGAAGAAGACATTATTTTAAACTCACATTAAAGGGAAAAAAAATTTTCAATGAGCTGCAAAATATCAAGATGAGAAGATATAAAAAATTGTCAGAAAACCTAACTAACGAAGAAATTGTAAATTTTAATACTCTGCTTGATAAAATGCTACAAAACTCAGAAAAAAACTTAGTTAAATAAAAATTCTTAAGTATTTAACGAAGGTTGTTTTTTCATGTCATTTTTATTAATTCCTGCAATTTTTACTGGTTTTTTCATTGCATCTCTTCTGAAGGGTTCACCAAGCTCTTGATTAAGAATAACTTCAATAAAAGTTGTAATCCCTTTTTTTTGATCTTCACATGATTGCTTGATAGCAGCGGTAGTCTCTTCCATAGTTCGAACAGTAACACCTTTTAATCCACAAGCATCAGCAACTTTTGCATAACTTAATT
>Ga0209710_1000636_pt1 | contig 30689 bp, 36 predicted proteins | sample ArcticOcean_MG_C_5_FD_187436 | JGI IMG/M metagenome (GOLD analysis project Ga0209710, IMG submission 187436) | Marine microbial communities from western Arctic Ocean - ArcticOcean_MG_CB4_138 (SPAdes) (version 2) | ecosystem: Environmental > Aquatic > Marine > Oceanic | place: Arctic Ocean...
TCTGGTTATTTTTCCTGTTGTAGTGTTCGCCTCGGTTCCATTGTACACTATTTTAACACACATAAGTCTCTACCCAAGTATGTGGATAGCTCTGGACAGTTTCGGTGGTATAAAAAATATGACACAGATGTCACATTCCAGTATTTCAAACACTATAATGAGGTGGATACGGATATAGAGTATAACGGTGACGTCGATTACCACGACACCAAACAATCAGGGTTTTACAAAGATCTAGACTTTGAAAAAATTAATCCATTTATCGAGAAATACTTTTCACCTTCAAAAATGGTTCAATCTAAGATTGATACTATGATTCAAAAATATGAAATCGATTTTGATACTACATGCGCATTATTTCATCGTGGTCACGACAAACATACAGAACAACAAATTTGTACACATGAAGAAAAGCTTCAACAAGCTAAAAAAATAATGGATGAAAATCCAAATATCCGTTTCCTTATTCAAAGTGATGAAACTGAATTCATCGACAAGGCACTCGAAGCATTCCCAAATAACGCATTCTATTGCAAAGATGAGATATTTCATATGCCTTATGACCCAAATGGTCTTATCGATAATACATTCAAAGAAAATCCGGAAGATAGGGCTCAGAATTTCTTAGCTGTATTGAAACTTATGTCTAAATGTAACTATCTCATAACGAGTTCTGCAAACTGTGATATATGGACAAATTTGTTCAGAGGTCACAGCAATAATCTGATTCAGTATTATAAGGGTGAATGGAAGCGTAGTTAATACTGTTCATTATTCCATGTCGGCCATATGGAGTCGATATCATCCTTAGTAATTCTTCGTTGTGGTCTAATATCATACAATTTGTCTAATTGTGGTATGACAGGATCCTGCGGTCGTTTAATGAAAGATGCCTTTGTTCTATACCCATTTGAATCAACTCCATATTTATTTGGATTTGCTTGAGATGTGAGAGGAGAAATATAATAGTATGCCATCGTTTTTCTGAATTCATTTACCGGACATTTAATTTTTTCAGGTACACCATGCCAAGATAAATTATTTGTTTGAAATAATAGTGCCGAATTGTATGTAACATGGTGCTTGGTTACACATTCAGTTACCTCTTCATCCCATAATTCAGTTTGACCATTCCATTCATGTTTCCATTCCTTGTTTAGATATAAAATCATATTTAAACGTCTCTCCTTGTTTTCTAATTTAGGGTGTTTTTCATAATCTAAATGTAAATGTAACCTACCATTTCTACCATGTGCATGTATGGAACTACCGTATAAAGTTGGGTCATATTCCAACTCATCTATAGCCGTTATTTCTGAAAACAAGTTCACAATTTGTTTAGTCGATAGTGCGTAATATACATCTTTTAATGATGTAGGATAATTTTCAACATTTGAATTTAGATATTTAACTTCCAATGGATTGTTGTAATAAAACCAATCTTTATTATTTTCAAAATCACATGGAAAGTCCCTTGTAATTTGTTCTATAACATCAGTATTCAAGAAGTTTGGTATGATTACATTCTTATAGGGTTTTCCACACGAGAATAGATTTTTATACACATCTATATTATTTACCCAATCTCCAAAATATGTAGTATTGTCAGAATTTTCAAATTCTGTTAAACGGTTTTTTTGTAAAACCTCCATATAACTTAAAGACTATTTAAACTTTAAGTTTAATGAGAACATTCACTGACGATAGGGGTGAAATCATATTTAACATAGATAAACCACCATTTGAAATAAAACAATGTTTCTCGAGTATCAATCATACACACGTCTTACGAGGGTTACATTGTAGTCCGTACCCTAAATTTATAACCGTAAACCGTGGTAAGATTTTCGATGTAGTTGTACAACCCGATGGTTCCTATGATGCATATATCCTAAAGAGTGGGGACTCACTTCTCATAGAAGCGAATTGTGCACATGGGTATTTTTGTTACGAAGAAAGTGAAGTACTGTACTTTTTGGGGAACACATATGAACCATCACTCGAAAAAAACTATATTTGGAATGATCCCATACTAAATATCCAATGGCCCCGAGAATCTGAAAATGCAATCATATCGAAAAAAGATTTATCCAATGAAACATTTAAGAAGATTGACACAGTCATCCTCGGACCAAATGGATACATCGGTAAACATTTACTAAAGCATATCCCAAATAGTATGGGACTTAATACACGGTTAGAACATCTAGATGAATTAAAGAAATATCTTAACATTCTAAAACCAAAAAATGTTATATCGGCTGCAGGTATATCTGGTAAACCTACAATAGACTGGTGTGAAAGTCATAAAGCGGAAACAATCTTTACAAATGTAACCTGTCAGTTACAACTCATACACCTCTGCAAAGAACTTGGTATACATCTAACTATTATAGGTTCTGGTGCGGTGTATAATGGTAATAAACTCTTTACCGAGGAAGACGAACCCACATTTAAGGGAACTTTTTACTCTCGGGCAAGAGTGGTTCTAGAAGATATCATACGAAGTACCTACACCCAAGATGTATTGTATCTACGGGTTTTGTACCCAATTACAGGTGATGGAGATCATAGATGCTTCGTAGAAAAACTCAAAAGTCGGAGAGCTAATATTCATGATACAAAAGTTACAGTCAGTGTACTACCTTCACTTCTTCCAAAGTTACCACAACTCTTACATCAAAAGGTAACCGGTATTTTAAACTTTGTAAACGATGACGTTATCTCACTTCCCGATCTGTTGCGTAAGGAAAATATAGAGCATACCGTAAGTTCAGAAAAAACCAATAGAGGTACATGTTGCCTCGACACAACCCAACTCAAAAAGTTTATAGAAGTTGATAGTGTTATAACCTTAAAGAAATTAGCATAACTACTATCATAATGACCAAGAAGGTTTGGTACGCCCCTAATAAGTTTGAATCCTATGGAGAAGAAGAAATTAAGGCGGTAGAAGCCTGTCTACGCGACGGTTGGCTCGCTGGTTTCGGTGATCGCACGATCGAGTTTGAAAAGAGGGTCGCGGATCTATTTGGTAAAAAGACGGGGCTCTTTGTAAACTCTGGGAGTAGCGCGATCCTTCTAGGTCTCTGCGCTCTCGACCTCCCCAAAGGTTCTGAAGTTGTCACACCAGCGTGTGGTTTTGCTACAACGGTCGCCCCACTTATGCAACTCGGTCTCAAACCTGTATTCTGTGATGTAGGAGTTGATTCTTATGTTCCCACAGTTGAACAGTTGAGGAAAGTTGTCACCCCAGAGACTAAGTGTCTTATCATCCCAAACCTTATTGGTAATATCCCTGACTGGGAAGCTATTCGTAAGGCGTTCCCAGATCTCATTCTATTTGAAGATTCTGCGGATACGATCACACACACACCTTGTACGGATATCAGCACAACGAGCTTCTACGCGAGTCATGTTATCACCGCTGGTGGTTTAGGTGGAATGGTGATGTTTAATGATGATGGACACCTCAAGAGAGCTCTGATGTTTAGGGATTGGGGACGCATCGGTGATAACATCGAAGAACCGAGTGAGCGGTTCAACCACTCAGTCGATGGAATCCCATATGACTGGAAGTTCCTATACGGTGTCGCCGGCTACCATCTCAAGGCTTGTGAAATGAATGCCGCATTTGGTCTTGTGCAACTCGATAAGCTCGGAGGTTTCTTACAGACAAGGCGACAGAACATTAAGAGGTACCTCGAGAATCTTAAGGATTGTTCATACTACACACTCCCAGATGATTCACAGTTACCGAACTGGCTCGCCATCCCCCTCCAGTGCCCAGATCGCCTCGAGCTTGTGAAGTTTATGGAAGCGAATGATGTCCAAACGCGAGTGACATTTGCAGGGAATATCACACGACACCCAGCGTTTAGAGAGTATCTAGATGATTTCGAAAATGCAGATACCATCATGAAGAATGGATTCCTCCTCGGAGCCCATCATGGTATGAATCTGGAAGATGTTGATCGTGTGTGTAATCTACTTAAAACATTTGCCGATACTAAAGTAAATGCCTAATGCATTAGTCACAGGGGGGTGTGGGTTTATCGCATCCAATTTCATAAATGTGATGCATAAGAGGTACCCCGACATCACTTTTATAAATATTGACAAACTTGATTATTGTTCGAATGTAGAAAATGTAGATCAAGGCGCAGCCAAGTTGTTTCATGGTAATTTATGTGATGTGAAATTTATTGAAAAGGTTATACAATCCCATAAATTTGACTATGTGTTTCATTTTGCAGCACAAAGTCATGTAGATAATTCGTTTATCGATCCCATCAGTTTTACTATGGATAATACATATGGTACCCATGTTTTGATCGAATCATGTAGAAAATATATACCAAATACACAATTTATACATTTCAGCACCGATGAAGTCTATGGAGAATCTTTGACCGATGAACCATTCACAGAGATAGAGGGTGTTCTCAAACCTACGAATCCTTACTCCGCCTCAAAAGCTGGTGCGGAGATGATTATCCGATCTTATATCGAATCTTTTGGTATGGATATTAAGGTCATTCGATGTAACAATGTATATGGACTGAATCAGTACCCCGAAAAATTGATCCCAAAGTTTAAACGACTCTTAAAGGATGGTAAGAAATGTACGATTCATGGTACACGATCAGCTTCAGTTAAACGCGCATTCATGCATGTTGAAGATGTTGTAGATGCAGTGGATATCGTGTGGAAGAAAGGAACATCTGGAGATATCTATAACATCGCTTCAGACGACGAACTCAGTGTGATGGAAGTAACCCAACTTATCATAGAAACAATTCATGGAACAACAGACTATGATAAATGGATTACATATATCGATGATCGCCCATTTAATGACCAAAGATATCATATATGCGCTAAAAAATTAAAGTCCCTTGGGTGGTCACAAAAGAAGACGAGGGAAGACCTAAAACAATTTCTGAATATTTAAAGATAAAATCGTTCATATACATATAATGACATATTACCCACCAGAATCCGTTGGTTGGGGTAATGTCGCTCTATGTATATCCGATCTAGTATATAGAAGTCCTACACCCCGTGTATATAAAAGCCTGTGTGATTTTGATAGAGGTGTTGACTTTTCAGGGTTTGAAATTACAGATGACCCAGATGATACACCTTTTGAACCACGCATCGCTATTAATCCAACCTATTATCATCAGGTACATTCAAATCTCAAAGATGTGATTAAACCCAATGTAGAACTCCAGAAACTCATCGAGGTCCATGACCATGGTCTCATTCATGGTATTCATATTCGACGAGGTGCATGCTCAGATGATTCAGCATCTATGGGGTGTCACGGTGTAGATGAAAATGGTGAAATTAAACCAGCTTATTTCGCTAAGGATAGTGCATTAAACAAATTTATTGAAGTTGTTGAAAACACTGATGCGAAGTTCTTTTTGGCAAGTGATAGTCAAGGTGTGAAGGAGATGTTTAAGAAAAGATTTCCAGACAAAATTGTAACCCTAGACAACAAACTTACTCTTACATATGATTGTAAAGTTTTGAAAAATGTTGGGATAACCAAAGAAGAGCGATACGGTGCATACCTTGACTGGTTTCTATTATCCAAATGCAAAGAACTCTACATTACGGCAGGGAATCAAGATCTCACAGACCTCTCCACATTTGGGTACAGTGCAGGTGCTTATGGGAGGTCTAACATTCATTTCGTGTTCAATTAAAATTCTAAAATATTCAAATGATATTCTTGGTCGTCATCAACGATGTAATTTATGTTCTTGATGTCGACCTTCTTACCGTACAATTCATAAAACTTTTCATCCACCCTTTTCTTTCTCTCCTTGAACACTTCAAATTCTTTAAGAAGTGTATTGAAATTGACTTTCGGTAAAGTCTTATACTTTTTTACGTATTCAAACCAATTTCCAGTCTTTCTCGTATCATGATCCAATGTGGTGAATTGTTCAATCTGTGAAGTCTGATGACATATAGGGATATTCAAAATAGGTTTACCTTGTGCCATCATGAAACCATGCCAAATTATATCTATGGCTTGATCGATATTAAGGTTACTCATGAAGGTGATGACACACTCGAGTGAAAACCAAGAACCTTCACAGCCACCATTGTTAGGTAGACTGTACACGTTACCCTTTTCTGGTTTGAGATTGTAGAAATGTGAAGTCCCCAGATTTATGAAACCATTCTTTTCAACTTCATCAGGAATGCTTTCAAGTATCTCCACCCAATCCTTATGAAATACGACATCATCGTCAATGAAAAGAGCAGATTCAATCCGTTCATCTATCATCTGTTTAAACATGAATAATGTCTTGACTAGATTACTCGTGAGTTTCACTCCGTACGGAAGTTTCAACTTTTTATTAACCCATTCTACAAAGGGGTGGTCATGATTGTAGTCCTCAAACCACCGAATATCTTCGATAGGAACACGCTCTTTAAGATGTTCTAACAAAAATACCTTCCTCTCGGGGGAGAGATTAGGACAGTGTTTCACGAAGAGAACCTTAGGTATTTTCATATACAGGAGAAGTCAATATTTTCTCTAAGTAATATAATAATACAATGTCTCGCTTTGGTGCCATGCGCGCTATGGGTGGACAGATGGGTACTTCGATGTACGGAGCTGCGGGACGCGCCGGTACAGCTGTCCAAGGATCCGCCACCTACCAGAGTGCCGCCAAAACTGCTGGTAAAAAGGTAGAAATGGATATCAACTGGGGAACGATTGGTATTATCCTCTTCCTCGGTTTCTTCTACATGGTGATCGCCTCCCTAGGCATCGACATGTACTCTAAATGTGATGAGATGAAAGGTAAAACGGTGCAGGAGAATCTCAATAAATGGCTCATCGCAACCCTAGCGATTGCCATCACAATCCCATTCACCCTCTTCGTCACCAAGGTTGCAGGTTCCAAAAAACTCGGTGCTTTCACACTTCTTTATGCCATAATGGGTCTTATTGGTAGCTCAGCTGCCCTAAACTGGGCTCGCAAGTGTGCGAGTGCTAAAAAGGAAAAGTCTAAGCTCATCTACAGTGGTGTCAATGTGGCTTCCTTCGCGTGTGTGCTGCTCGTTTCCGTATTTTTATTCGTGAAAAAGAGTAAGACGGCATGAAGCCTATTGTGATAAACGTGTATATCCTTATGATGTTCTTGTCCTACGTGGTGCGTAGGGCAGGGACATTTTCGATGGAAGAGAAGGTTAAAATGATAGAATTTTTAGGTTACATGGCACTCAACCCCAACAAGGCGATAAACCCGAGCATAGCTAATCTACCATTCTTGAGCTCAGCATCAGGTGTGAATGCTCCAATTTTATCGGTGCTGAAGTTTTCGGCTGTGAACAGAGACGCGAGTGCCAATGTAGTAACAACACCAGTCGCAGCGATAGCATACGCAGGATCCTCAACCTGCTGAATGACATTTTCACCTGTCATCATCCAGTTTAGAGAACCCCATAGAACACCTTGCATAGCAGCGCGACCATTGAGAACCTCAGCGAATCGAGTCTGTGGTTGATATGGCTCGATAGAAGGCTCGACCGAAGGCTCGACCGAAGGCTCAACCGAAGGCTCACCTGAAGGCTCACTCGATGAACGAACCTTATAGGAAGAACGCGTACTACGCTTAGCCAGCTTAGCCTGATAACGCTTGTAATACGAACACTTTACAGGTGCACAAATAATAGAACTCATTACTGAATCATCGACGCGGCTTCTCCTTAAGTAAGATCCTGTTTAACACGAACAACTGGACAATCATTCCCAATAAGGTATACATTGCCGTCATGTTTAGACCATACCTCCTGTATTGGTGCACAAACCAGAGAAGACTCGATATAAGTCCTAAAAGTATAACATTCTTTTTTTCCACATCAACCTTATCTGAGTTTTCCAAATCTTTGTACATCAGAACAAACCCCAACCCAAATGCGATACTCGCGATGATGTCGTTTAGTTCCATCATTTATAATATATATATATTATAAATGGATCTCATATTACAAAAGTTTGCTGGAAAGATAGACGCGCAAAGCCTCGTCAAGACTGTGGAGGAACTCAAGAGTGAGTACATCGACGACGGTCTCACCAAGGAGGACGTCCCCCCAATCTTGGGTCGCCTCATGATGGAGTCTCAAAAGTTCAAGAAACTCCCAGGTCCCCAGAAGAAGAAGTTGGTCATCGGTGTCTTGAATCACCTAATCGAACAGATTGATGAAGGTGAAAAGGACAGTGAATTCGAAATCATCCTCAAAGCCCTAGTCCCACCCATGGTCGACAGCTTCGCCGCGATGCTCAAACTTAAGAAAAGTTGCCTCCCTTGTCTCGCTTAAGGTTTTACCAAGTAAGTAAAATAGAATGCGATTCCCATCGCTCGAGGTTATGGTTCGTTACGGAATCTATACAGTAAAGGAACTCGAACGATTCGCTAAAGGACTTACCCCTAAACGGAATATTACCATCCTAAGTGAGTGTACAAAGTGTGATTTTGTATACGATGGAAAAATGTGCTTAAATTGCCACCCATGAAATACTGTCAGGTGACGAGTTACATGTCAAAGGGACCTGCCGTCATCAGCAATAATCATATGTGTGCAGAAAGACAACTCATCAAGCGCCTATATAGAGAGTGTCTGAAAAAGGGGTATAAGCCCCACCAGTTTACGGAATGGCTCCACAGGAAACATGGTGAAATGGTGATCGAACGCAAAACCGTTCACGGAGATGCAGTGTCACTACCTTGTGTCCTATGTAGGAAAGCTATGGAGAGGCTGGGTATATGCTGGGCAGCCCACGACGGTGAACAATGGGTTCACAGTAAAAAATCTATATATTTACCACCTTCAATACCAACCGCCAAACAAAAAAGGAACCTAGGATTTGGGTGTAATAATTAAACCCAAAGCTGATTCTAAGTTGTTGTGACTTCGTTTCAGCGGTTTCGTTCGCTTTAGTTTTAGTGCACTGTTATTCAAAGCTGCATTCTTTATTTCATTCATCTTCTTAATGTTTGAAACAAGGGGTATCAGATTATCAACAAACGGTTGTGTATTCACCTTATCTGGTACAGCCTTATCAACTGTGTTATTTTTTCTAAACTCCTCGATTGTAAGATCCCCACCAAATACATCGAGACTAAATCTCCACGGTGCAGCCTTTATGGGACCTATCTGATTATACATCTTTTTCCGCATCATCACAATGTTTCCACATATGAGACCTCCACGACTCAATCCATATTTTTCTATCGCATACGATTTCATACAGCTCCATGAACAAAAGTTACCAGATGTATGAAATGTGTTTCTTTTTTCATCATGTCTATAGGGCATCTTTAATGGTGTTCCATCAAAACTATGGCAACACCACCAACACCACATACCCTAAATTTTTATTTAGTCTTTAAGTTCATCCAATAATACTCATTAAATTATCCAGATCTTCTTGAGTTATACCCTTTTCCTCTATCATTTTCTTTGTTTCGAGATCTTCTTCTACGTCCTCCTCCTTCTCAGGGGCTGGTTCCGCATCACCTTCATAAGATTCTCGCATCCTGATGAGTAGGAAAAGAGCGACGAGTACAGCTACCGCTATGATAATAGTTCTAGATCTAGTCTTCATTATACTTTAACTCGACATTTTATTTAACGGCGACGGCGACCACCACCACCACCACCACCACCACCACCACCCATCATCATCATCATCATCATCAAACAACAACACGACAACAACAAAATACCAACACCCACACCGATCTTGGCATTTTGACCCATACCCACACCCCCTGGTTTAGCTAAACCAACCCCAGCAGCAGGAGCGGCACCAGCAGCAGGAGCGGCACCAGCAGCAGGAGCGGCACCAGCAGCGGCAGCGGCACCAGCAGCAGCGGCTTGAGCTGGGGTAGCACCAGCCTTCTTAGCAGCAGCGGTAGCAGCGGCAGCAGCGGCCTTCTTCTTAGCAGCAGCGGCAGCAGCAGCGGCTTGAGCTTGGGTAGCACCAGCCTTCTTAGCGGCAGCGGCAGCAGCGGCGGCGGCGGCGGCGGCCTTCTTCTTGTTAGCTGCTGCAGTGGCGGCAGCGTCCCTCTTCCTCTTAGCTGCTGCAGCAGCATCGTCCCTCTTCTTCTTAACAGCAGCGGCAGCGGCGGCCTTCTTAGCGGCGGCGGCGGCATCCCTCTTATTCTGTACATTTGCTAAACTATTCGATCCCGTAAAATTACACGATTGAATCGCCTTCAAATCTCCGTATGCTTTTACATTCTTTTGGTTCATTACTTGGTTACATACTTCCATCTTCTTTGCACAAGAGGGTACACCACTCAGGGGTCTATATACACCACCGCTACATATACCTGGTACGATACAGTCGGCATTACCGAAATCAGCCTCTTGGAGGTTTGAACCTTTCAATAGTTTTTGCAAACCAGTAACTCTTGGCATGATTTCATTACACCCCGCCCAACTTGGATTCGCTCTACAATCACGAATGAATGTCGATCCAGCGACGTTTAAACATTTACACTTCGGATCCTTTCGCCCATTCCCGGTTTTACAGTAATCACGAGCCAATTGATCAGCCTTCGCTTGGTTTATTTTAGCAGCTATTAGCTGAAAACATGTTTGGTTTCCGAATTTTACGGCGAGGTGTTCCTTTTTCAGACAGTACCCTGTTCCTGTTTGTTGCCCACCTCTCATCGTGGCACCAAACAAGAGTTGTTCTTTCATAGTCTTGTTCGTACCAGCACTGTTATGCGCACCCGCAGAATTAACATGTGAACTGTTTCCATTTATTAATGAATGAATTTTATTAGCTGGTACAGAACACTTAAACCCAAAGTGAGCCCCCGGGAATGCATTATTGTTGCGATATGTGTACGACTCTCCTATATTTTTACATGGGTGATGTCCTTGGTTACCGGATCCCCACTTGATATAATCGTTTGTGTTGGGGGTATGACCACTTCTTTGAAATTGACCATTTGATCCCATTTTCAGATTTACACAATGATACCTTTTTCTTCTCCGACTCCCCTTATGACGTCGAACCGCGTATGTGTCGCCATTTTGCCCCTTGTGCCGACCACCGACACAGTCTCCCCCGTTATGATCAAAGTTACGATTCCCTGCTGTTTCATACCAGCCTGATGCATATACATTCATCTTAAATTACACAAATATTTTTTCTGGGCACATATTAGATGTTGGTACTCTATGTACTTTTAGCTTTATTGGTAATTTGGGTAATACTAAAAGTAAAACGACGTGAAGTCATTCAGAAAAAGGTATTCTCGAAACAGGAATGTAAGCATGTCATAGAAGTTGCGAATAAGTATCCATATGTCAACGATAAATTAGACACCATTGATAACCAGCCTGAACATCAAATTGATATATTTACAGAGAACGAAGTCAAGAATAAAGAACTCTACGATTTGTGTATGGATCTATACCGGAAACATTTACCAAATCATGACCACCTTAAACTCGGGTATATCTTCCTGAGAAGATACAAACCTGAAGATCGTTCGGGTGTTCCCATCCACTTCGATGATGCTACAGTTACTATGAGTGTCTTATTGTCTGAGACGAAGGATTTTGAGGGTGGTAACTTTTATGTTTTCGACGAAAAAACATCTATAAAATTCGATAAAGATGGTCTTGACTTTATGGAAAATAGTGAGCGTGGAAAATATATGGATGGAACGCAATTACCTGTGATGAAGTATGAACAAGGGGACATGGTAATGTTCAAAGGTGGTAAACTATTTCATGGAATTACTCCCGTAACAGGTGGGGAAAGATTTCTGTTATCTTATTTCTTCGATTAAAGTATGTATCTCATCATTTTGGTACTCTTGGTACTTCTGTATCGGTTCATACGCCAGGAACATCATAAAGTTCATCCATTTGGATATTCATTTCTAATCGAAAAAGAAAACTTTGAATCTATACAAACTTGTAAAGATATGAGTACACACCTCCTGGAACACCCCTCAATGGTAGAAGGACAGGGGTTTTCTGTGTACTTTGATGAAGCTCGTGATCTGGAAATGAAATTCACTGGTCATGATCTAAAATGTATATATGACATCTTTAAAAAGATCAGAGAACCGAAAACGAATTCATATGTGTGTAATGTCATGGTCGTTCCACAATGTAATGATAAATCTGATAAAGAGATTTCAGTTGGTGGTCACTATGATGGAACTTTAGAAGAAACTGACTACTTTGGGAAGTATTACATGCCTCTATGTACATCTGTAGTATACTTACAAACACCCGAAACCTTCAAAGATGGTGAACTTTTTCTAAAAAAATACAATTGCGACAAAATGTACGCACAAGTCAAACCAAAGGTTGGAAAGTATGTGCGGTTCAGAGGTGATATGTATCATGGTGTTCATAAAATGTATAGTGATGAAAGTACACATCGTTTGAGTATCGTTTTTGAACAATATATCTTACCAAAAACGAAAAACACATTCATAGTTCAGGACATTTTTACAGAATCAGAGTATGATGAAACGACTGGTGAAATGAATTATCGGTAAACATTTCCGGCAACCGTCACACGTGGATCATCTGAAGTTTGTTCATCGACACTATGTAATAGGAATGGTGGGAAGAAAATTACTTCACCTTGAGAAATATCGAGTTCTACCCTGGGTTTAAATTCTGGTCTACATTCTGAAAACTCTTCGTACATATGTGGTGCCGGTGATGGATTATGAAAATAAAACTTTGCATCCTTCTCGGGATCATATTTTGCAAAGTATGTAAAACTAAAGAGTGGTGTCTTTTCATCTTCTGGGTTCATGTGATTATGTATATCCTGATGGTCACCTTTTTTGTATACATTAATCCAGTAATCTACACAATCCTCACTCTTACACATTACATTAGAACACCCCTTAAAAGTCATATTCTCCTTTGGGATGTTAACATCCTTCGAAAAACTTTCAAGACATTTTTCCAATTCTTCACGAATGTGTATTAGGGTCACATCATTCTGTGTAGCAGCAGTTGATTTACACTTTGCATTCCAATCTTCACTCATTTCATCGAGCGTCTCGTCAGTTGCATTTTTTAGAATCTCTTCGAGTGCTTTATCAGGATTCTCAAACTTGTATTTAAAAACGGGAAATCCCCAAACACTAAACTCCATTTTATTATTTACATTTAATTTTTTAAATAATAAAATGACTTACATATTTATATCTTTGACAATTAGTTTTAGCTACTCTTCTTATAATCCGACACACTCGTTGTTGGTATCTTTGGTGCTCCAAAAAAATCTTCAACGAAAAAGACTAGTTCATCATATTGACCCTGCTTAGCGAGTGTATAGGCAATCAAAATACTCTCTTTATCATCAGTCATTTCAGACATCATCTCTTTAAACTTTTTTGGTTTGAAATCGTCACCCATAATGTATCCAAGTAATTTCTCCAGTTCTGGATTATACATTTCAACCTGACGATTGTTAAAATAGACCCACAGGACGAGCGCAAGTAGAGCTAAAATAAGTGGAAATCGCTTCATGATTTACATTGAGCTGACATTTTAAATATAAAGGGGATTTACAAAAACTTTTTCAACGACACAATCTTTTTCTTCTTCTCTTCCTCCTTCATCCCTTCCACACGCTTCATACCCACCAGGATGACAAGAATTGCCAGTACAACAATCAGATAGTTATTCATTATAGTATAGAACTGGAAATTAATTAGAGTCTCTTGATAAGTTCCACAAGCTCCGCGCGTTTACCCGCGGCCGCTAGAGTGTAGGCATCCTGGATAAAATCTTCATTGTCTGTGAGATTTTGAGTTCGAGTCATTACTTCGAGGGGGACCAACTTTTCGTCTTCGACATAGGCGAGTAAATCCACCTTACTCATTTCGTAATTTTCTCTGAGTTTACGACCCTGCATAAATTTCATAACCACCCATACACATACGAGGATGACAGCGACGATTAAAACATTCTGATTGAGGTTCTTCATTATAATTTAGTGTATATTTTTTTCTCAGGGAATAACAAATGGTACTCGGACTTTTTGGTAAAAATAAATCTAAAAAGGAGACTTCCGTCGAAAACACAGTTGTGAATAAAACAACATTCAATGTCCTGAACCGAACTGAAAATGTTTCTGCGTCAAGTATTATATCCAAACAGCAGATCGACATTAACGGAGCGACATTCATATGTAAAAAACCTCAAATAAAACAAATCGCAAACCTTGATGTGAAGGTTATGGCTAAATTCGAAGGTAAAGATTCTGCAAACCTCGTTGATAATATCATGAGTGATCTGGATAATAAAATTGATGATGAACTCAAACAGTCGACAGGCTTCTTGGGACTTGGTGGCGGAAGTCAGTCAGACCAAAGTACGAAGATTAAAAACAGTATCACGAACGATTTGACTAAAAATATCACAAATGAAACTATCAATAAACTCGCCACTAAAATTGCGGTTGGTCAAACACTTAAAATTAATAACTTGATTGTGGATCCCTGTGGTAAGGGACCTGGTCTTAAAATGGGTGAAAAACTACTAGCGGAGGGTAAATTGTCGTTCAAGGACTTTATGGCAGCTACCAAAGACGCGTGTGACGCGCAATGTGGTTCGATTGATCAGGATGTACAGATCAAGTTTGTATCCGAACAGGTTGGCTCCAAAATCAATGAAACAATTGCTGAAAACAAGATGGTCCAGAAACTCAAGCAGGACATCAAGACTAAGACAGATCAGGAACAAAAAGGTATCGGTGGAGCCTACGCAACAGCCGCAAAAGGTATCGGTGAAGGTGTAGGCACTGCCGTCGGTGGTAAGGGCGCCGACGGTTCCATCGGTGGTGTTGGTGCGGGTGTTGGCGACGCCGCTGAAGGTGTTGGTTCTGGTGTTGGTAGCGCCCTAGGGGGTGCGATGATGCCTTCAATGATCAGTGGGTGTGTCGTGTGTGTAATCATCGCCGCGGGAGCCGCGTTTATGATGTCCCCAGCGGGTCAGAAAGCAGCGGGTGGTATGGGTGGTAAATTGGGTAAAATGGGTAAGGGGCGATAAATTATTATTGAAAGAAAACAACCTGATTTAGTCTGTATTCATCTTTGAAATACTTGTCATTTGGTATATGCATTCCATGAGGAAAAAAATCTCCATCAAACAGAACGCATCTATTAAACTTTGGTTTCAATGTTTTTATAATTTTCCATTTCGATTTCGACCTCCATGGGACGACGTGTTCACCAACGTTATTCTCTGTATCAGGACTAGTATTTCTATATAAATTGGTTCCACATTCACTGTCATTTTTATTAAAATATATGAGTGCTGTATAGCCAGTGTCAGTGTGTGGGTGCCAAAAATTATTTTTATAGTCGTTAAACCTTGTAGGAAAAAATCGAGTTTTATTTGTCATCAACAAGTTAGGATCTTCGTCATGATTTCGTCCACAAATTCTCGATAAATAGGAAGACACTCGTTTCATTTCTTCAATTGGAATCACATGTCGCATATCTTGAAAATGAACACCATTAAAACTTTTAAAACCTGCATCTTTTTCAGGATCGTGAATGGTTGCTGGAACGGTATTTAAAAATTTAACAATTGTATCAGGTTTCTTGTAAAAGTTATCGATGTAATAGATGTTTGAGCCCATGATTTTTTCAACATATATAGGTGACTTATCGTTTAGATCGAAAACACCCATCCTATTAACTTAAAGATATTTTAATCCTTTATACCAATGATTCTAAGCATCGATGTTGGTATAAGGAACTTAGCGTTGTGTCTCCTGGACGAAGACCGTAAAAACCTTGTTACGGAGTGGGATGTGGATGGAATTCCACCTCAACACGCCGATGGTATCTATGTATCCCTCCGAAATCACCTAGACGAAAGACCTTGGGTACTCACGGCTAAAACTATTCTCATCGAGGAGCAACCCTCCTTTAATAAGAAAATGGTTTCAGTCATGCACTTCCTTCACGCGTACTTCATCATCAAGTGTCCAAAGGCTGAGACTATCATTTACCACGCCTCCAATAAGATTCCTGATATTTCTGGTCCCGGGAAGGCACAATACAATAAGAGGAAGAAGGCATCCATCGAGAGATGTGAAGCCTTTATCCGTAGCAGTGATGTGAATGCACATTGGGTGGATACATTCGTCAAGTCTAAGAAGAAGGATGATTTGGCGGATACAGTGATGCAAGCCCTATCCTTCGTGAATAGAAAGGAAGTTATCCCAGCTTCTAAAAAGAAGAAAACTACGAAGTTAGTTGCTCGTCGCCCAAACGAGAATCAGAAGATGACAAAGTATTCTAAATCAAATTTGGCTTGGATTTATTTGAACAAAGTGGAATGTGAAGTTCTCGAAAATAACAAGAGGTTCATGAAAGATTTAAAGAGGTACTATCGTGATGTAAACGAATTGATTAAAGATTTGAAGTCATGAGTAACCAAATGAGTCTCACCATCCGTATGTGTGCCGTGAACAAGCCCAACTTGGACAAACTCATCAAGAATAACAAGCGTCTCAAATCCACTTTTCACTCAAAGAAACCCCTAAGGAATACCCATCGTATAGCCCTCGATGAATTGGATACATTCTTGGAACTGGTGGATGATGCTATAGATGCTATGGATGACACACAAATGAAGTTGAATAAGCTCTATGATTTTTGTGGAGAGGTCCCTTTCGATGATGAGTGTAACTATTAAAGATTTGAACGGTTATTTGTTTAGAATGAAGAAAGTATTAGATCATGGATTTGTAGAACTCGTTGACCACATGCCTCAACAAAACCTAGATAAGGCTATTGTTGATGGTGCTCGTGTGAGTTATCAGACGGGTACTACAACCACTAGAGGAGATAGGGGTCTTATCCGCTATCTCGTACGCAATTGGCATACTTCACCTCTTGAACTCGTTGTATTCAAATTTCGTATTAAGGCACCCCTATACATTGCTCGTCAATGGCTTCGACACAGGACTGCATCTGTAAATGAAATGTCTGCTAGGTATTCTATCGTTGATGAAGAGTACTACGAACCAGAAGTATTGCGTAAGCAATCTGAAATCAATCACCAAGGATCGGAAGGTGTAGTGGAAGTTGACGACAAACTCGCAAAAGTCATATCCACACAATATAAGAACGCCTTCATATTGTATCAACATCTTTTAGATACAGGTGTATGTAGGGAACAAGCACGGGGTGTTCTACCCCAATCGACCTACACCTCTTTCGTGTGGAAGATGGACCTCCACAACCTCATGCATTTCTTACAATTGAGAATGGACCATCACGCTCAAAAGGAAATTCGAGACTATGCCACGGCTATATATGAACTTGTCCAACCCCTAGTACCCCATTCTATGGAGGCGTTCATGGACTTTAGGGTCAATGCCATGCAACTTACCGGACCAGAGATTGAGGCTATTGCCAGTGGGAAAGAAATTGAATCACCTGGAGAGCGGAGAGAGTTTGAAGAAAAACTAAAACGCCTAAAATTAAATATCGATACAAAGTAAATGGTAAAAATCGCGAACGCGTTCAGTAGAATCACTGGTCCAGCTGAACTTCTCATTAAGTCCCAACCACTCGTGTTTTCCCTTATTATTTTGTATCAGGGTCTCTTCTCAGGTAATGCAATCCAAATCCCTGGGAGACTCAAGAAACTTTTCGAAAACAAAACATTCCGCTTCATATCTCTGATGCTCATCGCTTTCAGTGCGACAAAGGATATTGAGTATGCTCTTCTCTCGACTGTCATTTTCATATCTGTTATATATGCCTTCAAGACCCCAGAGGAACGTAAGAATACTGGTCTTATTTAATTTGTGAGATACTAATAGAATGAAGATTCATATTATCGGTGCTGGTCCAACCGGTATGTCCCTAGCATGGGAAATTATCAGGTCATCCGATCACGAGGTTACCATTTATGATAGGAAACTTTCAGTTGGTGGCTCATGGTGGGAACCCGAAGTAGACACACGCGATCTTCACGCACACCGAATTGTATTCGATCGAGCGTTCATCAACACAAAGTCCCTCTTCAATGAGATGGGGATTTCTTGGGATGATATCTTTACAGCCATAGACAATGGTGAACATATGGGGTATGTTTTGCGTGCACTCAAACCTAAAGACTATGGTGTGCTCATCTCTCTTTTATCGAGGGTGTTCACACAACCAACAAAATATAAGTCGGTTTCTCTCAAAGACGCCGTAGGATCTTTATCTGAAAGTGGTCAAGCGTGTATCGAACACCTTCCACTCATCATGGATGGTGTCACATGGGATGTCATGACGGCGTATGAGTTTGTAAAAAACTTGGATCATGTTGCACTCTCACAACCTTGTACACAAAAGGTTTCTGGGAAAGTCATGTGTGACGCGATGGAAAAGGCACTCCTAGATGCTGGTGCAAACTTCGTTTTCGGTACTGAATTGGGTGAAGTGGAATATGGTAAGGATTCATATAGTGCACGATTTTCAAATGGAACGGTAATTGATGATGGTATGCTTTTCCTTTGTCTCGATAATAGTCCAGCGTTCAAATTAATGGGTGACAATTGGGGACCCGAATCAGTCAAAAATGTACGAGACAGTACATACGGTGCGATTAATGTTCTTCTTGATTATGAGAACGCTCCAAAACTCGAATCGGATCTCGAAGTTGCGGCGACTACACCATGGAACCTTCAACCCAAAGTCCTTCATGGAACAAATACAATTTCTTGTGTCATTTGTCATCTCACAAAGGAAATTATTTCAACCGACCCAGAAACACTAAAAGCTGAAGTTCTCAAGCAACTCGGGGTACCAGAACCTAAGGAGATTCGTATTGCATGGGGTGCTGAGTGGAACGGTGAAACTTGGGATTTTTCACAGTCTTCGGGGGTTCTCAGCCTTCATGGACAACTCCCATTCTTCGGGAAGTGTCCCAAGGTTGCTATGTGTGGTATGATGTCCCATAGGAACACACCATATTCGAGTATCGAGGCGGGGGTGGAGGTTTCGAGGTCCCTAAGTCATGAATGTTTCGGGACGAGAGAACCACTTCAACCAGTTCTTCTCACACAAGCACTCTTCTTCATTCTTGTGCTACTTATAGTTTTAATTTTAGTATATCGTAATAGAAATCAATGAAGTTCATAGCGACAGTCTATGAACCCATGTATGATTTCAATGATAAAAAGTATATCCGTTTTATAATTCCCCAAAAGGTTTCAGAAATTATACAACGAATGCATGCGAATAAGTTACACCTACTCATGAATAAAAGTGTGGATGACCCCCTCGATGGGAGAGTTCTGAAGGTGAAGGTGCCGTTCCGTTATAGGAGAGTGATGTGCAACGTCGAAGGACGTCCCATTCAGTCTCTAATAAAGGATGATGAAGTTGAAATTGTGGTGGACTTTAAGGGGGTTTGGAATGTTGGCACTTATTCAGGCTTTTCTTGGACACTCTCAAGTTCCTCGACGGGCTCCTCGACGGGTGGCTGATTGGGGTCGTTGGGGAGGTCAATAGTCTTGAGACCACCCTTCTTAAACCCTTCGAATGTTTGGAGCATCCCTTGCATACGGAAAATCTCTTGGGTCATTTGTTCAATGCCCACCTGAAGCTTCTTAATATTATCTTCAACGTTGACGGTAGGCATCTTATACTCATTTAAAGTTTATACCCTTTAAATAAGTAATTAATGACAACCCTTACAAGAACAGGGTACCTGGTAAGTGAAGGACCAATTCAAGAAATTAAAAAAGAACTTACGGTAAGACCTATTGTCAATGGGGACTATGGATTTCCTCCACCACCTTTCAAAGTTTTCAGACCGACTAAGAATGGAGTCTGCGTTCCAAGATTCTATGGAACTGCTAAGCTTGGAGAGCCTCGGGAAGACAAACGACCCGAACCAGCTCGTATCCAAACCAAATTTGTGGGACAACTCAGAGATGCCACACACCAGAATGAAGCCCTTACAGCAGCAATTAAAGCAGGGCATGGTGTCCTTTCTTTACCATGTGGGTACGGTAAGACGACGGTATCCTTGGCCATAGCATGTAAGTTGGGGTACAGGACCATGATTGTTGTCCACAAACAGTTTCTTGCGGACCAGTGGAGGGAACGCATTCAACAATTCTGCCCAGGTGCCACTATTGGTGTTGTGCAACAAGATAAGAAAGAAGTACACTGCGACTTTGTCATCGCAATGCTCCAGTCGTTGTCCCTGAAGGAGTACTCATTCGCAGACTTCGAGAGTGTAGGGACGCTCATCGTAGATGAGGCGCACCATATCTGTGCAAAGGTTTTCAGTCAAAGTCTTTTCAAGATGTGTCCTCGGCACATCTTCGGTCTCTCAGCAACCCCTGAGAGGAAGGATGGTCTCACAAAGGTTCTTCATTGGTTCATGGGTCCCACATTCTTTGCAGTTGAGAGAAAGAATCAGGAACAGGTTGAGGTATTCCCAATTACCTTTGATTCATTCAATTACAGAAATCCTCCACCCTCTATGAGGAATGGGAAGATTTCTATGCCAAACATGATTACCGAAGTTGTTGAGGACCGAGAGAGAAACAAGATGTTAGTGGAACTTGTCAAGAAAGCTTCGGCTGGCACGAGACAGCTCTTAGTACTCAGTGATCGCCGACAACACTGTGAGTTCCTTCACCAATGTTTTCCTAAAACATCTGGACTCTATATGGGTGGTATGAAAGAGGCAGCTCTCCGGGAGTCCTCTGAAAAGAAGATCATCTTCGCGACGTTCAGTCAAGCGCATGAAGGATTAGACATTCCGACACTTGATACAGTTATCCTAGCTTCACCCAAATCTGATATTACCCAAAGTATTGGACGCATAATGAGAGAGACGAAGGGGAAGAAGAATAATCCACATATTTACGATGTTCACGATCCATGGTCGATCTTCACGGCGATGTATTACAAGAGAATGAAGGTGTACAGACAGGGTGGTTTCAACATCCGTGGGAAGTTTACTGAGGAGAAGAAGAGTGACTTCCCTCAGGGAAAGTGTCTGTTTTTATAATCTGAACATCTATTAAATGTCTGGTGCATTGATACAACTCGTTTCCAAAGGTGTTCAAGATGTCTACCTAACGAGTGATGAAGGACATTCTTTCTTTCGTATGAAGTTTACTCGACACACAAACTTTTCACAAGCTCCTAAGTTTATTAAAACAATAAGTTCGGTTGATTCGTCTATAACAATTCCAGTTCTTGGGGATGTAATCAATGGTATTTGGTTTGAGGCAACGTCAAGAACGGCTAACATTGCTTCAAATTTGTTTTACAATTCGACCATCGATCTCTTTATAGGTGGTCAAAAGGTTGATTCACAACATTATGATTATTATAGCGATATATGGACAAATTATATGGCTGACACATTCAACAAGTCCCAAGAACTCAATAACAAAACATCGACTTCAAACCGAACTTTTGTACCCCTTCACTTTTTCTTTTGTGACCACAAAGCGTTCTTACCTTTAATCGCACTTCAGAGTCATCAAGTGGAAATACGAATTAACTTTGATGAAGCGAATATAGCAACTATAAATGAAGTGGATAAACAAGCAAAGGTGTACGGAAACTACATCTACCTGGATAGTGAGGAGCGTGAATCTCTCACCAAGCGGAGTATTGATTTTATAATTACACAGACCCAGAAAATTGAAAACGAATTAACGACTGTTATTGATAACACACAGGGGGGTGGATACAATGTGATTGATATTTCGAGTTTCAATCACCCAGTTAAATCTTTATTTTGGGGTTTTGGTGCCTCCAGCGATGATTTTGCAAACGATCGTTTTACATTCTTGAATGCGGATATCCAAATCAATGGCACACCTTTACTCGAAAATATGACCCCACTCTATTTTCACACAGTGCAGAACTATTATAAATCCACTTATGGTCATACAGAATTTATTCCAGAAACTGATGTACTCTTGTATACGAGATACTTCGCGTATCATTTCTGTATGAATGCTTCTGAATACAATCCCTCAGGTTCATGCAACTTCAGTCGGCTCGATAATGCGAAACTTGTTTTACGTGGTGTGGAGAAGGGTAATCTCAGACCTGGAAATCAACCCATTTCTGTATATGCTGTAAATTACAATGTTCTCAGGATCAAGGATGGTTTAGCGGGAATTTTATTCGGTAACTAAAGTATATGGGTAGAACAGTTCGTTTCGATCAGATTTTTGTAGCGAGTCTAGACGCAGACCCAGTAGAGCAGGACGTTTTGACTTCTGTCAAAAGTATTATTACTTCTGAAATTGATGTCGATGATCTCACTGCCTCGAATAGTGTTGAAGCTAAAATTTTGACTGTAACTGGGAAGATGAATGTGGATGAGAATAATTTCAAGGTTACAGGGCTTAGTAATGTTGTTCGTATGACAACTTCGCAAATTGGTATAGGTGTGGTACCCCTAAACGATTTTCAGGTTGGAACAAGTAATGTCGTCATAAACAGAAACGCCCAAAATCTCATGACAGTTCGTGGTAATTTAGCCAGTACTAATGTGATTGTTTCAAATGTATTACAGACGGTAAATGAGACGGTCAAAATAGATAGTATTGGATCGAATGTACTGGCGGTCAATGGTGATATGGTGGCGACGAATGTGAATATAAATACAAAACTTACAGTTGGAACATCTGAAACTGTTGGTTCTAATGTTGCAGTTTTCAAGAATGGTAATGTGATAATTGAAGATGGTAAGTTTATATTACATGGTGATATGAATGTGTTCGGGAATGTGTTTGTATCCGATACGACAATTTATCAAACCGTGCAAAACCTTGTCGTGCTAGATCCTGTCATCCTGATGGGTAAAAATAACGGTGACGGCACGTTCGATACAGCTTTGATTATGTCAGAAGATTTGAATGAGGCGAATCTCGTCTTTGGCTACGACATGTCCGAGAATGAATTTGTGTTGACACGATCCTTTATGGATCCAGAGGATACAACAATTACTTTTGATTCTAATACGATCAACTTACATGTCTATGGACAATTGTATACCGATGGAAATGTTGGCTTCTCGAATATAAATCCTGTACACACAATTGATGTGGGATCAAATGTATATCTCGAAGATACTGGATCGAATGTATTTCATTCGACTGGGAATATATACACACATAGACTTAACGTTGGGACAGGTGGTATAAATGTGGGTGGTTTACTGACAATGAGTCCGGGAACGACGACACCAGTCACCATAAACAGTAACGTCCAAATGAATGCTATACGAACTTCTGGACCGGCACCATCCGGTATATCAAACTTAAATCCCACAGATACATTATCTATTGGTACACGAATTTTCGCAAATGTGAATACTGAAAATGTACTTACTATTCTCGGAAATGTAGCCACTACAAACTTGGTTACAGAAGTCGTTTCATCGGCGATGAGTGTCACTGTTCATGCAGACAGATATGGTGGAGATAGTACATCTCATGTACTATCTCTTAAATCCGGTCCCACTGCATCAAATGTGAGTAGTATTGAGGTCTACGGTGCGAGTACCTCTAAAACACACCAAAATATACGATTCAATACTAAAAACTCTGAGCACATGCGCATTGTGTCTGATGGGAAAGTTGGTATAGCCACGACTCTACCAACAGAGACGCTCACTGTGTCAGGGAATGTTCATGTATTAGGGAGTAATGCCACGGTTTACGGTAATATTTGGAATGGCATCTCTGGAAATACATCGATGCGTATTTATTCGAGTCCTACAGTCGGTGAAAATAAGATTGAGAACATAGTCAAAAGTGGTAAAGGTCTCAACTTCTACGCGAGTACCTCGAATGTTATGGGTAACCCAAAGATGACAATCCTGGAGTCAAGTAATGTTGGTATCGGTGTGGCAACCCCACAAGGTCTTCTTCACACAAGCGGTGGTTCTGTTTTTATAAACACTCAACCAACATATAGAAATGGGTATAATCATCTAAATTCACCAATGATTATTTCGAACGTAGCCCCAATTGTAGGCGCGACCGATCTTGGCACTGTTTTGGAATTAGCTCGGGAAGGTAATGGAACTCGGGATGGTGTAAGAGCCACGTTCAAAATGGGGAAATATGATAACGCATCTGGGAAATCAAAGTCGAAGCTTCTTCTTTCCCTTTCCGATGATCGTTACACAACTGAAAATACAGTCTTAACCATCCGCGCTGATGGTCGTGTAGGTATAGGATCAACACAACCCTCTGCACACCTCGAAGTCGTCACTACAGGTGTAGTAAACCCCAAAACTAATGGATTTTTAGCCCATAATCAAGATGATGGGGATTCGATAATTGCAATGCAATCAGATTCAACTACTGGAAATGTGTTTACATCCTACATTCAATCAGATAATGATACAAATCTGGCTGGATGGGCTACGGGTGTTTCTGGTTCAGGTGATTATAGAATCACACAAAATTACACAAAGGTTTTAGATTCTGGAACTGTGGGTATGTATATAAATGGTACATCGCGTAATGTGGGTATAGGTACAGATGTAGCCCGTGAAAAATTGGAAGTGAACGGGAACGTCGTCGTTGGAGAAAAAATAACATTCAGTGGAACAGCTAATGATCTGTTTGGTAACACATATATACAAGAGCGTATATATGACGCGACGTATAATAAATCTGAACTACTCATTTTTAAAGGTGATGATGGTGGTGGTGATGCCAATGAAGGACCAGACCGTATTTACTATCTCGCACCACAACACCTCTTCAAAACCTATACATCTTCGGACACTGTTGTAGACCCAGACAACACAGAACTTACAAACTTAGCAATGTCTATTGCCCCTAGTGGTCTTGTGATCGTCGGTGGTACGGATGCATCAGTGAGTAGCTCAGCAACAAAGCTCAAAGTGAATGGTGATATTGAGTTCGCCGCGGGTGGTTCCTTCATTATTACAGGTCTAGCCTTCTTAACAACAAACGACAACCCATCTCTAAACATCATCCGAAGTATCTCTAATAGTACAGTGAAACGTCCTCTCACATTTACACACAAGGTTGGAGAGGCAACCGAGGTAGAGTATGCTCGTTTCGATGGTTCTGGACGTCTTGGTATAGGTACAAAGTCTCCAGACTCAAATGTTCATCTTTATGATTCACGAACGACAGACCTCGATATGCTCAAACTTGAAAGTCCTGGGACAAATAAGAAGACGGGTATACTCTTGTACACAACCGATAACTACGGTGGATATGTTAGAGGTTTCCGTAATTCGACCCATACGACATCTGGGATCACGATTGGTGCGACCAATAATAGTACGGACGCGGATGGACTCCACATTGTACATACGAGTAATGTGGGTGTGGGTACGGTTAACCCCATGACCAAGTTTCATGTCTATGATGGTGTAGCGCGTGTAGAGCATTCTTCGAGTAATGCTATAGTGGAGTTTAAGACAACGGGTGGTGCTTCTAATATTTATGGGGATACACTCGGGAATGTGTACGTACAACCACTTTCCACGGAGACATTCGTTGAAAGTAACCTAACAATCAGAAACGATCTTACGGTACAAGGTGCGATTGATTTTGGTAATGAGGTCGCCATCGGTCTTGATGGTGCTACAGCGAACACATCCCTTCATGTGAATGGTGGTATAATCACTAACTCGGATGGTGTAGCTGACAAGAAATATTCAGATACATTCACACTAACGGCTGGTCAGGGTAAAGATGTCACATTGACATTCGCGAATGGTGCATTTTATGCTAAATGTGTTATGATGTTACGTGAGACTGCGACAGTTTCTAACTTGAGTACAATGATCCTCGAAATTCAGGGGGGTACAAGTAATGGAACGACATCGAGTCAAGCCATCGCCATCGGTACGAAGAATATGTTCGGTGGAACCAATGCATACCCATGGAGTCCCACAGTGACAACGACAGCGAATAAAGTTACTGTTTTACCAGCTGCTGGTGCATCTTCCGGGCGATCTTTTGTATACGATATACACGTTGAACTCCTTTCTTCTGTAAACGGGAAACTCACGACGATAAAATTCAATAATGATAGTGAATCTAAGAAAACATTCACATACTAAACTTACTACGAGGGAAAACCCCGCGGTAGATTCAACATTTACGCCCTGGTGGCATCAGAGACGGCTAATATAATTACGCCGGCGATGAATGCCATGATGACGTAATTCATTTCGGTTTCTTCGAGACCAATCTGAGGCATATCCTCTTTGATCTCTTCTGGCTCTGCAATAGACTTTTGTGTCCTGCTGGGAGGTTCCAGTTCCTCCAGCGGACAGTACGCTATCATTTATATAGTAATTAGAGATTAATTTCCGTCTTCTTCTTTCGGCGAGTCCGTTTGGGTTTGGTAGTAGCCCCGAAGTTTATCTCTTTGACCTCACCACCTGTGGAGTCACCCGAAATAGAAACAATATCAGATACATCGTCCTCCTCGGCGACACTCTCAGTCATGGGAGTAACCATTGTCGTGTTCATGGGTGGTGGTGGGGGCATCATGATACCACCCATAAGGCTTGAAATGTCCACCCCAGGTCCTTGCATCTCATAATTGCCGGTACCACCGACAGGGGCACCATCTGCAGAGCCTTCTGGGGCGCGAGTAGTGTTCTGCACGGCTGACATCATATTCTTGACGAGGTCTGGATTTTGTTTCATCACATCGTTCATGTTGGGCATGACCGACTTGAACATACTGTTTGTGAGGTGGAACATCATCGCCGAACCACCTAACATCATGATCATCTTGACCTCTGGTGCGACACTCACCTTGGAGCGGTACTTGACATAGAGTTCCTCAAAGACACCATCATAGTCATCAACATTTTCCATGACAGATTCAGACCAACCCTCGAGTTGAACCTCGAAGGGGTTGTACCTCTTGTTGAGGAACTCTAAACCAGTCACACATGCGATCAACATACGCCGGGAGAAGCGTACTGACTGTTCCACATCGATGCTATAGGTAATTCGCTTCACCTCAGACCTCAACTCATCGACATTGGAATAGGCGTTGAGTCTTTTGTTCACTGCAAATCCCTTCTTCTCCAGACGACCAAGTTTATTGATGAGGTCTGACTTTTCTTCGTCAATCGAGGTGTACCCCTTAGAAGGCTGATCCTCTTGGGATCCTGGACCTTCCATGGGTTCATCGTCATAAAAAGTTGGTTCATCCTCACCATAGTCAATCTCCTCATCCTGCTGAGGTTGAGGAGGGGCAGATTGTTTATTAGGATTCACAAAAGCATCCATAGCCTCTTGATGTTGCTGAGGTGGGGGGCGGTATGCCGTCTGACCAGGTCGTGGTACAGGTCTGCGACGAGGAGCCGATATCTCAATCTCATCCATCAGAGCCTGCTCATCAGCATCTAATTTCATCACAGTAGTATTTCCTCGGTCGAGAATAATTTCTTCGTCCATCTACTCTCTATGTAGAAACTAAAAAAAATATCTTTAACGCACTTTAAAAAAATGTATACATATAATAAATGTTCAAGCTAAACCAAGCGAACCGTAATGGGATTACTTCCATAATTGTTATGATCCTGCTGATCGTCGCCCTCGCGCTTACCCGTAATGCGAGTGCTTATCAACCCAGGCCAATCAGGATCAAGACTGTGAGTGAGGCGTCAATCTTTGATCTCAAGTCAAACATTAACTGTGTCGCCGGTGGTGGTAAGGATGATGAAGTCTATTCGATGGGTCTCACCCCAGGTGGTTTATGCGGTGCCCAAAAGCTCGTCGCCGACCATGCTGGGTACGCGATTGAGGATGGAATCGGTGGATCTTTAATCTAAGCTAACTATAAATGGCTCTCATTACTTCTCCCACTGAGACAATTCCAGATCTCAATTACGAGTATCATACTATAACAGTTGACACTATCGGACAGGAGAGTGCGAATACATTCACATGCTTTCTCAACCAGCCACTGAAGAATGTTGTTCAGGCTAGACTTTTTGCCGCTCGTATTAATTCTAATGTCGCCACCGAACACTGTTATGTATCTATCGATCAACTTGATTCGATTTTCAGTGACCGAACCTCTAATGTGTACGATGGACAGGCTCCCCTTAGTATTATTCGCAATTCATTCGCGAGTATTGTAAAGTCTGAAGATCTCGTTATTAACTATAAAGATGAATACCCAATTGTAACACAATATATTGATCCAATTCGTCGTGTAGATCGGTTAAATGTAACCATCCGAAATCAAAATGGAGTCCCCATTGTTCCCTCAACTCCCGCGAAAGATAACTTTCTAGTTCTCCGTTTCGTGTGTAGAAAACCTAATATGTAATTTTCTCCCCTTATACTAGTATACCATGTCAGCTGGTATTGTTCAATTGATTGCAATCGGTGCCCAGGATGAATACATCACTGGTGAACCTGAAATTTCTTTCTTTAGTTCAACATTCAAAAGGCATGCTAATTTTTCACAATCCATTGAAAAACAAACAATCCATGGAGCGGTGAAAAACAATTCGATGTCCAGTGTTCAATTCGAACGATCTGGAGACCTTCTCGGGCATGTATATTTTACACTCGATGATACCACCCAAGCCCTAGATATCCAACGATGGGACACAATCATCGATAAAGTTGAACTTTATATCGGTGGATCCCTCGTGGATACTCAAGATGCAATCTTCACCGAAAAAATTGCTATCGATACGTTCGCTCAAAATGTTTCCAAGAGTTCGAATGGTACACACCCCGGTGTAAGTGCCCGTTCTTATTTCTACCCCCTGCGCTTTTTCTTTTGTGAAGGACCCAAATGTGCACTCCCCCTTGTAGCCCTGAATTATCATAACGTCGAAATACGAATTCACTGGGCGACTGCAGCCTCTACTTATAATATAGAGTGCTTTGCGAATTATTACTATCTCGATAATCAGGAGCGTGGTAACATTGCTTCAAGAAAGCATGACCTTCTCATCACCCAAGTACAAAAGAACATCGCATCACGGAGTCTTACACAAGATTTGAGTTTCAATCACCCAATTAAGTACCTCGCATCTTCAGACACCACGACCAATGGTGCACTTACTTCACCCACGAATAAAGTCAAATTGAACATCAACGGACTTGATGTCGGTAATTATAAGTGGGGTAAACCACATTTCATTGATGTCACGAGCTATTACCACACAAACTTTGTGACTTCCCCAGACTTCTTTCTCTATTGTTTCTGCCTCTCAACAAGTTCCCTCCAACCTACAGGCACTCTCAACTTCAGTCGCTTAGACTCCGTAAAGATCATGAGTGAGTCCATGCCTATAAACGACCCTATATACGCGGTCAATTATAACATCCTCCGTATCGAAAATGGTATGGCAGGTCTCCTCTATGCAAATTAAAATACTAATCTATATTAAATGGTCAAGACATTGCCGACGGTGGAGAGATCCACAAAAATCCGGTTTGGTAAAAATTGTACGGAAGACCAGGGTGAGAATACGATTGTTCTAAATGCGAGTAATACCGTCATCGATACATCTAATGCTGGTGCTATATATATAACACCCGTGCGATTTGATGATACCTACAGTTCAAAGGCTGAAATTGTACTCATGATGTATAACACGATAACAAAGGAACTCATCGAATCTGGTGAAGCAGCCCAAGATATCATTGGTAATACTGGTTTTGAAGCTGTAACTTCTCAAGGTAATACATCATCATACGTCGTACGATTTGTGAGTAACACAACTTCTTTGGTCACTGAATCGAATGTAGGTATCGCAAATGCTTCGCCAGGTCATACTCTCAGTGTGGGTTCAAACCTATATGTTAGTGACACAGGTTCGAATGTACTTGTCATATCTGGTGGCGTTTTATTGGATGGTAATCTCACTGTAAATGGTGGTGTGACATCGATAACCACAGAAAATCTCAAAATTAAAGATGCCATCATCGAGTTGGGTCAAAACAATACATCTAGTGATACAACACTCGATTTGGGTCTCATCATGACACGCCCCAATTCCAATGTAACTATCGGATTTGTAGAATCCTCTAAAGAAATCGTGATGGGTTTCACCGAAAGTAGTGCTGATAGTCATGTCATCACACCCCTAACTTCCGAAGATATCAATGTGCACGTATATGGTCGTCTTTACACAGAAGCTAATGTTGGTATTTTGAACACTGACCCAATGCACACTCTTGATGTCGGTTCAAATTTGTATGTTGATGAGTTTGGGTCGAATATTTTAGTCGTCTCAGGAAATACGAGTATAAGCGGTGATCTCACGGTGGATAGTGGTACCATATATGTCGACTCAGTGGATAGTAAAGTTGGTATCAAAACATTGAATCCACATGCAGAGTTACACGTTGTAGGAAACGCCTACGTAAGTTCTACAACTGACTCTACTACAACAACCACTGGTGCACTCATAGTCGCGGGTGGAATAGGGGTTGCTGGGAAAATATATGGACAACATGCTAACCTACAAGATGTCGAGGCTGATAGTCTTACCGTGACTGATGTAACACAAGCTTCCTCTAATGCAACTGGTGCCGTACAAATTACAGGTGGTCTTGGTGTGAAAAAAGGTATTTTCGGTGCTACAGTCAATGCAACTGACCAAACAGATGC